>Ga0190363_1001236_pt1 | contig 15143 bp, 11 predicted proteins | sample 48721867_MG_FD_161272 | JGI IMG/M metagenome (GOLD analysis project Ga0190363, IMG submission 161272) | Hydrothermal vent microbial mat bacterial communities from Southern Trench, Guaymas Basin, Mexico - 4872-18-6-7_MG | ecosystem: Environmental > Aquatic > Marine > Hydrothermal vents >... | reverse complement strand
GATCATATGAAATAAATTGAACGCTGGGATTAACCTTGTTCAATACCTTCGTTATCGCTGCAGTTAATGTGGTCTTGCCATGATCAACATGCCCTATCGTCCCTATATTCACATGCGGCTTCGTCCTTTCGAATTTTGGCTTCGCCATCCAATACCTCCTTTTCTATATTAATACTCTCCTCTCAACCCCTCCTAAAATTGTCTTCATTATATTAGGAGGAGTTGGCTGATATTGGAAAAATTCCATAGAAAAGACACCCCTGCCCTGGGTCAATGTTCTTAATACAGTTGCATAACCAAACATTTCAGCTAAAGGAACTATTGCTTTAATTACTCGTGAACCTGCTCTCGTTTCCATGCCTTCTATTTTTCCCCTTCGAGCATTTATATCTCCAACAACTTCCCCGATATACTCCTCTGGAATTACCACCTCCAATTTCATAATGGGTTCAAGTAAAACTGGCTCTGCTTTCATGAAAGCTTGTTTAAATGCTAAAGAACCAGCTATCTTATACGCGAGGTCCGAGGAATCCACTTCATGATAAGAACCATTAATAAGTATTGCTCTTACATCAATAATCGGATATCCAGCTAAAACTCCTATATCCATTGCCTCTCTTATTCCCATTTCAATAGCAGGTATGAAATTTGAAGGGATTATTCCTCCTTTTATCTTATTTATGAATTCAAATCCTTTACCCCTCTCAAGAGGTTCTATCTCAATTACGCAATGCCCATATTGCCCTTTCCCTCCGGTTTGTCGAATATATTTCCCTTCTCCCTCTGCTTTTGTGGTTATGGTTTCCCTGTATGAAACTTGAGGTCTTCCTATGTTAGCCTGAACATTAAATTCTCTTGCCATTCTATCTATTAAAACCTCAAGATGAAGTTCACCCATACCTGATATAAGAGTCTGCCCTGTATTTGGGTCTTTTCTTACTTTAAAGGTAGGGTCTTCCTTAGTTAATTTCTCTAATGCATTTGCTAACTTAACATGGTCACTTTTCGTCTTTGGTTCTATTGCTACAGAAATAACAGGTTCAGGAAATTTTATTGATTCTAATAATATGGGACGATGCTTTACACAAAATGTATCTCCTGTTGTGGAATGTTTTAAACCTACAGTAGCTGCTATATCTCCTGCATAAACCTCTGTTATTTCTTCTCTCTTATTTGAATGCATTTTTAGTAAACGGGTTATTCTCTCATCCTTTCCTTTAGTTGAATTATATATAGTAGCACCCACTTTTAAGTGCCCTGAATATACCCGGAAAAAAGTTAAATGCCCCACAAAAGGGTCAGTCATTATTTTGAAAACAAGTGCTGAAAATGGTTCATCATCAGAAGCTATTCTTTTCTCTTCCCTTCCAGTTTTAGGATTAATGCCCACAATAGGAGGAATATCCACAGGAGAAGGTAAATAATCTATGATTGCGTCAAGAAGGGGTTGAATTCCTTTATTTTTGAAAGAAGCACCACAAAGCACAGGAGTAAGTTTTAATGAGATTGTCCCTTTTCTTAAAACCTTTTTTATTTCTTCTGAAGTTATAGGTTCGTTTTCTAAATATTTTTCCATTATGCTATCATCTATTTCGCTTAATTTTTCTAACATCTCATTTCTCTTTTCCAGAACAACTTCTTTATATTCAGGGGATATATCCCTTTCAATAAACTTATCGCCTTCCATTTCATGAGGCCATACTATTTCCTTCATCTCAACTAAATCGATTACTCCTTTAAATTCGTCTTCTTTACCCAAAGGAATTTGAACTGGTACAGGATTTGCTTTAATCTTCTTTTTCATCTGTTCAATTACATTAAAGAAATCACTCCCCACTCTATCCATCTTATTCACATATGCAATTCGTGGAACCCTATATTTGTCAGCTTGACGCCAGACCGTTTCAGACTGAGGTTCTACTCCTCCTACACCGCAGAAAATAATAATTGTGCCATCAAGAACCCTTAATGAACGTTCCACTTCAGCAGTGAAATCTACATGTCCTGGAGTATCAATTATATTTATTCGATGGGTTTTCCAGAAACAGGTGGTAGCAGCAGATGTAATTGTGATTCCCCTTTCCTGCTCCTGTTCCATCCAGTCCATAACTGCAGTACCTTCATCAACCTCCCCGATCTTATATGTAATTCCTGTATAAAACAATATTCTCTCCGTAGTTGTAGTCTTTCCTGCATCAATATGAGCCATGAAACCAATGTTTCGCACTTTTTCAATTGGAACTTTCCGCGGCATATTTAAAACCTCCTCATCATTACCATCTGTAATGGGCAAAAGCTCTATTTGCTTCAGCCATTTTATGGGTATCTTCTCTTTTCTTTATAGCTCCACCTCTCTTATTCACAGCATCAATTATTTCAGCTGCTAATTTCTCTTGCATGGATTTTCCTGCTCTCTCACGAGCATATCTAACAATCCATCTTATTGCCAAGGAAATTGACCTCTCCTCATTGACTTCAACCGGAACCTGATAAGTGGCGCCTCCAACTCTTCTGGATTTTGTTTCCAGTAAAGGTCTAACATTTTCAACCGCCTTCTCAAATTGCTTTAAAGGATCTTGTTTAGTTTTTTTCTTCACCTCTCCCATTGCACCATAAACAATCTTTTGAGCTTTGCTTTTCTTTCCATCCTTCATTACTACATTTATAAATTTGGCAATAAGGGTACTATTATATATAGGATCTGGGGGAATCTTTCTCTTTTTAACTTTTCCTCTTCTTGGCATTTTAATTCACCTATTGTGCTATTACCTTTTCCTTAGGTTTTTTCGTTCCATATTTCGAGCGTCCCCGTCTCCGTCCTTCAACACCAGCAGCATCCAATGCACCCCTAATAACATGGTATCTAACTCCGGGTAAATCCTTCACCCTTCCTCCTCTAATAAGCACTATGGAATGTTCTTGAAGATTGTGCCCGATACCAGGTATATAAGCTGTTACTTCAATCCCATTTGTTAATCGCACTCTCGCTACCTTTCTCAATGCCGAATTTGGCTTTTTAGGAGTAGTAGTAAAAACTCGAACACAAACTCCTCTTTTCTGGGGACAACGCTCTAAAGCTGGAGATTTACTCTTCTCCTTTATCTTCTTTCTGCCATATCTTATAAGTTGATTTATAGTAGGCAAATAAACCTCCTCCTATTGAATTTAGGTTTTAGTATCCTTTCGAAGGAAGCGTTTACTTCCCTCTGAGGATTTAAAGATAATAGCAAAAAATGTGAGCTATGTCAAGATTTAGGAGAATCGGGTAAACTTGCTGAGGGTTCTTCAGAAGAGGGGGGTTCCTCCTCTTCTATAATCTTTACATTTTCATAGTACCTGAAACCAGTTCCTGCGGGAATAAGACGACCCATAATTATATTCTCCTTTAATCCTTTCAAATTATCTATCTTCCCAAACAGACTTGCTTCTGTAAGTACTCGCGTGGTCTCTTGGAATGAAGCAGCAGAGATAAAACTATCAGTGCTTAAAGCAGCTTTAGTTATTCCTAATAAAATTGGACGAGCTCTTGCAGGTCTTCCTCCTTGAGCAATAACTCTTTCGTTTTCATCATGAAATCTAAATTTTTCAACCTGTTCATCAACCAAGAATTCTGTATCTCCAACATCTTCCACTTTGACCCACTTCATCATTTGTCTTATTATAATCTCAATATGCTTATCATTTATTGATACACCCTGGAGTCTATAAACTTCCTGAATTTCTCGTAGGAGATAATCTGCAAGTTCCTTTTCCCCTAATACCCTCAATATGTCATGTGGATTTATAGGTCCTTCCATTAAAGGATCACCTGCTTTAACTCTATCTCCATTCTGAACCGTAAGATGAGCTCCTCTTGGAACAAGGTATTCACGCTGATCACCTTCTTCATTTTTAACAATTATTTTTCTGTATCCACGGATAATACCACCAATTTCCACTTTTCCATTTATTTCAGTAATGACTGCAGGATTCTTTGGTCTTCTTGCTTCAAAAAGCTCTTCTGCTCGGGGAAGTCCACCTGTAATATCCTTTGTCTTTGCAATCTCTCTTGGTATTTTTGCCAGAATGTCACCTGCATAAACATATGAGCCATCCTTAACACTCAAGTGGGCACCAGATGGAATAAAATAGGATCTTAAAACTTTCCCTTCTTTATCTTTAATCAAGATTCTTGGTTGATATTTTTCCTCAAAACCTTCTATTATCACTTGTCTTCTTAAACCGGTAATCTCATCCTGTTCTTCTTCCATTGTAATTTTCTCTATTATATCTTTGAATTCTACTGTGCCTTCTTTTTCAGTTAAAATAGAAGATGTATAAGGGTCCCATTCTACAAACTTTTGTCTTACCTTTATTTCATCTCCATCATTAACAAATAGTCTAGCTCCATAAGGAATTTGATAATGCTCTCTTTCCCTCCCTCTGTAGTCAAGCACAGCAATATAACCGTTCCTATTCATAACAACCAAATTTCCTTCTTTATCTTTAACAGTCTGTAAATTTATAAATTTAATTTTACCATCGGTTTTTGCCTCCAGTTGATGTTTCTCTCCTACTCTTGCAACACCACCTACATGGAATGTTCTCATTGTCAACTGAGTTCCTGGCTCTCCTATGGACTGGGCTGCTATAATTCCGACTGCTTCGCCAAGCTCCACAAGTCTTCCAGTCGCCATATCTCTTCCATAACACATCCTGCATACACCGGTTCTTGATTCACAGGTTAAAACTGAACGGATCTTTATTCTTTCAATACCAAGATTTTGAAATTTCTGAGCAATATCCTCGGTAATTTCCTGATTGGGTTCAATAATTACTTCTCCTGTATCCGGATCCACAACTCTTTCAAGAGAAATACGTCCTATTATTCTCTCATTAAAAGGTTCAATTATTTCTCCATTTTCAACAATAGCACTTACATAAACTCCTTCTATTGTCCCACAATCTTCCTCTGTTATAACCACATCTTGAGCAACATCAATTAACTTCCTGGTAAGATATCCTGCATTTGCTGTTTTCAAAGCTGTATCTGCTAATCCCTTCCTGGCACCATGAGTTGATATGAAATATTGTAAAACACTTAATCCTTCTCTTAAATTGGCAAGAATTGGAGTTTCAATTATTTCTCCTGAAGGTTTAGCCATAAGACCTCTCATTCCAGCGAGCTGTCTAACCTGCTGTTTGCTTCCCCTTGCCCCTGATTCAGTCATTACATAAAGAGAATTCAACTCTTTTCCTTCCAAGCTTATTTTTTTCATCTCATTAAACATTACATCTCCAACCTTATTCGTAACCTCTTCCCATATTGCAACCACTCTATTATATCTTTCACCATAAGATATAATACCATCTCGATATTGCTTTTCTACTTTTTCAATCTCCTTTCTTGCTTTTTCTATCAATTCTTCTTTAACTTTTGGCGCAACCAAATCATCAATTCCTAAGGAGAAGCCAGCTTTGGTAGCATAATAAAAACCTAAATCCTTCATCTTATCCAACATCTCATTTGTGAGAGCAAGACCGCATGTTAGATATGTATAATAAACTAAACTGCTTAAGCCCTTTTTCCTTAAAAGCCCGTTTACATAGGGCATTTGAGGAGGAAGAACTTCGTTAAAAATAATTCTTCCCACAGTTGTGGTAATAATTTCATTATTTAATTCTTGAATTGGACAATTTACTACATCCTGGTCATCATAGAAAGTTGATAAATTCATAAATTTACCTTTATACCTGACCCGTATCGGTGCATGAAGATCTACCTCACCTTCCTCATATGCAAGTAAAGCCTCCTCTTTAGACCCGAAAATCCTTCCCTCTCCTTTAGTGCCTGGTTTTTCCAGAGTAAGGTAATAACATCCTAAAATCATATCTTGGCTTGGAACAGCTAATGGCCGTCCATGCGCAGGAGAAAGAATATTCTGAGAGGATAACATAAGAGTAGAAGCTTCAATTTGAGCTTCAACAGAAAGAGGAATATGAACAGCCATCTGGTCACCATCGAAGTCAGCATTAAAAGCAGCACATACCAATGGATGGATTCTTATGGCTTTTCCTTCAACAAGTACTGGTTCAAAAGCTTGAATACCTAAACGATGAAGTGTTGGAGCACGATTAAGAAGCACAGGATGTTCTTTTACCACTTCTTCAAGATAATCCCATACTTCTGGTCTTTCCTGTTCAACCCATTCCCTCGCCACTTTTACACTTGGGACAAGACCTTCTTTCTCTAATTTATGAAAAATGAATGGCTTGAAGAGTTCGAGAGCCATCTTTTTCGGTAAACCGCATTGATGAATTTTAAGTTCAGGTCCTACAACTATAACTGACCTTCCTGAGTAATCCACTCTCTTCCCAAGAAGATTCTGTCTAAATCTTCCCTGTTTACCCCTGAGAGCGTCACTTAGAGATTTCAATTGTTTTTTATGAGCTCCCACATGGACTCTCCCTCTTCTTCCATTGTCAAACAGAGCATCGACCGCTTCTTGAAGCATCCTTTTCTCATTTCGTATTATTAAATCAGGCGCTTTTAGTTCGATTAATTTTTTCAACCTATTATTGCGATTAATTACTCTTCTATATAAATCATTTAAGTCTGATGTGGCAAACCTTCCTCCATCAAGGCGAACTAAAGGCCTCAAATCTGGAGGAATAACCGGAATTACATCGAGTATCATCCATTCGGGTTTATTCCCAGATTTCTTTAATGCTTTCATAACTCTCAATCTCTTCGCATATCTCAATTGCTTCTGTTGGGAAGTCTCCTTTTTCATTAATTTTCTCAGTTTTTCAACTTCCTTATCTATGTCAATCTTTTTCAGCAATTCTTTAATAGCTTCTGCCCCCATTGAGGCTTTAAAAGAGTCTCCATATTTTTCTTTTGCCTCTTCGTATTCCTCTTCGTTCAGGATCTGTTTTTCCTTCAGAGGTGTATTTCCCGGATCAGTAACTACATAAGCTTCAAAGTACAATACTTTTTCCAAATCTTTAATTGACATATCCAGAACAAGTCCTATTCTGCTCGGAGGTCCTTTAAAAAACCAAATATGTGCAACAGGACTGGCTAATTTAATATGTCCCATTCTTTCTCTTCTCACTTTGGATTTAGTAACTTCCACTCCGCATCTTTCACAGATAATTCCTCTATATTTCATCCTTTTATATTTTCCACACAAGCACTCGTAATCATTAATTGGCCCAAAAATTTTTGCGCAGAATAACCCATCCTTTTCAGGCTTAAAAGTCCGGTAATTTATAGTTTCAGGCTTTGTAACTTCTCCATAAGACCAGCTTAAAATTTTCTCTGGAGAAGCTATTGAAATTCTAACCTGGTCAAAATCGGTAGGGTCTTCCAAAGTTTTTATTCTTTCTCTTTTAGTTGCCATCACTTCCTCCTTCCTTGCTTTCGCTTGGATTTATCCCCCAAGGAGCTGGAAGTTTTTTCTTTGATTTTAAAAGCTCAATATCCAAACATAAGCCTCTGAGTTCTCTAATAAGAACATTTACTGATTCCGGTAACCCCGGAGTAAAATCTAAGTCGCCTTTTACTATTGCTTCATATATTTTTGCTCTACCTTCAACATCATCGGATTTAGCTGTTAACATCTCCTGTAATGTATAAGCAGCTCCATACGCTTCCAATGCCCATACTTCCATCTCTCCAAGTCTTTGCCCGCCAAACTGGGCTTTACCTCCAAGAGGCTGCTGTGTTATTAGAGAATAAGGTCCTGTGGAACGGGCATGAATTTTATCATCTACCAGATGATGCAATTTCATCATATATATATAACCAACTGTAACCTCTTGGTCAAAAGGTTCACCCGTTAAACCATCATAAACAACAGTTTTACCCGATGCTGGTAAATTAGCTTGAGTTAAAAGCTCTTTTATCTCCCATTCTTTTGCTCCATCAAACACGGGAGATGTAATCCATAGACCCAATGCCCTTGCAGCCCATCCTAAATGAGTTTCTAAAATCTGACCAACATTCATTCGAGATGGAACACCAAGAGGATTAAGAACTATTTCCACAGGTGTACCATCAGGTAAAAAGGGCATATCCTCTTCTGGAACTATCTTTGCAATGACTCCTTTATTCCCATGTCGACCAGCCATTTTATCACCTACAGAGAGTTTGCGTTTCATTGCAATTAAAACTTTTACTGATTTGATTACACCTGGAGGAAGTTCATCTCCCCGTTTAAGTTCTTCAACTTTTTCCTTAAAAATTGATTTTAAAGCATCTATTTGACGCTTAACTTTTATTGTAATACTCCTTATCTCTTTATCTCTCTTAGGGTTTTCCTCAAGCTTTAAACTGGCAATATCTTTCTCATCTAATTGATTTAAAATTTCTTCTGTAAGTTTTTCTCCTTTTTTAATATGAATATTTCCCTTTTTAAACTCTCTCTCAACTTTTTCTCCAACCAAAAGTTTTCTTATTCTATCCAGTTTCTCATAATTTAATATTTTGATTTCGTCCTCTAAGTTTCTCTGCATCTGTTTGATTTCCTGTTTTTCAATTGCTTTTGCACGCGCATCTTTTTCAAGTCCTCGTCTTGTAAAAATCTTCACATCCACAACAGTCCCTTCTACACCTGGAGGGCAATAAAGGGAAGCATCTTTAACATCCAGTGCTTTCTCTCCAAAAATCGCTTTTAACAATTTCTCCTCTGGAGAAAGCTGAGTTTCTCCTTTTGGAGCAACCTTTCCAACAAGAATATCTCCTGGTTTTACCTTTGCACCTATTCTTACTATTCCATTTTCATCTAAATTTCTGAGCATGCTCTCTGGAACATTTGGAATATCTCTTGTAATTTCTTCTGGACCTAACTTTGTATCTCGAGCCTCTGTGGACTCTTCTACAATATGTATAGAGGTATAAGTATCCTCTTTCACAAGTTTTTCACTTACAATTATTGCGTCTTCAAAATTATAACCTCGCCATGGCATATAAGCTACCAAAACATTTTTTCCTAAGGCTAATTCTCCTCTATCAGTGCAAGCACTATCTGCAATAATCTGTCCTTCTTCAACTCTATCTCCTTTTTTAACAATTGGTCTCTGATTAATTAAAGTATTCTGATTGGACCTCTGGAACTTTGTTAAAACATACAAGTCAGTCCCCACATCATATGCTTTCACTCCACTCTTCTGTTCCACTCTTACAATAATTCTCTCAGAATCAACAAATTCTACTATTCCAGACCTTCTACATATCACCACGCCACCAGAACCTTTTGCTATAGGATACTCCATCCCGGTACCAACAAGTGGAGCTTCGGGTCTGAGTAAAGGAACAGCCTGTCTTTGCATGTTGGAACCCATTAAAGCCCTGTTAGCATCATCGTGTTCAAGGAAGGGTATTAAAGAAGCAGAGAGAGAAACTAACTGTTTAGGAGAAACATCTATAAAATGAATTTGGTCTTTCGGAACCAATTTAAAAGTTCCTGCATGACGAGCATACACATAATCCTCTACAAAATATCCTTTTTCGTCAATTCTGGCATTTGCCTGAGCTATATTATATTTCTCTTCTTCCCAAGCGGTTAAATAGAAAACATACGGTTCATATATAGGAGGGTCTTTTTTCTCCTTTTTAAGTTTCTCCACTTCTTTTTTAACTTCCTCTTCTTTAACAATCTCACCTTTTTTATACTTACTATCTCCAGGATAATTTATTTTTACATAATCAACCACTCTTCCTTTTTCCACTTTCCTATAAGGAGTCTCAATAAAACCAAATTCATTTATTCGAGCATAACTGCTTAAAGATGTTATAAGCCCAATATTTGGACCTTCAGGAGTTTCTATCGGACATACTCGACCATAATGAGTGGGATGAATATCACGAACTTCAAATCCTGCTCTTTCTCTGCTTAATCCTCCTGGACCTAAAGCGCTTAATCTTCTTTTATGAGTAAGTTCTGAAAGCTCATTTGTCTGGTCCATAAATTGAGATAACTGGCTACTTCCAAAGAATTCTTTCAGCGCTGCAATTACTGGCTTTGAATTTATTAAATCCTGAGGCATAGCGGTTGTTAAATCCGGTGTGACAGCCATTTTCTCCTTTATTGTCCTTTCCATTCTCGCAAGACCTATTCTAAAAGCATTCTCCACCAATTCACCTACTGAACGGACTCTTCTGTTGCCTAGATGGTCAATATCATCTAACTCTCCTATTCCCTTTCGCAATCTCAAAAGATATTTAACAACATTTATATAATCGCTGGGGCTTAGAACTTTCTCTTCTAACGGTGTATTCAATCCCAATTTTATATTTAATTTTAAACGCCCCATTCTGGAAAAATTGTATCTCTGGGGATTAAAGAAAGTATTCTGAAATAAGGAATAGGCGCTTTCCAGTGTATGGGGTTCTCCTGGTCTTAATTTGCGGTATATCTCCATTAAAGCCTGATTTGTATTTTTCCTCGGGTCTTTTTTAATTGTATTACTTATAATTGTCCCAACTTCATCTTTTTCTGGAAAAAACACTTCAAAAGGTTTCCCTCGAGAAAGAAGAAGTTCCAAATGTTCATCAATTATTTGTTCATTGCATTTTATAATTTCATCTATATTTGTTACAGAAAATGCACCTTCCAGTTCTCTTTTATCAATCGGAATCTGTTTAATATTAGCTCTTAAAATCTGTTGATATATTTCATCTGTTACTTTTTTCTTTGCTTGTAAAATTACTTCTTTGTTTTCTGGATTTATTATATCTTTTGATACTCTTTTTCCAATTATATCTTCATTTACTTCCCAATAGAAAGAGCTATCTTTGGGATAAATTCGATAAATTTTATAAAATATTCTAATCAATTCCTCATCTGAGCTAAAGCCAAGAGCTCTTAGAAAAGTGGTTCCTATAAATCTTTTCTTTCTATCAAGTCTCACATACAGAATGTTTTTATTATCATAATCAAATTCTACCCATGCACCACGATAAGGTATTATTTTAGCTATATACGAACCTCGAGTTGGACCAGCACTGAAAAATACTCCTGGTGAACGCTGCAATTGATTCACCACAACTCTTTCTGTTCCATTTATTATAAATGTTCCCTTTTCAGTCATTAAAGGTATCTCACCAAAATAAACTTCAGATTCTTTTATGTGTTTAAGCCTCTTCTCTCCTGTAGTGCTATCTTTGTCCCAACAAATGAGTCTTATTCTTATTCTAAGGGGGACAGAGTAAGTATATCCCTTTTCTTTACATTCAAATGGACTATATTTAATTTTTAACTGAACCCTATCTCCACAATAACCACATATAGGAATCTCTATTTTGCCTTTTTCCCCACAATATGGACACACTTGACTCTGTATCAATCCATCCTCACGGGGAAGAAGAGTACCACATGCATTACATTTTGGCCTGTAATTTTCAACCCCCTTCAATTTCCCGCATTTGCATTCCCAGTTTCCTATTGAATAACTAATAAAGTCAAGAGTGGCGATTTCTTTAAAATCTGATACAGGAAATACATCCTTAAATGCTGCTTGAAGTCCTACATCTTTTCTCTCTTCAGGCAGTAAATCCATCTGAAGAAATTCTTCGTAAGATTTTTTCTGAACATCGATAAAATTTGGCATAGAAATTATTGTTTTTATTTTAGAAAAGTTTTTTCGATGACGATATTTATTTATTTCTTCTTTCATTTTCATTGAACCTTAAAATTTATATTAAAAATAACTTATACTCTCTAATTATTATACTACTTAATTTCTACTTCTGCACCTACTGCTTCAAATTTTGCTTTGATCGCTTCTGCCTCTTCTTTGGAAATACCTTCCTTAATCGGTTTTGGTGCATTATCTACTAAATCCTTTGCTTCTTTAAGTCCAAGGTCAGTAACTTCTCTAACAGTTTTTATAACATTTATCTTCTTATCCCCTACGGATTTTAAAATTACCGTAAACTCTGTCTTCTCTTCTTCTGCTGGAGCTTCTGCGCCAGGTGCGGCAGTTGGCGCAGCAACTGGTACAGGAGCAGCCATAGCAGTTGAAACTCCATATCTCTCTTCAAATTCTTTAATATATTCCGCTAATTCTAATACGGTCAAATTATCAAGGTGGGCAAAAAACTCTTCTTTGGTAATTTTACTTTTCGTTTCTTTTTCTTTGCTTACGCGTGCCTTCTTTTCCTCTTTAACTTGAGGAGAAGTCTCCGGTGAATTTTGTTTTTTAGCTGTCTCTTTTGTCATTTTTACCTCCATTGCTCAAAGTTTGCAGAATCTATCTGCTTTCATTAATATCAATTTTTATCCTCTCTTTTCTTTTAATTGCTGCAATAAAATACCAAAATTCACTAATGGTGCCTTTAATAATTGTAACATATTTATTAATGGAGATGCCATTAAAAAAGCAAATTTTGCTATTAAAACTTCCTTTGCTGGAAGGCTTGCAATTTCCTTAATTTTGTTTTCTTCTATAAATTCTCCCCTTAATAATCCACCTTTAATCCTTAAAACATTATTTTCCTTGGAAAAGGAAATAAGTGTTTTCGCCAATTTAACAGGATCGTGATTATTATATGCAATAGCTGTTGGTCCCGTAAATATATTAATTATTTTATTATCATCGGTTGGTTCAAGAGCTCTCTTCAATAATCTATTTTTTATGACTTTAAAATAGGAATTGTTCTCTTTTATTCTTCTCCGTAGCTCATTTACCTGAGCAACACTAATTCCTTTAAAATCCACAAATATTATATTTTCATTCTCCTTTAATTTTTCTTTTAACTCATTTACAATTTTTCCCTTATCTTTTCTTTTCACTTTTCCACTCCTTTATTTCAAGAATGTGCTTTCTGGAATTTTTACTGATGGACCCATTGTTGTGGAAAGATAAATACTTCTAATATATTTACCTTTTGCACCTGAAGGTTTAGCGTGAATAATCGCATCCATAAATGCATTAATATTTTCAACTATTTTTTCCTCAGGAAAAGAGACTTTGCCAACTATTGAGTGAACTATACCATTTTTATCAACTCGAAATTCCACCTTTCCTTTCTTCACTTCTTCCACAGCCTTTTTGATATCAAAAGTTACTGTTCCTGATTTCGGATTGGGCATTAACCCTTTTGGTCCAAGAATTCTTCCTAATTTGCTTATACTTCGCATCATATCAGGTGTGGCTATAAGAACATCAAAATCCAACCATCCATCTTGTATTTTCTTAACCATTTCTTCTCCGCCAACAATATCCGCACCTGCTTCTTCTGCTTCCTTAATTTTTTCACCTGAAGCAATCACTAAAACTCTCATTTTTCTTCCTGTTCCATTAGGAAGAACCACTGTTCCCCTAACCATTTGATCTGGATATTTTGGATTGACACCAAGTCGAACCGCAATATCTATGGATTCATCAAATCGAGCAAAACTATTCTTTTTTAATAAACTCACTGCCTCTTCAAGACTGTATTCCCTATTTTCTATTACCTCATAAGCTTTCCTATATTTTTTTCCTCTTTTACTCATTTGTTATCTCCAATCCCATACTTCGGGCTGTTCCCATAATTATTTTTTTAGCCTTTTCCAAATCACTTGTATTTAAATCTTTCATTTTAATTTTTGCTATTTCTTCAATCTGCTTTATTGAAACCCTTCCAACTTTTGTCTTATTTGGCTCTCCAGAACCTTTTATAATTTTTGCAGCTTTCTTTAAAAGAAAAGAAGCTGGAGGAGTTTTTATAACAAAATCAAATTTTCTATCGGAATAAACTTTAATTACCACAGGAACAATTGTCCCTTCTTCCATATTTCTGGTTTTATCATTAAAAGCTTTAACAAATTCCATTATATTAACATTGTGCTGACCCAGTGCAGGTCCAACCGGAGGAGCCGGGCTCGCTTTTCCAGCTTCTATCTGTAATTTTATCTCAGCAATTACCTCTTTTGCCATGATTACCTCCTATAATTTCTCAACCTGCAAAAATTCCAATTCCACGGGAGTAGCCCTCCCAAAAATAGTAACCATTACTTTTAAAGTTTTCCTCTCATGGTTTACTGCTTCTACAATGCCATTAAAATTATAAAATGGTCCATCTATAATTCTAACTGCATCTCCTTTTTCGAATGTGTGCTTAGGCTTGGGTTTTTCTGCTGTTTTTTCCATATGCTCTATTATTTTCTGAACTTCTTCCTTATTTAATGGAGAAGGTTTCCGTCCGGCTCCAACAAAGCCAGTTACTCGAGGAGTCTCTCTGATAATATGCCAGTTTTTATCGTTCATTTCCATTTCAATAAGAATATATCCTGGATAAGCTCTTTTTGTAGTAACAACTTTTCTTCCACCTTTTATTTCCACGACATCTTCCGTGGGTATAATTATCTCCCCTATATCTTTTTCTATCCCAAATTTCTTAGCTCTCTGTCTAATACTCTCCACCACAAACTTTTCGTAGCCAGAGTAAGTGTGAACTATATACCACTGTTTTGCCATTTTCTCACCCAAAAAAACCTCTAATATTTTTTACAATCCAGGAGAAAATTAAGTCCATTGCATAAAGAAAAAAACCAAAAAATATAGTTGCTAATATTACAACAACAGTTGTGCTCACAACCTCTTTTCTCGAAGGCCAAGTAACCTTTCTCAATTCAGCCTTCACATCCTTCAAGAATTGGATGAGTTTTTTTATACGTCCCTTTTTTGAAGACATCATTTTCACCTTAATTTAATTTAAGCAGGCCAGGGAGGACTCGAACCCCCAACCCCCGGTTTTGGAGACCGGTGCTCTGGCCAATTGAGCTACTGGCCTACTTTCTTTCTTTATGAAGGGTATGGCGTCTGCAGAAGGGACAATATTTCTTGAATTGAAGTTTGTCCGTTTGTTTCTTTCGATTGCGAGTACCAGTATAATTTCTTCTTTTACATTCTGTACACTCAAGTGTAACTACTTCTCTCATTTCTTACCGAATAGCTCCTTTCTCAAATATGCCTTATTCCAGTATTTCTGTAACGGTTCCAGCACCTACAGTCTTTCCTCCTTCTCTTATCGCAAATCTCAATCCCTTCTCCATCGCTATCGTAGTTATCAACTCAACCTCTATATTCACATTATCCCCTGGCATAACCATCTCTACCCCAGACGGTAACTTCACTGTGCCTGTAACATCTGTGGTCCTGAAATAAAATTG
>Ga0190363_1001235_pt1 | contig 15146 bp, 19 predicted proteins | sample 48721867_MG_FD_161272 | JGI IMG/M metagenome (GOLD analysis project Ga0190363, IMG submission 161272) | Hydrothermal vent microbial mat bacterial communities from Southern Trench, Guaymas Basin, Mexico - 4872-18-6-7_MG | ecosystem: Environmental > Aquatic > Marine > Hydrothermal vents >... | reverse complement strand
ATAAATGTACTCGGTGGTAATGCTAGTATTAGGTGGGGTAACGGATTTTGGATAACTCCATCACAAGTACCTAAATACAGGCTAAGTATTGAGGACTTCATCTATGTAGATCTTAACGAAGGACCTAAGTTAAAGAATGTAGGTAAGGAACCTTCAATTGAGTGGAGAATGCATAGAGAAGTCTACGCAGCATTAAGTGATGTTAATGCAATACTTCATACGCATAACCCATACACTATAGCTCTTTACTCTATGGGGCTCTCAGTGAAGCCTACAGAATTTGTCGAAGCATTTCCCTTTAGAGGATGTGTTTCAGTAGTGCCTAAACTACCCGCAGGGTCTGTCGAGTTAGCAAACGCCGTTACTGAAGCTCTCGTTAAGTGTAGAGTTGCTGTATTACTAGGTCACGGAGTTGTCGTAGCCGCTAATAACATCTTTAAGGCACTAGATCTTGCTGAATCATTAGAAAACATGGCTCGTATAGAGCTCTTAAGAAATATGATGAAGAGATTTTAAGTAGCTATATAAAGCGCATTAAACCAATAAGCAGGAATATAGCTACGAAGACTGCTGTTAATCCTTGAACTATATGATTAAGCACACCGAGCTTAACCCTACTTAATACTTCACTAATTAACCTGCCACCATCTGTGACGTAGAGGGGTGCAGCATTGATTATAGCTAATGAAATGTTAACTATGTAAAACCAGTAAAGAAGTCTTGCTAAGGCTATAGTAAAGAGCGATGTAGAAGCTAGTGGTAGCTCAGTTATAACTATGCCCAATCTCCACTTACCCTTAGGCTTATGAACTACATAGTATGATACATTAGAAACAGGTTTTACGACATCACCAGTTATTTTAGCTTTCATAATCCCTATCACGTATGTTACTGAACTGTTCTTATATTTCATTAGAACATTCCTTAAGTCATCTATACTATCTATCTTACTATTATTTATTGACACAATTATCGAGGGATAAGGTATTCCAGCTTTATATGCAGGTGTCGTTGCATTTCCCTCCACTGACATAATTACAACAGCTGTTTGAATATTTGCAAATGCTATAGGCATAAGTGCCATAGCAATTAGGAAGAGAATAGTGTTTGCAAGTACACCTGCAGATAGCACTATAGCTTTACTCTTAATGCTTGACTTCCTATAATCTTCTTCACTAGGCTTAACGTATGCTAGCGGAAATATTAGAAATAAGCCGATACCCCAAGATTCTACCTTCCATCCGTTTAGGTATGCAGCTAAAGCATGGAATACTTCATGGAGAGCAACACCAACAGAAAGTGCTAATATTATGTAGATAAATTGATTAATTGAAACAGTAATCCCAGGTACTATAGGTATGAAGGGAGAGGATATTTTAGCTCCAACAATTAAGCCTCTAATGAGCATAACCACATAGGGTAGTAAAGTCTGATAGAATATGTATAACAGGAATACAAAATTAGCAATACCCGATATTAAAAGTAACAAGCGTAATAAGTTGCTGGATCCTGGCTTAATCCTAAGTTTAGGCATCTTTCCAAGATCTATGAGGCACATGAATGGGTATATGGAAATACCTTTTCTAGTTAAGCGTTCACGAAGGCCTACATTTGTGGATACCACTATGTACAGAAATATCTCAGCAGTGATTACAGCAATAAGTACCTGGTGCACTAACTCCATCAAACCCCCATCATTATGTAGGTAGATTAGGTAATTAAGTTGTAGATCAATATGCTTTAAAACCTTAAACTAAAACAACCTATGGTTGTAAAATTGGTCAGGAGGAGTAAGAAGAGAGAACTAGGGATACCTGGATCTGTAATACTTATATTATTACTCATTATAGCTTTTAGCTTGGGTTACTACGGTATAATTACGTCATTGCAATCCACCCAGACACAACCTCAGCAAAATGCAAGTATAAACACTATCACTACACCAATAAACATCACAAATACATCGACTATCAGTACTACACCCTTAACTAACGTTACTAACACATCAACAATAGGTAAGTAAATGATTAAAGAGCGACGGCATGTATTAAGAATTGATAATACCCTTAATTAATAAAGCATTTATTGAATACTATGTCGTTGCTTTCCATTAGTAAATCAATATAATATGTCGCATTAATTATGAAGTCCCTTAACGTCCTTATAGGCACTATGAATACCCCATTCATAACCCCTTTATAGACGTCAGTGAGCGTCACAATTATTGGAATTAAGTACTTTATATGAAATATTTCGGGAACTTTATCAGATATCGAAGTACACATACTTGATAATTCTTTAGTTCTTCTCTTATGACTCTTTGCAGCTAAGGTAAGCTTGCCCCTCTTCCTATATCCAGGCATCCAGTGTTTACAGTCAATTATTAAGGCATACTTACTAACCAAGTTAATACCTAAAACATCAATTTCATATCTTCTAGGACCATACCTAATGTTTTTAATGACCTTAAATCCTGCCTCATTAAGGAAAAGGTAAACTAGCTCCTCAAAATCCTTCCAATTAAGATATCTAGAAACTTCCTGAGGATCGGCACCCAAGGCTATAGCATCAATCGCTATGGGTACTAAGGTCTTAAAACATATTCTTTTCTCACCACTACTGAGGGTTTTAATTATGTACATGTCGTATCTACTTAAAACCTTCCATAGAGTTGCGTCACTCGCATCTAAGCACTTATTACTCTTCATTGAGGTACTCTTTAAGATTTCATAATATAACTCAAGTGTGTTGAAGGTATTAGAAGGTCTCAGACGGTTGACTCCCTCCTCATCTATCAGTGATCACCTCCCTCATCACAGGACTACTTCCGAGAATTAACTTCCTATCTACTTTTTAATCTGCTAGCACACGTAAGTATTGAGTGGTATATATGTCAAGTCAACATGGTAGGATACTTGCCTCATTAAGCTCACTCAGCGAATGGATAGATATGCAGCGTAAGGCTATAGAGATGTTTAAGGAGATAAACACATCAACCGATCAAGCTGATAGATTAGCTCTAGTCTTAATAATTAGGCAAGCATTTCAGCACATGATTAAAACGTTAAAAGCATTCGACCAATGGCTTAATGACCCATTCATATTAAATTACATAACTAAGGATATGCTTATAGATGTATGGAATACTACATACAAAATACTTAATGAGCTCTTAGAGCTCGATATAAGACATACGAAGGCAGTAAAGGAAGTAGCTGAGAAGATGATTAGAGAAGGTAAATTACCACCAATGATGGAGTTGAGAGGAACGCAGGAGGAAGAGAGGGGTAGGAGATCCTTCTTCCCCTTATGAAAACATAAAACTTTAATTCTTAAATAATGCACTTTAAATAGGGCATAATGGGGCAGGTATTCAAGGAAGCATACACCACGATAACCAACTTCCTGGTGCATGCTCTCGAGATGATGAGTGATAGCGAGATAGATAATTTTATAGATATACTCCTAAAAACATACAAAGAAGGACGTAAGGTATTAATTATAGGTGCTGGAAGATCGGGGTTAGTAGGTAAGGCATTTGCTATGAGACTTATGCATCTGGGGTTCAATGTTTATGTACTAGGTGAGACGATAGTACCAGCCTTAAATAATGATGACTTAGTTATTGCCATATCAGGTTCGGGAAGAACTAAGTTAGTCGTTACTGCGGCAGAAGCAGCTAAGAATTTAGGAGCGAAAGTGGTAGCTGTCACTTCATTTCCCTCATCACCTTTAGGTAAGTTAGCGGATCTCGTTGTCAGAGTTCCGGGGAGAGCTAAGATAAGTCGTGAAGATGATTATAACATAAGGCAATTACTAGGTATTTATGAGCCATTAGCGCCTTTAGGTACACTGTTTGAGATAACAGCGCTAATAACTCTTGATTCAATAATTTCTGAAATAATGAAGAGGTTAGGTATAACTGAGGAGGAGTTAATGAGAAGACACGCGAACATTGAGTAATGTACATGGTAAGATGAATTTTGATAAGTCAATTTAGAACTAAGTAGTTAGGTGATTATTTATGCGGGCGTCCTATAATGAAGCTTTAAGTAGAGTTAGTAAGGTCTTGAGGAATATTCAACCACTCATACGTAGTAAGCTTCACCTAGATTATTTAAGTAATAATGATGCAGTAAAGTTCTTAGAGTATATAAAATTATTGTTAGAGTCATTATTAATACTAAAAGGTTTTAGGCCGCCATCACTTGATATAACTAACATAGCTGCTATGGCGTTAGATCTGGGATTAATTTCACGTAATGAATTTTCCATTATTGCAGACTTAAATGTGAAGGTAAGGTTAAATAATGAAATCAAAGGTGATGATTTAATTAGTGTTATCTCAACCTTATTAGAGAGATTAGAGAACGTAGATCCATATGTTAAGAGAGATCTTAGGCTCTTTCTGTATTAATTATTTAAAATTAGTATTAGTGTAGTTCACACCATGTTTGAATAAAGCTAAGTATTCCTTAGTAGTTAAATTTGTGGTAGGTATTTTGAGCTCTCTCATCTCGCCCTATGTGCCTCACGAAGGTAAGGTTATCTCTGTAGATGTTCCTAGAATCGGATATAGGTGGCATGGAGGCGTAACCATTGATGTTAAAGGCATTAAAGTGGCCTTATTGATGTCGGGGACTGTAGCGCAGTGGCTTCAGGAAGGAGAGCTGTTAAGGTAATATTCAAGGAGGAACCAATAAAGATTGGTAATATACGCGTAACTACTCAGGAAATGTATGAATTAAGTAGGTTTTGGAACGGTGAATTAGTCAAAATATGGCCTGTCTGGAGTAAGGATTATAACTACCAAGATACGATCCTCTCAATGTTGATGTAGTTTACGAATATGTTGTTAGAGCACGTGAAGCAGTTAGTGAAGAGGACTTCATGGAGATAGTTCAACTCGAGCAATACCGCTATGCTAGTAAGGAGGAGCTAGTAGCTATATGGAGATGTCCCTATGTGGTAAATTCATAAAGTCTAATATACAGCCTAAATGCTCAGATCATAGAGTGCCGATGAAGCTTCAAGAAATTAGGGGTTCATTACCTTCATCAAGATTCTTGATAATTGAATTAATTGAGAGAAGAGAGTATGAACTTAGAGTTATAGGTTATGTTAGAGTTGATACACCAATACCATTAATGAGTAGAAGGCTACCTGATGGTACTATTGAGAAGCTTTTTAGGGAGAAGTGATTCCCTAAGGACTGGTTTCACCCAACATATTGGCCTGAAGCGTATACTAAGAGATTAAAACTACTAGCTAGGTATAAGGAACTACTTAGAGAATATGGCTCAAGAAAGCTAGCTAGAGCCGTCTTAAGTGAAGAGGTAAGTAGGGAGGCACTCATTTGGTCAAATACAGCTGCTAGAATAGCTAGAGTTGTTATACACCCCGATTATAGAGGTGATGGTTTAGGAGTACTTGCCGTTAAGGCAGCAATTGAGTGGATTAGAGAGAATATTACCTGAAATGAAGAAGAAACACATAATTGAAGTAATAGCTCAGATGGCTCGTTATAACCCATTCTTTGAGAAGGCTGAGTTTAAGTATATGTGGGATACAGCATCAGGTAGACCTGTACTCATGTATCCATTAACAGCCGAAGCTAAGAGAAGAATTCATGAGTACTTAAATAAGGATCTCTATGGTAAATCACATAGAGGTACTCTCTATAAGAGTAGATACGGTAGAGTTGAACCAATAAGTGATGCTATAAAATTCATTAATGTTTCTAAAAGGTATTCAAGCACCTTAGACATTGATAAATTACCTACACAACTTCAGGACATACTTAAAGCTTTTGGTGTTGAGAGAAGAATAGTTGAGAGATACGTCATTAGGAATGCTACATTTAGTATTGAACCAAGGGAAATAATAGTTGTTGTAGGTGCTTCAGGCGCAGGTAAAACTACATTACTAATGTTGATTATAGGCAGTGCATTAAAAAGAAGTGACGCTAAATACAGACCTGATGAAGGTAGTATTGAAATACCAAAGAATGTTAAGGTTGCGGCATTACTGCCTGGTGAGCTGGAGCCTAAATTTGGTGATGAGTCATTACTTGAGCATATAACTAGAAAAGTCAAAGATGCAGGAACAGCTGTCGAAATAATTAATTTAGTAGGCTTATCAGATGCGGTCTTTTATAGAGCTAGGTTTGATGGGCTCTCAACAGGTCAAAAGGAAAGAGCCAAGATTGCTTCGTTACTCGCTGAAAGACCTAATCTACTCGTTATCGATGAGTTTACTGCACACCTCGATGTGATAACAGCAAGAAAGGTTGCTAGGAGGCTAGGAAAGATAGTTAGGGAAGCTGGTATAACATTAGTAGTAGCTACTAATAGACCTGGGGTAATCGCAGCTTTAGTGCCAACAAAGGTTATCCTCGTCGGTTATGGTAAGGTAGCGATAATACGTGAACTACCTAAGGGCGCGAAATTACCTTGAATTAAAGTTTAAATAAGTCATTAACTACTACATAGTGATGATGAGTGCTCCCGACCACTCAGATTGTTAAATGGCCTAATGAAGAAGCGGTGGCTGACTGAATCATTCTATGCTTAGAACTTTATTCATGGCCTTGCGAAAACCTTCATCAATTTCATATAGCCATGAATAAATTTTAGGTATGGGCTTGGGCGCCTTAACATCTATGGATCTTTCCTTCTCTTTATACTTTATATCTATGGTAACATAGCTTTTGTCCCAGGAGATTATGTCTACTTCAGCGCTTAATGAACAATTTTCGAATACCTTCTCAAGAATTATTAACGCGTTTCTTGACTCTCTATCTATATCACCAAGTAGTTGTCTAGGTACGGGCATGAAAACCCACAGCCTTGATCTATGTAATATTCTTTTTATATCTTTAAACACAGTCTCTTTAACTTTTTCGTATGTTTCCTTAATCATGGAGTATACATCATAAACACTTAAACTGCTCTTAAGAACCGTGACTGATAGCTCACCATACGTTAAACCCGTAATTACGGATTTCGGATATATTAATAGGGATCTACGGGGCATGACTGAAATATTCTTCATGAAATAGGCATCGATAGCGTAAGTGCCTGAGGGTAATGAGATGAGATAGTGGGGTACAGCTAGCCTATATTTATGTCTGTCAATTCTCCACATTACTTCCCACTAAATTTCACTCCTTGGCATAAAGCCAGCAAGATACGTAGTGATCAGGCTCTATCTCCATTACTGGTGGTTCCGCCTCTCTACATCTATCAAAGGTATATGGACATCTTGGGTGGAATCTACAGCCAGGTGGTATATTTATAGCACTAGGTACTTCACCCTTAATATCTAGCTTACGCATCTTTAACCTATTACTTGGATCAGGCTCCGGTATTGCTGCAACTAACGCCCTAGTGTATGGATGTAGCGGATTTCCTATGACTACATCAGTAGGACCTAGTTCAACTATTTTTCCTAGGTACATTACTGCTATTCTATTACATATTAGCCTCGCTGTTGCTAAGTCATGAGTAATAAATAAGTACGTTAATCCTCTCCTCTCCTTTAACTCAAGCATTAGTTTAAGTATTTCAGCTCTAATAGATACATCAAGCATTGAAACAGGCTCATCAGCAACAATAAACCTGGGATTCAATACCAGTGCTCTAGCAACGACAACTCTCTGTCTTTGGCCACCAGATAATTGATGAGGCCTCCTACTAATGAAGTCCTCAGGAGGTGTTAACTTAACATCTCTAAGAACTTGGTAGACCATTCTTCTCCTCTCTTCACGATCTTTTAATCCTTGAATAATTAACGGCTCCTCAACTATGTAGCCCACCGTATGTCTAGGATTCAATGCACTATAAGGGTCTTGGAATATTATCTGCAACTCACGTCTTAGCAATTTATTGATCTTCCTTACCTTGAATAGATCATTTAGTAGGAAGTAATCACCCTTTATAGGTTCGTAACCTAACTCAATAAGCTCTTTAGCGAGCTCCCTTCTGGGTTTATATATTACGTAACCTGATGTAGGTAATGTCAGACCTATAACTGTCCTACCCGTTGTTGTTTTACCGCAGCCTGATTCACCAGCTAAACAGAATACTTCACCTTCACGTACACGAAAGCTTATACCATCAACGGCTTTAACGTAGATCTTGCGCCTAAGTAAAACATCAATTATACCAAGCCTTACGGGGAAGTACTTCTTAAGATTGAACGTTATCATTATTTCATTATTTAAGTGTATATTACTTAATAGTTCCTTAACATCACGTACCTCGTTTAATAATTCTAAATCTATGTGATTTTGCATATCACTTCTCACCTCTTGGCGTGTAACCAGCAGGAAACAAAACGATTCCTACCCAAACTAATTACTGGTGGTTCCTCCCTCCTACACCTATCCATAGCGTGAGGACACCTAGGATGAAACCTACAACCAGGTGGTGGATTCTTTAAATCAGGTGGTTGTCCAGGAATCCACTCGAGTGAGGCCTTACCTCGAAGCCTAGGAATGCTTCTCAATAGTTTACTAGTATATGGATGTTTAGGGTCTTCATATATGTCTTCCATTCTACCTAGTTCAACTATCTTTCCTGCGTACATTATTGCTACCTTATCCGCTATCTCAGCTATTATCGATAAATCATGAGTTATGAGTATTAAAGACATCCTGAGTTTCCCCTTAAGATCTTTTAACAAGTTAATAATTTGAGCCTGAACAACCACATCCAGCGCTGTTGTTGGTTCGTCAGCTATTAGTAGGTCTGGATTTAGTGCTAAAGCCATAGCAATAACAACACGCTGCTTCATACCACCACTCAACTCATGAGGATAAGACTTAGCCCTAGCAGGATCTATACCAACGAGTTTTAAGAGTTCAGTAGCCTTCCTATATGCTTCGGACTTACTAGTACCCTCCTCATGGGTTAGGATTACATCAGCTATTTGTTTACCTATATTCTTAACGGGGTCTAAGGAGTTCATGGCTCCTTGGAATACCATACTAATCCTTTTCCATCTATAACTCCTCTTAAATTCATTCTCAGATAGTTGAAGTATGTCTACACCATCGAAAATGACTTTACCTCCAACAATCTTACCAGGTGTGGGTACAATTCGTAACAAACCGTATGCCAATGTAGATTTTCCACAGCCAGACTCGCCAGCAATTCCTAATGCCTCACCACGTTTAATACTGAATGAAACCCCATCAACAGCCCTAACCACACCCTCGTAAGTATAGTAGTATATTTTGAGATCCGATACATGTAATAGGTACTCGCTAGTGCTCACAATACCCACCGAACCTATATGAATAATAGCCGAAGGAGTAATAAAGATAAAAGCTGAATTTTACATTAGCTAGAGGTATTTATCCATACTTCCTAAATTTAGACAGCATAACTTAGCCACTTAGTTGTTTTCAGTCTGCTTAGGTGTAGACTCACTCCTAGCTTACTTTCCTGACTTAGCTCTAGAGATATATACATTATGAGTGGTTGTGTTCACGATGATGAATCATATTTAGGAATGAAGCATTGCTTGTAAAACTAAAACAAGTGGTTAATAGTATATCGTTGGTGTTGTAGCTTCTAAAAGTCTTCTCCTCTTCATAAAGCAGGGTTCATTAACATTAAGGGTGTTAACAAACTTAAGAATTACTCTTAATCCTGTAATTATATAGGTTAAGAACTTACTAAACTTATCACCATTACTTACAACATATATGTAAGGTATGCCTTCACTAGTAAGTAATTCGCTTAGACTCCTTACCTCCTCTATGTTCTCAACATAAAACATTATTAATGAATCTCTTCTAACGCTAAATATTACTGCATGGAGCAACTCCTCATAGGGGTATACCCTGCAAGGCATGCATAGGGTCTCATAAAACTTTAAGCATGTATAGTAGCCTGAAGCTAAACCTACATCATTAGATACTATAACGACTTCACTTACATTCTTAAGGATTTCGCATAGATTCTTCATAATGATTTCCTTCTTACGTGATTCATTAATTACATCTCTAACTTTACTTAAGTCTATAGCTTGTCCAGCTATTCTCGCAGCAGCTGTTGACATAGCAATAAAGCTACTGATACCTACAGGTAAGGATTCATGTGTCTTAACGATATTAATTACGATATCTGCATTATGTGCTAATGGCGAATTAGGCTCAGAAGTTACTGCTATAACTTTGAATCCATATTCTCTTAATTCCCTAGCTGCTTTAACAACACTTTTAGTCTTACCTTTGTAAGAAAATGCAATATAGCCGTACCCACCATCACTACTGTGCAATTTCATATGATTCTTAATGATGTAAATAGGATCAATAGCACTAAACCTAAAAGTAGAAAGATATTGGAGTACTAAAGCTGAAGCGTAAGAATCACCCGCACCAAAAGCAAATCCTCGCGTAAGCTTAATTTTCGGTAGCTCTATCTTAACAACTTCACGTATTGTATCATATATTTTATTCGTCTCGTATAAGATGTAATCACTTAACTTCAAGACTAACTTCACACCGAATACTTAATAGCTACCCAAAGATAAAACTTAGAAATTTAAAGTGTACTTAATTAATACATCAATGTTAAAATAGAAGAGATAACACTGTAGCTATAAAAACAATTATTCCCCAACTAGCCATACCTATATACGCCCAAAATCCCTCATCATCTCTTTTAGCTATTGCCATATTCTTCACCTCTAGACCCGATAGATATGTCAAGAGTAATGTAACCTTAAAAAAGCGGTATATCCTTAAGGAGTAATACTGAGTTATGTATTTTGGGGTTTAAAATGCCTACTCAATACACTGTACATACTTACTACAGCACCATCAAGAGATGTAAGCCTTAAAATAGCTAGGGAGCTTGTGAGGAGAAGGTTAGTGCCTGTGTTAACATAGTTTCAGGAATCTACTCAGTATATTTATGGAAGAGTAATGTGGAGGAAGGTCAAGAGGAATTGTTAATAATGAAAACCAGAAAGGAGTTAATTAACGATGTCATCAAGTTAATTAGGGAGTTACATCCATATGAAGTACCTGAAATAATATCATTAAGTATTAGTGAGGGCTATGAAGAATATCTCAAGTGGATCGATGATGTGGTTTACATTAAGGTTGAGAAAGGGAAGTAAGGCTATTAATGACTTAGTTAAGTTAGGTTAGATTAGCTCTTAAGTAATGTAGCTCTTAGGGAATAAGAGCGCCCTCAACACTAAATACTTTTGATTTCCTGATCTTACTGATTCTTCTTGCGTGAGTTAATACCAGATTAACCATCCTCTCAAGTTCAGTAGTCTTTAATGCTTCAGCATACAGTCTTATCTTAGGCTCCGTTCCTGACTTCCTTATCAATATCCAAGACTTATCTTCAAAGTTTATTCTAATACCATCAATAGTTAAGACCTCTGCTACCCTTTTCTTAAGCTTCCTGGGTAGTTCTTCGCTCACAAAATTAGCTACGTCATCATATATCTGATTCCTTAGCTCGGTATCTACTAGTATGGAGTATCTAGCTTGAGGATAATTAGGTATCTGCTTCATTAGACTATGTATACCTACTCCCTCCTCCATCATGATCTTAGTTATTAGTGCAGCCTGATATATTCCATCAACCCACGTACCCCATGATGGGTCAATCAACTTCCAGGGCTCTCCTGCCATTAGTACATCTCCATACTTAAGGAGACCTTCATGAGTTTTACCTAGCTTAGTTAAGAATAATTTGCCACCCAGTTCATACACTATGTCTTTTAAAGCATTACCGCAGTCTATCGATGCAACGATACTTCCCTTACCTTCTCTTAATTTATAGTATGCTATTAATGCCAAGATCCTATCCTGTTTAATGAAACCCCTAGCAGGGTCTACGATAGCTAATCTATCACCGTCTCCATCGTGAGCGAAGAATACATCAGCATTTAGGCTCTGTGCTATAGGTCTTAACGGTTCTAAGACATCTGGTCTGGGTTCAGGTACCCTGCCTGGAAACCTACCATCAATATTAGCATTTAACGTAAATACCTTAGCACCTAAATTCCTTAAAACTTTAGGGGTCACATGTGATGCAGCACCATTAGCTGTATCGATAAGTATTTTAGGTGTAAATTTCACCTTACTTGGACTTAATCTACTACTCAACCCCTCAATATACTCATCAATTAAATCAACCCTAAGACTGTAGCTACCTACTAAATCCCAATTTTTAGGCATCCATACACCCCTTCTTAGTAACTCCTCAGCCTCCCTCTCCTCGATACTTGTTAACTCCATAGCCCTACCACTAAATACCTTAAAGCCGTTATCTGTTGGTGGATTATGAGATGCCGTTACATAGACCCCGCAATTACACTTTATTTTCTTTATCGACCAAGGGATAAGAGGTAAAGGAACTAAACCGGTATCTAAGACATCAGCACCAACATACATAGCTCCAGTAATTACTGAGAACTTAAGTATTGGTGTTGTAACTCTCCCATCACCACCTACACACATGGATTTAGCGTTAAACATGTATGCAATGGCAGCACCTAATTTAAACCCTAATTCCGGATTTACCTTCTCGGGATACTTACCTCTAATACCTGAGGTACCAAATAATTTACCCATTAAGCTTACCCGATAAAACATTTAATCACAACCTTAAATAGTAGCGTTTGTCTCGTACTATTTAAGTTATTAAATCTTATAGTGGAGATAATTCATGAATAAGAATAATTAAGGTATAGGTAATGAGTGTTTCAAGTAAGGAAAGAGTGCTTCAATGTAAGATGCGTGAGGTTAATGATAGGGATATTGGTTACGTCTATGATATAGAGTTAAAATCATTTAAGTATCCATATCCCATTTACTTATTCATTATGTATCTTAAACTTTTCCCTGAACTATTCATAGTAATTGAATGTGAGGGAAAGGTTGTAGGTTACGGCATTGCTATTATTGAACCTGGTAGGGTAGGCCACATAATATCAATAGCTATTGACCCTAAGTATAGGGGATTAGGATTAGGTAAGGCATTGATGAAGGAGTTAGAACGAAGGTTAAGAAGTTATGGTGTAAATACAGTGAAGCTTGAGGTATCAGTAAATAATCACATAGCAATCAATTTATATAAGTCACTAGGTTATAAGGTAGTAAAGAGAATAAGTGGTTATTATCCTGATGGCTCAGATGCTTACCTCATGACCAAGAATCTTACTTAATACCGTTCGTGCCTTGGCTTCTACAGGCGGTAAAGCGTAAACTCTAAATATGTTCATGTACTTAGGGAGATTCCTAACGATAGAGCTTTCAAATGCCCTTATGGATCTAGACTCACCACCCATATCAATAATTCTTACGGTATCCCTCTCTGAAGTTATGCTTATAACCTCAAGAAACGTTTTAACGTTATGATCTGAAAGACCCTCCCTCTCTAATGCTTCATTAACCTTAGCAACTAACTCCTTTAAGCTTCCTCGGATTGGTTCATCACTAAATACTATTCTTTCATAGATGACCTTATAACTTCTTCTACGGAGGTATAAACCTATAAGATCTCTTAGCTCTTTACTTCCTAAGTCTTTATTCATGACAAGATTAATTAGTCCACCAACAAAGAAGTCATCCCATAAATGGAACCTACCCTCCTTAACTGAATCTAGTATACCTTTAGGATCAACGTATGGTTCAAGATAAGTTCTTATATTGGGATCATCGACCATTAATCTATAGATGGTACTCAGCAATAATTGGTATGACGTTATTGTTTTATGGTAATAAACAGCTCTATACATATGAAGTCTAGCCATATAGAATGACTCAATAGCATGTATTGATTTAATGGGTACAGATAAATATCCATTCTTATCTAGGGTTATCGTTTGTAATATTCTATCAAGATCTATTAGACCGTAAGCTACTCCTGTATGCAACGCATCTCTAGGTAAGTAATCAAGTCTATCAACATCTAAGTCGCTTGAGAGCATCATATTTAAGGTTTGATTCTTATGGATACCTCTAATAATAGCTGAAATTTCGCTAGGCTCGATACCATACTTTATTAGTACATCCTTTATGTAGGGGTCTTCCTCAATAATCCATGTAGTTATATCTTCATGTCTAAGTCCATATTTAACTAATAGATACTGTTCCAGTGCGTGTGAATACGGTGTATGTCCTATATCATGAAGTAATGCAGCAACCTTAACTAGATCAGCCTCTTCTTCACCTAATAAACCATCACTAATAAACTTACTCGCTAACACACTTGTTATCCTGAAGACACCTAACGAATGTGAGAACCTAGTATGTACCGCTCCAGGATATACATACCATGCCTGAGCTAACTGCTTAACCCTTCTTAATCTCTGAAATGTCGGTGTATCCACGAGTTCCAGCTCTATACCCTTAAGGGGTATGAAACCATGCAACTCATCGTATACGAACTTAGCCCCCCTAACGCTACTTACCATAAGTCTATGTGCCACCTATTAACCCCAAACTACTTGATGAAAGAATGTTAAAAATAGTGAGGTCAAATAATTATGAAGCAATTAAGTAAGAAAATAAGAGATTAAACTTGATGATTTTCATTCTAAACCATATTAAGCTACTTTATACTTTTCCAATCTCGCTACTTATGTCTTTGAAGAGTTTAACTACTTTTTCTCTAAACCTTAGGTAGGCCTGTGTGAATTCATTCATTGTTTTAACGCATGGCCCGTATGAAGGCCAATCATTGACTTTGAGACCTCTATTACCGTAATTCTTATCTATGCCAACCTCCTTGAGTAATTCATTAAGTTCGGGTGAAGCCTCGTAAGCCTTAACGAAGTCATCATATTTCATTAACCTCTCAAGATTCTCCTTAGGTAGCTCTTGAAGTATTGACTCAGCATAATCCTCAAGTCTGAAGTTCTCCTTCATGGATTCCCTAAATATTGCTAATTGATGATTCGGAAATTCCGTATTGGTCATGTTCCTACTAGCAAAGGTTAGTAATGTATCTATTGGCTTACGCTTTGAGGCAGGTAGCAGGTCTATTCTGTCGAATATGAATTCAGCTTGCTCTTTACTTAATCCATGCTTTCTCATTAAGTACTTAATCCATTTTTCTCTATTCCATGGTGAGAATAGTATTTCGTAAACTCTTTGAGCTACATATGTT
>Ga0190363_1001234_pt1 | contig 15147 bp, 25 predicted proteins | sample 48721867_MG_FD_161272 | JGI IMG/M metagenome (GOLD analysis project Ga0190363, IMG submission 161272) | Hydrothermal vent microbial mat bacterial communities from Southern Trench, Guaymas Basin, Mexico - 4872-18-6-7_MG | ecosystem: Environmental > Aquatic > Marine > Hydrothermal vents >... | reverse complement strand
GAGCAAAACAATATTTATCTATCACACTAGCCGGACTAATACGTGTAGCAGATGAGCTTTCCGAGTTCGGAGGAGCAGTCATCATCGACGATTTAGGAGCAGAAAAATCAGAATGGAGCCGCACAGCCACACTAGAAGTGTTGGCGCATTTAACGTATAGTCATCACGTCGATAAAATAACGCAGACCAGCCGAATACAAATAAGCGGGTTTTATGGAAGCGCCCATGTAAATATCCAACCGATAATGATGAACTCACTCGTACAGGCTCCATCATGGGTTGCAGTAGTCAGAGATAAGATAATCAGATATTATCACCTGATACGACCAGCAAAGCCAAAGAAAAGCATACCGTCAGTAGAAATAGATTTCAGTATGCCCATATCAGAAGTGGCGCCACCAAAGCACAAGGGACGCCTATGGTATCAACTAATAATGATAGGATTAGTGCAATGGAGCTACGCACGATGCCTAGAACACATACCAGATATGCTTCGGGCTTGTGCAGCCCTAGACGGAAGAAACCAAGTTAACCTTTCAGACTATCGATTATTAGTTAAGCTAATGAAACCGATGCAACTGGAACGATACATACTGACAAGTTACAGCCTAGAAGGAGCCAGAACATTCCAAAACGACCTATACTGTCTATTAGTCGAACTGGCATCATTCGGCGAACCAACCTTAGACACAATCGCAGAAGACTACAAAGTACATCCTGAAACCGTGCGCAGAATCGCCAAATCATATCCAGAATGGATATGGATAAAACAAAACAGTCCAACCAGACTATGTCCGACAGAATGGACACAAAAAGTATTCAAAATATGCGGAGTGAACCAACGATGGTAGCAGAAAAACGCAAAGACTGGCACAAAATCGAAATAACACCAGAAGAAATGTGGGAAATAGAACGGCAAATAGACAGCGCAACACAGCACTTACTAAAAGCATTAGGAATAGTAAGAAAACATCTAATACAACGAGTAAGAAAAAACCATGACACAACACCACATAAACAGGTCACATTATAAAAAAGGAGGGCAAGAATAAATGCCGGAAACACTTGAAATGTTCCTACGAAATCTACAGTTAGCGCGCGGAGTCGAACACATGGCAATACTGCGACATCTAAGAGAATATATCGACGCAACACCAATAGAAGACATAATAAGACAAATAAACGAAATCAACGACAAGATGTTATTAAAATACTTAATCGAAGCAAAACCAATCAAACCAATCCTAGAAGCAACACTAAAAAGATACGACGAACTAACAGAACAAGAACTGAAAGGAGGCAAATAAAATGTCATGCCTATTATGCAAACACCGTAAAAGATGCATAGTGTTCCATGCAATACAGAACTTATACGAAAAATTAGCAAAGGCGGAAATTGCCCCGCTACAAAAAATAACTATATTAGCAAGGGAAATAAGAGAAGCAACCGCAAAAATATGCAAATATTATGAAGAAGAAAAATGAAAAGGAGGTGAAATTATGAAAGTAAAAATATTCTACGGAAGACTAGAAGAAGTAGAAAAACGATTCAACGAATGGGCAAAAGGCAAGGCACTAACAAAAAACGTAATAATACACTCAGCAATATCGCCAGCGCCAGCGATAGGTTCCGTAGACCTATGCGCAATATTCATATATTATCCAGAAGGCAGCCAATTTGACGAAGGTGAAAGCAAATGACAAACAAAAAACTATGCCCACTAAGAAGACTACCCGGCGGAGCGTTCGACTACTGCCAAAAAGAAAGATGCGCATGGTACGATGACTTAGAACAACGATGTGCAATCTTACATATAGACTATGAACTATCAAGAATAAGAGAAGAAATAAGAAAAATAACGAAGGGATACACAAAATGATGCTAAGATTCAGAATAGGAAGATGGCGATTTTCACTTAATGTAGTGCACGTAACAGACGTAGCAGGAGTCAATTCCATCCTACCAGACGGAAAACATATATTGATGTGGGACTTCGACGGCGTAAAACCACAACAAGTCGTAGAATCACTAATAGAAGTACAACGCAGATACAAATTACCAACCATATACATTCTTTACACAGGCAAAAAAGGACACTATATGGCTTATTGCTTTAAACGATGCGAATGGCAAAAAGCCATAGAAATAATAGCCGCAACAAAATACATCGACATGACATTTTTCAGATTCGGCGTATGGAGAAAGAAATTTACCTTACGAATCACACCAAAAGACGGCAGACGAATACGCCTATTCACGAAACTAGGCTCACCATATCCAGAGGATGCCACTATAGACGAACTAGACAGCTTCGTACGATACGAAACAATATCAGACGTGTACGAGCCAAAATGTAAAGTGAGGGAATTTAGGATAGGCAGGTGCCCAACATGAAATATGTTGGGGGGACAGCCAAGCATGGCGCTAGATGAAAGATACGAAGACTTTTTGAATAGACTAGATTTACCAATCGAAGCATGGGAAGACAAAGAACGCCTAAGAGAAGAACTAAGAACACAGCTAGGCTATGAGCCATCAACAGCACAAGTAGAAAGCCTATGGGAAACAATAGAAACAATGAAACGAGAAAGATGGGACGAGCCATGGCTAAGAGAACACGGAGTCCGCAGAATAACCGTACATTATCCATGGGGCACACAAACAAGATATGCAATACAAGGATTAAGAGGACTATTCGGCAAAGACTTCGTAGAACGCCTAAGAGAAGAAGAGGGATGGTAAATGAAATCATGCACAGATGAAAACTGTAAAGGATGCTATATGACCTTTCCAGATGAATACAAATACTGCCCATACTGCGGAAAAGAACTAGAAGAAATAGAACATGAAACGTACAGCTGGGATGTATGGTAAGATGGGCAGTAGGTCGAATCACCTTCGGTGATTCAGCATGCCATTCCGAGCCTGTCCGTATCAGCCAAACGTAATATGCCAAAGAAAACGATGCTACATAAACTGTCCATACCGAATCAAACAAATACGAAAACACACAAAATACACGCTACCAATCTGCACATTACCGCAACCATGCAAATTTAAAGGACAAGACAAAAAAACAAAACTACCAATATGCAAATTCTACGACAAAAACACAGGAAAACTATTGCCATGCAACAATCAACTAATCATATCAAAAGCATGGATAAGCAGACATAAGCCAACAATCGAACAACTACGTAAACTATGGTGGAAATACAAAAAAGCGGGGGTGATATAAAACGCCAAGATTAAATATAGAAATAGAAACTGACGATGACGAAATAATCGAACAATTACTAAAATCAATAAAAGAACTAATAACAGCAAACACAGAAATCGCAATAGAAATAGACATATTCCCAGATGATTAACAATGATTCTTGATGCTACTGCTGGCAACCGAACAATGTACGAAACAAAAAACGTAAAGTCTATAATATACATAGACATACAAAAGAAACTATACAGAAAACCAACAATATTCGCCGACTGTACTCGTACACCATTCCGCGACAAAACATTCCACACAATCTTTTTCGACCCGCCGCACTCATACGGCGAAGAACCCGGCTCATACTTTACATTCCCTGACCTAAAGCCACGCCAACTAAGAATGATGAAACTAAAAGGAAACATATATTACGGCGTAGAAATATACAAGACTCGTTCAGCGCTAATCAAATTCATATACAACGCACAAAAGGAATTTTTACGAATCCTACGGGACGATGGGCTGCTATGGCTAAAATGGTGCGAAGTAGAAATACCATTACGCAACATACTGGCAATATTCAAAAACTGGCGCATACTACTCATACTACCAATACAAAAACCGCAACACAACATAGGAGAAGCGCAAACCTACTGGGTATGCATGTGCAAAAAAGAAGGATATCAAACCGAATTAGGAGCGTATATTCATGGTTAAGCCAGACCGAGTGTGCTACACAAGAAAGTTTAATATCGGGAACTATGAAAGCATAACCGTACATGTAGAAGGCTCAATAGGCGAAAACGAAACAGTAGAATCGGCACTAAACGATTTAGAACAAATGGTAATGAACTGGTGGCAAGGCAAACCAACAACAAAAATATGCAAAGAAATAGGAAAAGAAGCAAAGCCAAAATAACTACTCTAAGATAGGCTGTAGCTCGACGCACCGACGGTGCGTCAGGTCTGCAATCCAAGCTTGCCGATGATAGTGCGCATCTTATTCTCAACCAACGTCAGCTTATTCGCTATCTCCGCTATCTTCTCTTCAGGCGCCCCCGTTTTTCTCAATCTATCCAATTCTTCTTTTAATCTGCGCTGCTCCTGCTCAAGTATGATTAACTCATCTGGAATCTCCTTGGCCGGTAAGCCTCTAGCCTTTTTCTGTAATTCGATTATCTTTCGCATTTCCCAATAGCCCTCAGGGTCGCCTGCTTCTACTACTTTGTAGATGGCGAGCAGATACCATGCCTCCCATTCATCATATCCTAAGTCCATCAGTAGATATACGGCTTGTTGCGGCGATATCACACCAGATTTTACTCCTTTGATTATTTCGCTTTTAGTTAAGTCCCGCTCTTTTCTTAATCGTTCTGGCTGCTCGGCCTTGATAAAGTTCATAGCCATCTCAGTTAGGCGCGGTTCTGGAATACCCAATTCTTTCAGTCCCTGAATTAATTGCTGTTTATTTATCCAGCCGTTGCGATACAATGTCCTAAGCTTCGGCACCTCATACTTCAAATACACAAGCCTAGCCAACAGCCTAGCATCTTCTGGGCTGTAACCGTTGTCTAAATACCATTTCTCAACCGAATGTTCAGCGTACCATCTAATCTTATCAGGCGGATATCCAGCTTGTCTATAATAGTCTTCATCAGCGTATATTCCATACAAGCCGAACTCGTACGCATCAATAACATCCGACTCTGATAGGCGCCGTCTAGCAGGCTTCTCCTCCTTCCTAGCCCACTCTTCCTTAGCCAATTGAATCAGTTTATTAGCATCTGATTCAGTATATCCTAATGCTAACAGTCCATTACGCCACTCATCTTCTGTTATAATGCCGTAAAACGCCAAATCCTCAAGCTTAGCCTCACTTAACCGCTTAGGCTCAGGTACTCTCTCAGCTTTTCTTTTCTTCGACTGCTCCAGATAAGCCTCAATAGCCTCATCAGTATAACCTAAATCTTTCAATGCTTGTCTAAATTGCTCTTCAGTCCAAACATCATGCTCATATAACCACTGCGCAGTCGAACGCGTGATTGAAAGCGGCTCGTTCTGCGCCGGCTGCTTAGTCATCCGTTCTCTATACAATTTAGCCCTTTCAAGCCAAAGCGGAATCTTATCCTTCGAAGTCTTCAGTTCTTCAAGTTTCTTTTCGAATTCTTCGATTGTAATGGCGCCCCTAGCATAAGCATACATGTATTCACGTCTTAAAGCCTCTCTTTCAGCCTCTGACCTATAGGCAACCATAGCTTCAGCCGCTTTCTTAGCATCCTCCGGGCTTAGCCCGGCAGCCTTCCTGTACCATTCAATATCTTCTTTTGTGTAAACGCCGACATCATATCCATAGCCAAGTTCACGTATGGTTGGTAAATCATACATTACTTTCTCATCGGTAAGAACCTTTCTATCATCAGGATGAATATCCGCATACTTAAGGAATGTTTCCAACTGTTCCTTAGTGAACTTTCCACGATAGAACGCCCGCCAAGCCTGCTCTACGCCCATTCTACGATAATGCGCAACCCAGTATCGTCTCGACCATTCCTCGCTGAACCCCTGCTTTTTCATCCATTCGATAAACTCGCTAGGCGTCTCTGGAGCGACTCTACTGTAAACTTCAGGATTGAAAGCCTCGCGGACACACATTGTTATCAAATCTGAAGCAGGCGGAATCCTATCCTTAAGATTAATCATCGCATCAATAGTTTCATTATTGAATCCCTGCCATCGCATCCAATATCTAAACGTTTCCTCAGTTATGACACCGCGCCACAAAAGCTCCAATAATTGAGTAAACGATGGAAAGCGAAGCTGAGATTTTGACCAGACATGCGCATAATCCGATGAAATACCGTACCATTTAAAGCCCTCCTCAAGCTTATCATCACTAATCAACCCCTTAGCATGAAAATCCGCTAGACGGTAAGGCTCAGGAACATTCTCAACAAGCTTAATATAATTATCTACATCGTCCACAGGCCACAAGTATCGCCTAAGCATCCCCCTCGCAACATCAGCAGTAATGTATCCGCGCCTAATCATGTCAAGTATGCGCTCTGGAGGCGGCGACTGCAGCTCACTCCAATAATAATGCCACAGAATAGACTCATCATAGCCAAGATACTTCATTTCCTCAATGTATTCCGTCTGGTCGATACCGCCTTTAATGTACATTCTCGTCGTAACATACTCGTCCGGCCGCAAAGGCTGAAAATCATAGAGAATCTTATATCTATAAGCCGGATAGACGCCCTCCATAGCCAAAGCAGAATGAAATCTCGTCGCAACATCCATGGCTCCACGCATAATCGGATGCTGCGGAATAAGCGAAAGCGTATAGTCTAATTGCCCAAGGCTAGCGGCTTCCATAGCAACTATGCCCATCATAAGCGCAATCGTCGCAGCGTCCACAGCCGTAACATACTTCGTTATCGCCTCTTCAGCCTTTTCAGGACTGATAGGCGAAAGCTCAATAATCTTCGGGCCTCCTGGCTCTTCTCTTAGCTCTAATGCTCCAGCCATCTTTTTCTTTGCGTTTTCAATGTTGTCGTCGGGCTTTATCATTTTATACTTTTCCAATATGGCGTCGAATCCCTTGAAGAACATGTTCATTTCGTTTTTCGGCGGCTCAATCGCTATAACTGGCGGCGCTATTATCGTTCCAGTGTAATAGCTTGTCAGTTCAGGCGGGTCTGGATTTTGAGTTTCAAACGGGTCTGGAAGTTTAATTTTCTTCTTTTTCATGAACTTACCCATCTTAAGCCCTCCTCTATCACCTTATCGATTCTAGCCATTAAATTCGCGTTCAAATCATCAATTGCGTCAACTAATAGGCTTACAATCTCAATCAAATCATCAATGTTCTCATTCAACGTTTCGATTTCTTTCGATATTTTCTCTAAATTTTCGATTAGTTTACTTTTCAGTTCAATTCACCTCTGTTCATATTTAAAAATAGAAAAAATGGGGGTATTTAATGTTTCTTTTGTGGCGGCTGTTCTGGCGGCTTTACGCCGAGGAACGTCATCAGGAACAATACAACGTTGATGATGGCGCCTACCAGTGCAGTATAGTAGTCTAGTTCCGTCGGCATTTGCCCAGTCTGCAGTATCTGATATATCGGTGTCAGTAGCGAGTTCAGGAATATCAGTATGCAGAACAGCGCTATCTTCCATGCCTTCGGGTCTGGATTAAAGCACAGCTTTCTCATTTCGCCTCGCCTATGCAGACTTTACAGTTTCATACAATAGTTTAAAGGCTCCAACAAAGCCCAACGTTCCCAAACTCACAAGGAAATACGTCAACGCTTCCTCAAACATTTTTTCACCTCCACACGTTTATGGCTGTAGCAGGACTAGGCTAGGCTGGTATGCCGACGAATCTGAAAGGCGGTAGACCGACGCGCCTTTGGCGCGTCTATCTACAGCCATCCTCGTCCACCTACAGCCCAGCTTGGTATGCCGACGAGCCTACAGCCTAGCCTAGTCCTCTTGCTCAGCCATTCGCCTCGTGTATTATCCATACTATTCCATCTCCAAAGATTTTTTTAGCCGGTACAACGGCAACAGCCATTACGAATGTTCCATCATCTAATAGGTTGTTTATTCGTCTTCTGCCATACTCATCAAGAACCGTGCCGAAAGCAATTGTTTCTCCGTATTCTGTTATTTCCGTCATGGTATTCGCTCCTCCACTGCCCTAAGCAAAATTCTGGATGGAACAACATTCTGGTTGTAGTATGGATAAGAACTACTGTGAGTATTGGCAAATGCAGAATTCTGGTAGCTTCTGTCTCCATAGTATAGTCTATAAAGCCTGTAGGTAGCACTGCTTTCCCATCGTGAAGCATCTACACCGGCACTTGAACTGGCATAAATTCCGATACGATGATAAACATATATTACTCCTTTCAGCCTAACCGATGGACTTCCAAGAGTTAAGCTGGGCTGCCCCTCAGCGTAAATCCTGAAATACTCAAGGTTTCTGCCGCTAAGTAGGCCAAGCCGGCTGTACTGAAGCTGTCTAGCCTCATATCTCAAATACACATTCGAGGAGTTCGCCCATAATCTAAGCTCTAAAACGTCTCCTATGGCGACATCATGGAAGAAAGAGTTTAAAGTCCAGTAATATGTTGTGCTTACAGTAAAGCTTCCGTTTGCGAGGCTTGAACCGTTCTTTATCATGCGCCAGTAAACAGTTCTGCCGACACTATCCCAGTTTCTTCCAGCCGCGTATATTGCGGCGATAATGAGGGCCTGTTCAAATCCCATATTTAGGCTTGGCAAGTCATCTTCCGACACCGTATATATTATTTGGCTCGTGGCCGGCTCAGATGTGGGAAGCGATGTCCAGGATAGTAGGTTCTCGTATGTATTGTATGAGAATTTTATTTCCTTTAGAGGCGTAAAGATTGGAGTAGCTCTTCCCATTCATGCTCCGCCTCCAAGAATTTAAACCGCACTATTCGTTTTGCCCCGCATTTTTCAATAATCTTTTTAATCTTATCTAAGAGTTGTTTTTCATCGTCATTTCCAAGGTCGATTTCAAGCTGTCTAGTTATTGGCGAAAAGCTCCAGCCAGTAAGGTTTGGAAACGCCGTTTTCAGCCTAGCATCTAACTTGGCCATTTCCACATCGGTTAAGTCCCGATTTAACGGTAACTCTAGAATCACCTTCATTTTGTTTGAACCCCATCATAGCCTATTAGTCGCGAGTTTGCAGTATCCCTGTTTATTACACGAATCCAAACGCTGTTTGTAACGTGAAAAGCATACTTGGCGTATACACCCTTACCATAGTCAGTGTCAAAAGTTAAAACGTTTGTTCCATCCGTAAAGGCCAAATCAACATCATGTTCATGGTAAATGTTGTGTATGACCCATTCCTCATTTGCAGGCGGCCGAATATCAAGGTTTCCTCCGGCAGAAACGCTTACAAGATTGCTTTTTACATCTCCAACAGCCATGCTTGGCAGACCCCCGAAACTTTAGTTTCGGAACCTACCGCCATGCTAGGCTACCCCCCGACGACGAAGTCGTCGGAACCTACCGCCCATCTGGCTACCCCCCGACGACTAAATCGTCGGAATCTACCGTCCATCCTCACCACCTAAACTTCTTTTACACATATCCATCCTTTAATGGTGCAGGCTCCGCTAACATATAACTCTATCTTTTCGTCTGTGTCTCCGACTGGAGTTTCCATTCCAACCAGGTTCATGGCTATGCTGCCCTTAAATGGAATTGCGGCGATAACGTTGCCGCTGTTTTCGAATCTAAGCTCAACGAGAACGTCTGAATCCGTGTAGATGAGGAACCCAAGTACCTTTGCTTTCATGCCTGATGATGGAGTATATACTGGAAACGTGCCTGCCGCAGAAAACGTTATGTTGATGTGATGTATTGTTCCCTCTCTAGTTATTGTTCTGTCTTTTTCCGCTTGGTAAACGTAGTAGTTTCTTAGCGCTATGCCTACTAAATCCACGTAGAATGTTTTGCCTGCGTTTTTTGATGCTAATGATGGGCCAAACGCAATCATTTCTATACGTTTACCTTGCGGCAAGTCGTCGCCATTAACAACCAGAGCGTAGAATGCGTTTGGCATTGTTAAATCCAGGTAGAAGTCGTCTTTGGTTACGTCGTCATATCTTACGCCTAGCCAGAATTGTCCGTCTCCTTCTTTGCATGCTGCATATAGCCGTATGAAATCTACATTTTTGCATCTTACATTAACGGGCTGTCTAATCTCTATTATTGTTGTGCCTATTGTTTCTGGCGCCACAAATTTTGCCGAGTAATTTCCAAAATATTTATGTTCGCTTGTAACTGTAACTGTTCCTTGGTCGCTGTATTTTATTTTCCATCCTGTTAGGTCGCCTGTTTCAAAGTCGCCATTAATTATTAATGTTTGCTTTACCTGCTCTACTATTTCGGTGTATTTGGTTTTCGTCCAGAAGTCTGGCCATCCATACTTCATGCTTGGCAGACCCCCGAAACTTTAGTTTCGGAACCTACAGCCATGCTAGGCAAGCCCCCGACGACGAAGTCGTCGGAACCTACCGCCCATCTGGCAGGCCCCCGACAACTTTGTTGTCGGAATCTACAGCTCATCTCTTTCCACTCCGAATATTTCCTTTAGTAGCGTTAAGATTTCCTTTAATAGGGTTGTTGGCCGTGCGTATTCAACTTCTTCAGTTCTAAACCATAAGTATACTGTGTGGTCGTAGCTTATGTCTTCGTTGTAGCCTTCAATCGTTAATGTTAGTTTGTGTTCTGGCATTTTCCAGTTTAAAGGCACGAAATCACGAATGTTATCGCCGGTATCCCAGGCTTGGCGGTTAGCAGGATGCAACTGGTAAATTCCATGCAGTATGCGGTAGTGCGCCAATCCAGCCCAGCCGGGCGGAATCAGTCTGAAGAATCCGACTAGGATGTCGCCTTCTATTTCTATTTGCGTAGAAACAGGGGAGGATATAGGCGTGTTCTTTGGAATAGTTAATGTTACGAAGTAGTCAGGCATGCCGACAAACCTCTGGTTTGTCCATCTACAGCCCAGTCGGCCATAGTTCATCATTCTATTCTATTGTGTTTCTTTGTATCTTATTACGTAGAATATTTTTGCGCCTGTATCTGTTCCGCTCCATGAAATCTGTATTGACTCGTTTGCTTGGCCGGTTATCCGTATGTCTTTTAATGTTACCATTGTGAATTTGCTGCAGTATATCTTTCCTAATAGCTTGCCTGATGTTGGAAGGCTGGCTGTTACTTCGCCTGACGTTGAATCTGTCGCCAAATATACTGACCGTGTGTCTATTTTATATCCACTTGTCGGCGTAAGTACTGTTACTGGGCTTGTTGCTGCTCCTGTATCGATTTCTCCGCTTACGCATGTTTCGCTTGCTAACGTATCCACATCTCTTACAAAATGTTTATGCGTACTCATGCTAGGCAGACCTCCGTAAACGTACGTTTACGGTATCTACAGCCAAGCTTACGCCTCCTTTTCTATTGTTATGATTGTTACGTTTATTTCTCCTTTCGTTGGCGCAGTACTGGCAGTTGCGGTTACGTATACGTATGGCAGCCACCCTGTTGTTTCAGGCGTTAGCGTATAGCTTACTGCTGTGCCGGCTGCTACTGTAAAAGCCGAGACGAGTTCTACGCTTCCCATTGTTGTTTTTTCCTTGTTTCCACGTATTGTTATGGTTAGGTCTTGGTCGTGTCCATTCTCTATGTATATTGTTATTGCTTGTAGATGTGGCCATTCGCCTACTCCAGATTCATGCGTGGCTGTATCTCTTATTTCGTAGCCTAAAAAAAGATGTTGGTAAGATACTGTCATGTTAGGCTACCCCCCGACGACGGAGTCGTCGGAACGCACTGTCCATCTGGCAGTCCCCCGAAAACTGCGTTTTCGGAATCTATCAGTCAAGCCTAGCCCAGCCTATGGCGTCCAGCATTCAAAGACTACGTAGAATGATATAGCCGAGCCTTCATTGTTTGTTACTATGAAGTTCACTAGCTCGTTAGCCTTTACTTCGATGTCGAGTTCTGGCGTTACGTTTCTTTGCATGCCAAGCACTACGCATGGCACGACTGAGAGTGTGTAGACGTCTTCTTTAACTTTTAGGTAGAATTCTGACTTGTATAGGTCTGTGCCTGCCTTGTTTACTATGTATATTCGTTTTATGATTATGTCTTCGTCTGGATACCATGTTTCGCTATAGGTGGAGCCGTCCGCTAGCGAATCTTTCTCGAATGTTTTAAAGTATTTGAATGGCATGCTTGGCTGACCCCCCAAAACTTTGTTTTCGCTTATCACGCGCCTAGAGTAGTTCTACGACTACGCCGACAGTTACGGTGGCTGTAAGCGAAGTTCCAGATGATGGCGATTTGCTTGCTCCAGATGAGTTTATCATTGATACGACGAAGCTTCTGCCCGGCTCTATCTCAGGCGGCAGATTAACTGGCTTGAACGGCTTGTAGTAGTAGTGTGAACCGTCATTCCAGTAGCACTTCCACAAATCGACGCCTAAATCGCCCATGCTTGTTGATAGTATGTCCCATGGCGCGCCTTGTAGGTAGAATCTTAAGGTCCAGTCGCCTGGCGAATGCATGCTTGACAGGTTTATTAGTTTTGCGTAGACTGGTCCTACTATGTAGTATTTTGTGCCCGCTTCCGCGGTCTTGCTTAGTACGTTGTTTTCGTCTCCTGCTGTCCAGGCTGTGTCTGTTCCGTGCGAATAAGTACCTCTTAGGTATGACATGTACTTTTTGGCTTGTTCTGCGTATCTTCCCATGTACGGTGATGGTAATGCTTCGCCTGGCGCCAATTCGAGTATTTCGCCTACGATTCTTAGCTTTGAGCCTGAGCTTCCACTAAAGCCGAATTTTTTGTCTGGCGGCACCACTACGTAGTAATCTTCTAAATCTAGTAGGTCGTATAGGTGGTATGTTGACCTTTGTATTCGTGCTATTTCGTCTATTATTTCTAGGCAGTTTGCTCCTGCAACTTCTAAAGTAGCCTTACTAGTTGAGTTTGTGCCTACTTTGCGTATTATGTAGGCTTTGTCGGATTCCGCGGTATAAGTTGTGTCTACGTCTAATACTTTATCTAGCATGTACGTTTTCATTTTTTCCTCACCTTTCCATTTTATTTATATCTAATCATGTCCGCCGGAACTGAAACAAATAAATATGGTATGTTTGGTTTGTTTTCTAAGCTTTTCCAGCCGCTTTCTTCCATGTTTCAACGATTGGTACTAGTCGATTGTTGATGTTTTGTCTCCAGTCAATTGTCTTAGGCGGCAGGGTCGCTACCTTACTAGCTACAGCATCGTATATTGGGCCCCAGTTTGCTAGCCATTTGTCGAGTGCTGAGCGGATGCGTTCGCCTATGATGGGAGCGCCTTTCTCTATGGCTGCGCGCTTCCAGTCTTCATTTGACATTGATGCGATTGCTTTCTGTCTTCGTTTTTCTGCTACGGCCTTACTAATAGCATCGGCGTAGTTCTTTTCTGCCTGGTCTGATTTGGCCGGTGTGTGCCAGTCTGCTTTTTCTACGCCCATGCGGTATCTGTCAGGTATGTATGCGACTGCGGCCTCAAAATTTGCTCTAGCCTCCTCTTTTGTCTTCAGCACCATTTTTCCTCACCTCCAATAATTTATCCAGGTAGGCAGACCGACGAGCCTTCGGCTCGTCAATCTACCGTCCAGTATAGAGTCTTGCGTATTGAGATATAAGTCTTACGAAATTGAACGTTACTTAGGTTGCCTCGATATGCGCGCCGTATGTACAGCTATGACTTCGGTATGTACACGTATGGCTTAGGTATGTTCATTTTCAGTCGGTAGTACATCGTGTGTTTTCTCAAATTCTTTGTTTATGCCTTCCTGTGTGAATCTTTCTGTTTCTACGTCTTGCGGCTTTCGCTTGGTTACTTCCGCTAGGACTTCTTTTTCTGGCGTTCTTTCAGCTATCCATTGTAGGTCTATCAATGCATTAGCGTTTATTTTGACTATTTTGCGTTCGAAGTAGTATTGTCCGTCTCTTTGGTCATAGACCTTGTCGTATGTGCCGATTTCTATTTCTTTGAGTTCCCAGTGCGTTTCAAGTAAAATACCTAGTAGTCGTTTGTAGTTTCGCATTGTTACGCCTACTGTTTGTCCAGTCCTCGCAACGTAGTATTTTACTTCGTCTGGTATCCATCCCCATATGTTGCGCCACATCTTGCATTCTTCGATTAGTTCTACTCTTTTCATTTTGTTTATGTCTGGCCACGGGCCTTTGAGCAGGTAGCGAGCCGGGTCTATTTCTAGTTTTACTTCTGCGGGCGGAGCCTTCTTCTTTTCAGCCTCTCCTTTTCGTTTCTTAACCATTTCTCTCTCCCATTTCGAAATCGTGCCTAGACGTTAATATATGTTCTGTATTGCGACCATAGTATGTATGATGACTTCAGATTTGTGATATTATCTTGTGTGTCAAGATATGACATTACGAAACATTTAAATATCATCTTATCATTATAGTATCTCGAAAAAGTAAAAGGTGATAAAGAAATGTTGGATGCGACGCCGGTAATACTCTACACGGCCGGAATGATAATTTACAGTTTAGTGATGGTTTGGTTGTTTAGGTACCTTAAAAGTAAGAAAAATAGGGGAGATGATTGAGATGTGTGATGATTACGAGCCTGAAGGCGAGGCTCCGGCATGTATAGGTAATTATGGCTGGAGCCGTGAGGTTTGCAGTAGATGTGTTTGGAGATATATATGTTTGTTATTTAAGAAGTCGGATGGCACGGTAACAACTTTAGGGAGGTGATAAAATGGTTGAGATAGAGAAAATTTCAGTTGAGGAGGCCAAGCGACTACTCAATGAACATCCTTCGAAGAGGCCGGGCAGATGGAACGATGTGTTCAATGATGTTAAGAAGTCGAAAGAGCCTGTGATTATCAAGGGTTTGACTCGTGGTAGTGCCTGGCATTTGGCGCGCAGAGCCAAACAGGAAGGTCTATTCGCAAGGGTTATTGGCGGTGACACCGTAATTATAAGTAAGGAGAGTCTAGAGTAGGGGAAAACTCGCAAAAACTGAAAATCTCATATATAAATGTTTCGGTTGTGTCTACGCAAATCTCCCCTTTTTTTACTCTTTTTTGAGTAATCGTCTATATTTGTGTTTTTTGGGATTTTGCTGAAGTGACTATCGTTTATCGTTGTTTCGTTTTATCGTAAATTTCCGATTTTTAGGGTTGTTTTCGTTAAATCTTCTCGGAAATTGGTTGGTGATGTTTGGTGATGTCGGTGTTACCAATTTCACCAATATCACCGATGATTATATTCGTGAATCTTATGTCTTGATTCGTGAGATGCGACACTTCAGACTTACTATAACCATCGAAATCGATTTTCTGACGTTTTCGGGCTTTCGA
>Ga0190363_1001233_pt1 | contig 15148 bp, 13 predicted proteins | sample 48721867_MG_FD_161272 | JGI IMG/M metagenome (GOLD analysis project Ga0190363, IMG submission 161272) | Hydrothermal vent microbial mat bacterial communities from Southern Trench, Guaymas Basin, Mexico - 4872-18-6-7_MG | ecosystem: Environmental > Aquatic > Marine > Hydrothermal vents >... | reverse complement strand
TGTTAAAAGTTATAGATGTAAAACCATAATAATTGAAAAAGAATATGATAAAGAAATATACCAGGAGGATTGTTTTGGGATTAGCTAAAACCGAGTGTTATAAAATTGGAGAAATTGTGTTTTTGAATTTTCCTTCTACAGATTTTAAAAGTTCAAAAATTATACCTGCTTTGATTATTGGACAGTCAGACATGAATGAAGAAAATTATGTAGTTGCTTATATTACTGCAGAACTTGATAAATATATGCGGAGTAAATATGCAGTTCCTTTATCAAAGAAGGATCTTATATGGGGAGATTTAAAATGTAAATGTGTTATTAGAGTTGATAATACAATATTAGTTCATAAAAGTCAATTTTTAAAAGAAAAAGTAGCATATCTAACAAAAGAAAAAATAGATGAGGTTTTAAGAACTTGGGTTAAGTTTCAAATAGTTAATTATTATAATACTTTTCATAAAAACGAAAAAAATTTTATTCCTGGCAAAACCCCCATAAACTATGCAGGAAGGGTTTATGATGAAAAAGAAATAATAAATCTTATAGATTCTGCTCTTGATTTCTGGCTCACTACTGGACGATTTGATAAAGAATTTTGTAGGAAATTTTCAAAATATTTGGGAATAAAATATGTGCTTACCTGTAATTCTGGATCTTCTGCAAATCTTCTTGCAATTTCTGCACTTACTTCTCATAAACTGAAAGATTTGCGCTTAAAACCTGGAGATGAGGTTATTACTGTTGCAGCAGGATTTCCCACAACTATAGCTCCTATAATTCAGAATAACCTTGTTCCTGTGTTTGTGGATATAGAACTTGGAACATATAATATAAATCCTGAGTTAATAGAAGAGGCTATATCTCCGAAAACAAAAGCTATATTTTTAGCTCATACTCTTGGAATTCCTTTTAATCTTGATAAGGTTTTAGAACTTGCCGAAAAATATAATCTCTGGGTAATAGAAGATAATTGTGATGCCCTTGGTGCAGAGTATACTTTGAAAAGAGAATACGAACTTATAAATGACAAGGTAATAGATGGTACGCGTTTAACTGGTACTTTTGGACATATCGGAACTTCAAGTTTTTATCCGGCACATCATATAACTATGGGAGAAGGAGGAGCAGTATATACAGATGATACAAAACTTTATAGAATTTTACTTTCTCTCAGAGATTGGGGGAGAGACTGCTGGTGTGAACCTGGAAAAGACAATACATGCGGAAAAAGATTTTCTTGGAAACTTGGTTTACTTCCAGAAGGTTACGATCATAAATATATTTATTCACATCTTGGATATAATTTAAAAATTACGGATATGCAGGCAGCAATAGGAGTTGCCCAGCTTGAAAAACTTACAAGTTTTGTAGAGGCAAGACGTAAAAACTGGAAGAGGCTTTATGAAGGATTGAAAGAATTGGAAGAATTTTTTATTTTGCCAAAATGCCCTGAAAATGCTTCTCCTTCACCTTTTGGCTTTGTATTGACGATAAGAGATGAGGCTCCGTTTACAAGAAAAGAAATAGTGACTTACTTAGAAGAAAGGAAAATACAAACAAGAATGATTTTTGCAGGAAATATTGTTAGACAGCCCGCTATGGTAGAAGGAGGATATAAGTATAAAGTGGTTGATGAACTAAAGAATACTGATAAGGTTATGAGAGATACTTTCTGGATTGGTATATATCCTGGGCTTACCGAGGAAATGCTTACATATATAATTGAAAACATTAAAGAGTTTGTAAAAAATAGGTGAAAAAGAAGGAGGTAAAAAATGTATGAAAAAGTGCTTATAATTTTTGATCTTGCAAATAATCATATGGGTGACGTAGAATATGGGAAACGTATTGTAAGAGAGTTTGCAAAGGTGGTAAAGCCATTTAGAAAATATTTTGATTTTGCAATAAAAATGCAATATCGCCATTTGGATACTTTTATTCATCCAGACTTTAAAGATAGAATGGATATAAAGTTTGTAAAAAGGTTTAGTGAAACGCGGCTTAGCCCAAATGAGCTTAAGGCTATTAAAGATACTATAGTAGAGGAGGGATTTATACCTATTTGCACTCCTTTTGACGAACCCTCAGTTGATCTCGTGCTTGAGCATGGATTTGAAATCATAAAGGTTGCAAGCTGTAGCTTTACCGATTGGCCCCTTCTTGAACATATTGTAAAGGTTTCGAATAAACCTATGATTCTCTCAACAGCAGGAGAACCCCTTACAAATATAGACAGGGTGGTAAGCTTTCTTATGCACAGGAATCGCAAATTTGCTCTTATGCATTGTATAGCAGAATATCCTACTGAGGAGAGTTATCTTTACTTAAATCAAATCGATCTTTTGAAAAATAGATATCCGGGCATTTCTATAGGTTTCTCAACTCATGAAGATCCTAAAAATATAACAACTATAGTAATTGCTCTTTCAAAAGGAGCAAGGCTACTTGAAAGGCATATAGGTTTAAGAGACAAATATCCTCTTAACGCTTACTCTTCAACTCCAGAGGAAATTGTGCCTTGGCTTAAAGCTGGAGTAAAAGCTCTTGAGATGATGGGAGAAGAAAAATTGAAAGAAACCCGCTACGAGCCTTCTGAAAAAGAGCTTAAAACCCTTTTTGCATTAAAAAGAGGTGCTTTTGCTAAAAGAAATATTAAAAAGGGGGAAGAAATCAGTATTTCGGATGTGTTTTTCGCTATCCCTACCTGTGAAGGGCAATGGGTTGCTAATGATTTTTCCAAATACGCAAAAATTATAGCCCTGAAAGACATCAAAGAAAAAGAAGCACTTATCAGAGAGAATACTTCTTTGATTAATACTCAGGAAAGGGTGTATGAAATAGTTTTAAAAGTGAGAGATTTTATTAAAAAAGCAGGGATTATTGTACCACCTGGGGCAGAGCTTGAAATTTCCCATCATTATGGAATAGATAAATTTTATGAATATGGGCTGGTAATGATCACAGTTGTAAATAGGGAGTATTGTAAAAAACTTCTTATTTTACTTCCGAGACAAACTCATCCAGAGCAGTATCATCTTAAGAAAGAAGAGACTTTTTTTGTGATTTATGGTGAACTTGAGCTTTATCTTGATGGAAAAAAGAGAATTTGTAAACCCGGTGAGGTGGTTACTATTGAAAGAGGAGTAAAACACATGATGACTACTAAAACAGGTTGTATTATTGAAGAAATTTCTACTACTCATTACAAAGAAGACTCTTTTTATACAGATAAAACCATTATGCAGAATAAAAAGAGAAAAACTGTAGTTTCTTATTGGCAAGAGCAATAACAATGGAAGAAATTATAATAGCCTGGGATGTTGATGATGTTCTTAATAATTTTATGCAGGCGTGGTTATCATGGGTAAAAGTATTTTATCCAGAAAAAAGATTTCCTTCCTATCAAAGGCTTACCCAAAATCCTTCTTATGAACTTTGTAATATGACAAGAGAGGAGTATTTGAAAAGTCTTGATGAATTTAGAGAAAATTATTATAACACTCCTGCAATTATGCCAAATCCTAAAGTACTTGTGTGGTTTGAGAAATTTGGATTTGAGGTTAATGGAAAAAGGCTTTTTCACATTTGTATTACTGCAATTCCTCTTAAATTTGCAGGGCTTTCAGCAGACTGGGTTTTTAAAAACTTTGGAAAGTGGATAAGGGGGTTTTTTTCAGTTCCTTCAGAAAGAGAAGAAGATGAAAGTTTTCCAATTTTAAGAGAAAAAAGCGAAGTTTTTAAACATTTTAAAAAAGTTGATATTTTTATAGACGATAGAGAAAAAAATGTGGAGGAAGGAAAGAAGTTTGCTAAAAAGAGCCTTCTCTTTCCTGCTCCGTGGAATAAGAATAGAGAACTTGGAGTTTCTGAATTTCTCAAAAAGCTTACAAGTCATATTGAGATAATTGCAGAAGAAGATTGAGAAAAATGGCAAAGATTAAAATTTCTGATTATGTATTTAAGTTTTTAAAAGAAAAAGGACTTAAAACTGTTTTTATACTTCCTGGTGGTGGGGCAATGCATCTTGTTGATTCTCTTGGAAGGAGTGGTTTTGAGTATGTGTGCTGTCTTCACGAACAGGCAGCCTCCATTGCTGCAGAAGCTTATGCTCAGTATACAGGTAATTTAGGTTGTGCTTTAGTTACTACAGGTCCAGGAGGAACCAATGCTGTTACTGGATGTGCTTCTGCGTGGGTAGACTCTATTCCTGTAATATTTATTTCTGGACAGGTTAAACGATCTGATCTTGCAGCTCAATATGGAGTGAGACAGTTAGGGTTTCAGGAGATAAATATAGTGGATATAGTAAAACCTATTACTAAATATGCAGTAACTATTTTAGAACCTGAAAAAATTTGTTATTATTTAGAAAAAGCCTTTTTTTTAGCAAAACATGGACGACCAGGTCCTGTGTGGCTTGATATTCCTCTTGATGTTCAAGCAGCAGAAGTAAAGCTCGAAAAACTGGAAAGATATATTCCTGAAATTTCTGATAAGCCCTGTGAAGATGAGCTTGAAGAAAAGGTGCTTAAAATAATAGAACTTTTAAATCAGAGTGAAAGACCTATTTTCCTTGCAGGAAATGGGATAAGGCTTGCAGGAGCAATGGAGGAATTTTACGAGGTGATAGAAATTTTGGGGATACCTGTGCAGACTACTTGGAAAAGCATAGATTTTTTGCCAGATGAGCATCCCTTTTTTGCTGGAAGGCCAGGACTTGTTGCATCCCGTTGGGCAAATTTTGCGATCCAAAGTGCAGATTTTTTGCTCAGCTTAGGAGCAAGGCTTGATGTAGGAATTACAGCTTATCAATATGAAAATTTTGCAAAGCGCGCCAAAAAAGTAGTTGTAGATGTTGATTCTGCAGAGATAAAAAAACTTAAGTTTCCGATAGAAGTAAGTGTTGTCTGTGATGCAAAGGTATTTTTAAAAAAGCTTCTTGAGTTTAAAGATAAGATAAAAATAAAAGATAGAAAAGCGTGGTTTGAAAAAATAAAAGAGTGGAAAAAGAAATATCCTGTAGTAGAGGCGGAGTATTATAAACATTATGGAAAGGTCATAGACTATGTGCTTATAGATGTGCTTTCTGAGCTTCTCAGGGAAGGAGATGTGCTTGTACCTGGGTCTTCAGGGGGGTGTAGCGAGAGGACTATGCAGGCTTTTCGAGTGCCAAAAGGAGTAAAGGTTTTAAATAGCCCCGGACTTGGGGCAATGGGTTTTGGGCTTCCAGCAAGTATAGGAGCCTGTATTGCCTCTGGTAGAAAACGGACAATCTGCATAAATGGAGATGGGGGGTTTTTCTTAAACATTCAGGAGCTTGAGGTGGTAAGGAGATTGAATTTACCTATTAAGTTTTTCGTGCTTAATAATGGTGGATATGCTTCTATCAGGGCAACACAGAGGCGTTTTTTTGGAAGGTTTGTTGCAAGCACACCGGAGAGTGGAATGACTCTTCCTTCAGTAAGAAAAGTAGCAGAAGCTTTTGAAATAAAAACTTATTTGATAGAAAAGCAGGATAAGTTAAAAGAAATGGTAAAAGAAGTGCTTGAAACTGAGGGGCCTGTTGTTTGTGAAGTTTTGTGTGAGGAAGGAGAGACGAAACCAAGAGTAGTATCTAAAAAACTTCCAGATGGAAGAATGATAAGCCTTCCGATGGAAAATATGTATCCCTTTTTAGATAAAGAGGTGCTTGAAAAGGAACTTAGTTTTTAAGAACAAAATTGTGAAAAATACTACTAAAAAAATTGCTTTAAAAATCGTAACAAAAATTTTAAAAAAGATGATAACTGCTCCTGAAAAAGAACTTGGAGAAGAGATATTTCTCTGGATATCAAGTATTACTCCGATGGTAAATGTGGACCTTCTTATAAAAGACGATAAAGGAAGAGTGCTCCTTACTTGGAGAGATAAAATGTATCACTTTAAACCAGGTTGGCATATTCCAGGAGGAGTTATTCGTTATAAAGAACCCATATTTAAGAGAATTGAAAAGGTGGCTCAGCAAGAACTTGGAGCAGAAATAACTTGGAATCCAGAGCCTCTTGCTATAAAAGAATTTATTTTCCCCGAACTTAAAGAGCGAGGGCATTTTATTTCCTTTCTTTTTGAATGCAAACTTCTTTCACCTCCTGACGAAAGGTTGAGATATAAAGGAGGAAAACCAAAGCCAGGAGAATGGGAATGGTTTTCTAAATGTCCGGAAAATCTTTTTGAAGTTCATAAAGTTTATAAAAAATTTTTGCCTTGAAAAAAATTAGAAATTAATAAAAAAGTAAATGAGTGAAAAGACAGAAAAAAAATTGGAATTTATTTTGACTAATCTTGATAAATTATGTCAAAAAGAATCAAAAGCTTTAAAGGAGCTAAAAAACTCCCATTCTATAATAATATACGGAGCAGGTAGAGCTTTTTATACTTTTTTAATTCATGCAGCGAAAAGGTATAATCTTAAATCGAAAATAAAACTAATTATAGACAAAAATAAATTTTTTAATAAAATTGAAGGAATTGAGGTTATATCTCCTATGGAGTTTAATCCTTCTTCTGTTGAAAGGAATACACCAATACTTATTACTGTTACTGATAAGAAAGAAAATAGGAAAATTAAAAATTTTTTGGAGGAGTTAGGCTGTAAAAAAATTTATTTCTTAGCTGAAATTCCTGAGCTTTTATTTTTCGTACATCCTTCAAAAAATTTTTTAAAAGATCCTTTAAATTATACAAAAAAACAATTGAAATTAATAATAGAAGCTTATAAGTTATTAAAAGATGAAAAAAGCAAAAAAATTTTTATTGTTTTTTTAGAAACATATATAACTAAAAAATTTATTAAATTTCCTTCAGATCTGCCAGAAGATCAATATTTCCCTAAGGATGTTCCCATTGCTTATAAAAACTATTCCCATTTTATAGACGTTGGAGCGTGGATGGGAGATACTTTAATAGAACTTTTCAGAAGATATGGAGAGGTTGACCAAGTAATTGCTTTTGAACCAGATATTAAAAATTTTGAAAAACTTACAAATCTTTTAACCTCTTTGAAAGTAGCTAAGGAAACAATAATTTTACCTTTAGGTATTGGGAAAGAAACTAACATTTTTTATTATTCTCCTGCAGGACCAGAAACTTTTTTAAGTGAAAATATTAGCATCAACTTCAAACAAACAAACAAACAAACAAACAAACAAATATTACCTGCCATTAGCGTAGCTTTAGATGATATTTTGCTTAATACTAAAGTAAGTTTCATAAAAATGGATATTGAAGGAATGGAAAAAGAAGCTATTGAAGGTGCTAAAAAAATCATACAAACTCAGCGTCCTCTCTTGGCAATTTGTGTATATCATAAATTTGAGCATCTTTACGAAATTCCCGTGCTTTTAAAAAAATTTTGTCCTAATGCTTATGACTTTTATTTAAGAACATATAGATACTTTGGAATGGAAACTGTTCTTTACGCTGTACCTAAGAGGGTTTAATGATGTCGGAAAAAATTAGATGTAGAGTTTGTAAAGGAAGACTCTTTAAAGAGCCTATTTTAGTGCTTAAAAACATGCCTAAGGGAGCTCAAGATTTTCTTATTAAAAGAGAACTTTCTAGGGATAAAGGAATTGACTTAAAACTTTATCAATGTTCCTTATGTGGACTCGTTCAACTTACCAGTCCCCCAGTTCCTTATTACAAAGAAGTTATAAGATCTTCTGCTTATTCTCAAGAAATGAAAAATTTTCGGGTAAATCAGTTTAGAAAGTTTTTAGAAAAATATGAACTTATAGGAAAAAAAATTCTTGAAATAGGATGTGGGAAAGGTGAGTTTATGGAACTTATGCAGGAGTGTGGAGCTGAAGTTTATGGTATAGAATACGGAGAAGAAAATGTAAAAGTTTGTTTAGAAAAGGGTTTAAAAGTGAAAAGAGATTTTATTTTTAGTGAAAACCACAAGCTTAAGTACTCCCCGTTTGACGGATTTTACATTTTAAACTTTTTAGAACACATACCCGAAATTAATACTTTTTTAAGAGGAATAGCCTATAATCTTAAACCCGGAGCTATAGGCCTTGTAGAAGTGCCAAATTTTGAAATGATTTTGGAAAATAAAATGCTTACTGAGTTTATTCCTGACCACATTTTTTACTTTACTTCCGAAACTTTAGAACAAACTTTGCGGATAAATGGATTTGAAGTGCTTGAAATGGAAGTAATCTGGCATAATTATATTATTTCAGCTGTAGTAAAAAAACGAAAGGCATACGACTTAAAAAACTGGCAGGAGGATTTAGAAGAGCTAAAAAAGTGCTTAGAGAGATTTTTAAATAATTATAAAAAAGAAGAGATTATGGTATGGGGAGCAGGGCATCAGGCACTTGTCATACTCTCTCTTACAAATATTGCCAATAAAATTTATGGAGTTATTGATTCAGCACCTTTTAAACAAGGGAAGTATACTCCAGTTACTCATCTTTTTATTTATCCTCCAGATGTACTTTATAAACTCCGGGTAAAAGCAGTAATAGTTATGGCAGGAAGTTATTCAGAAGAAGTGGTACAAATTTTGCAAAAAAACTTTAAAGATATAAAAATAGCAATAATAGAGGGATTAAAGCTAAAGGAATTATAAAAACTGAAGTTTCGGGGTATGGTAAAGGCAGCAGTGTACCTGATAATTTTCTGGATAATGCAAATTTTGGCTCAGGTATTTTTTAAATGGGGAAGTTTTAGTAAAGCAAGATGGTTGGTAGGTTTTTTAATTAGGTAATTTTTTTGGATTTTCAAGTATGTGGCTTCTTATGATAATGTATAAACTCATTTCTCCGAATATAGCCCTTGCACTTGGAGCAGGAGGAGCTTTCCTTTTAACCCAACTTGTGTTTTATTGGTTTTTTAAAACTTCTTTAACTTTTTTGCAGTGGATTGGGATTTTAGGGATTGCTTTTGGAATGGTTTTAGTAAGTCTTGGAAAGTAAAAAAGGGGGGAAGAAAATGGAAGAAGAAAAACTTACACCAGTAGAAAAAGCAAGGAGAGAACGTCTTAAAAAGTTAAAACCGCGAGTCTATGAAAAAGTAGTTAAGTATTCTGAAAAAGTAAAAAGAGGGGAAAGCATTGCAATTATTCAATTCCAATACGACTATCGTTGTAATTTTAAATGCATTCATTGTGATGTAGCAAATTTTATGAAGAAAAAAACGGATAGGTACTTTACTCTTGAAGATGTAAAAAGACTTTCTAAAGAAGGAGACGAATTGGGGCTTGCTAATATAGTAATTACAGGAGGTGAACCACTTGTATTCCCAGATCTTGAGAAATTAATAGAGGCTATAGATCCAAATAAATGGTATATAGTTATAGACACAAATGGGTGGTATCTTGACAGAGAAAAAGTAAGGCACCTGAAAAGTCTTGGTGTGGACAAAATTCAGTTAAGTCTTGATAGCTTGAATCCAGAAGAGCACGATGCTTTTAGAAGAAAAAAAGGAGCATGGGAGCGGGCTATGAGAGCAATTGACGCGTGTTTAGAAGAGGACATGTATATTATTGTAGCCACAGTGGTGTGGAAAGAAAGAGCTAAGTCTCAAGAATTTCTGGAATTTGTAAAGTTTTTAAATAATAAAGGAGTAGGGGTGTTTGTAACTTTTGCGAAGCCTGTAGGGGCCTGGGAAAGAAATCTTGATGTAGTGTGTGGAAACGAAGAATGGAATTATTTAAAAGAATTAGAGAAAAAATATAATGTATTTACTCATCTTACTCCTGGTTATGGAATAGATGTAGGCTGTATTGCTGTAAAAAGAATGATTTCTATCACTAAGTTTGGTGATGTAATGCCTTGTCCATACATTCATGTTTCATTAGGAAATTTTTTTAAAGAACTTTTAAAAGATATTATAGAAAGAGGACTTAGGATTAAATGGTTTACCTATGAAAAAAAGTGGCCTTGTCTAATTGCTAATAAAGATGCACCATTTATTGAAAAGGTAATGCCTAAAATTTGGGGAAAAATAGGACCTGTGCCTTGGCAAGAAGTTTTTAGCGAAAATGATTTTATACGATAAATAGTTGTCTACAATTCAAAAATGATAAATCCCTTTTTACAGGAAGATCTTGAGTTTATTGCCAAAAAACTTTCTCCTTTTTTTAATTTTTTAAAGGATCAAAAAATTTTTATTACAGGAGGTACAGGTTTTTTTGGAAAATGGTTTTTAGAAACTTTTATTTATTTAAACGAAATATTTAAACTTAATATAGAAGTATTTGTACTTACCCGAAATTACTACAAATTTAAAGAAAAATTTGAAAGGCTTGCTACTTACAAAAAATTTACATTTATTGAAGGAGATGTAAAGAACTTTGAATTTTTTAAAGAAAAATTTTTTGCTGTAATTCATATGGCTGCAACAAGTGCAGAAGAGACTTTTAGAGGAGAGGATGAATTGGTGAAATTTGAAACAGTGGTAGATGGTACAAGAAGAGTACTTGAATTTGCAAAAAGAAATAAAGTACCCTATTTTCTTTTTACAAGCTCAGGGGCTGTATATGGGAAGCATAGTTACCCTGTGGATGAGAATTATTTAATTGCACCACCTTGTAATGATATAAAATCAATATGGGGTACAGCAAAAAGAGCAGCGGAATCTCTAGTTAGTTATTATGGTGAAAAAATTGGTATAGAGACAAGGATTGCAAGGTGTTTTTCTTTTCTGGGACCTTATCTTCCTCTTAATATCCATTATGCAGTAGGCAACTTTTTAAAAGATGCCTTAGCAGGGGGGCCTATTGTAATTAAAGGTACTGGAGAAGAGGTAAGAGCTTATCTTTATGCTGGGGATTTGATAATATGGTTACTTACAATTCTTGTACAGGGGAAGAAAAATTCAGTATATAATGTAGGTTCAAATGAAGGGGTGAGAATTAAAGACCTTGCAGAGTTAATTAGAAAAAAGGCAAAAGTGAAGGAAATAAAAATTGAAAAAAGCGAGTTAAGAGGAAGTACGAGGTTTTCTTTCTATGTTCCTTCTATTGAAAAGGCAAAAAAAGAGCTTGGGCTAAGGGTATTTACCCCACTTGAAAAAGCTATTGAAAAAACTTTAAAATTTTATAAAAATAAAGATTTTGATAGATGAATAGGGATAGATTAGAAAAAAAATAAAAAATGATTTTTACTAATAAGATTCTGAAATTAGAAACTGTTTTTTTTAGATAATTCTGAATAATCATTATAAGAATTTTGTCTTTTTCAAGTGATTTTTTCAAAATTTTAGAAAAAATTATTTGAATTAAAAAGTTAAATATAACATTTGAAGAAATTGACAGGAATACAATCAAAGTAGAGAGATATAAAATTAAAAAATTTTAAATTTTCCTCGAAATTAAATTTATAGTAATTGTAAGAGATCCAAAATCAATTGCAGTTTCAAGTTGGTATTATAATTTGGGGATTCAAAAAAATTTTAAAGAAAACGCTAAAAGTTTAGATTTGTGGTGGTGAATTTATAGGAAAAGTTTGGAAAAAGGAACAGGAGGCACTTTAAAACTTTGCTAAAAGTCTCTTTTAAAAGATAAACTTTTTATGTGTAGATACGAAGAATTGGTGCTTTATCCTTTAAAATGGTATACTTACATTTTTGAATTTTTAAATGTAGATACAAATAAAGAAGTAATAAAAAGTTGTTGAAAACACATCTTTCAAAAAATTTAAAGATGGCAAATTTTTCAGAAAATCAAGTATAGATGATTGGAGAGAGGAACTCTCTCCTTTAGCTATTAAATTTATAGAAAAAAATGTGCAAATATTTATGTAACTTTTTGGTTATAAAATACTTTATTGGTAATTTCAAAAGTTTTAGTCTTTTTACTCTAAATTTTTTTCTTTTTTTTCCGATAAAAAATATAAAAAAGAAAAATAGCAGGAAAAATTATGAAAATTTTTGCTATAATTCAAGCAAGGAAAGATTCTTCAAGGTTTCCAAATAAAGTTCTTTCGCAGCTTTGTGAGTTTACTGCCTTAGAACATGTCATTTTTCGGACACTTAAATGTAAGTTAATTGACATTATAATTCTTGCTACTACAGATAGAAAAGAAGATGAAGAAATAGCCAGAATTGGTAAAAAATGGGGAATAGAAGTTTTCAGAGGAAGTAAAGAACCCTTGACTAGATTTTTTGAAGTTGCCCAAATTTATAAGCCTGAACATATTATCCGAATAAAAGCAGATTGTCCTGCATTAGATCCTATGCTAATAGACGAGGCAATAAATTCTCATATTTTTAAAAATGCTCATTATACTACCAATACACTTCAGCGCACTTATCCATTAGGCTATGATGTGGAAATTTTTTCTTATAACGCTTTAGAATGGCTTTATTTTAATTCTCATCATCCTGTAGAAAGAGAACATATAAGTTTTAAATTCGTAAATTTTTGTCCATTTCCGATAAATCACATTGTTTTGAAGATGTATAAAAATAATAACTTAGCTCACCTTAGATTAACTATTGACTATAAAGAAGACTATAAAGTAATGCAAATTCTCTTTGACGCACTTTATCCTAAAAATCCTCTTTTTGGGTTAAAAGAAGTCAAAAAGTTTGTAGAGACTTATTCAGAGGTCTTTAAGATTAATTCCCATATTCCTCCCAATGCAGGAATTTTAAAAGATCTTGCAAAAGTAAATTAAAAAAATTTTCAAATAATAAGGTATAAAATTTGCTTTTAAGATTAAAAAAATAAAAGAAAAGTAGGTGATAAAAAATGAAGGTGGTAATACTTGCAGGAGGATTTGGAACAAGGCTTAGTGAGGAAACTCATCTTAAACCTAAACCTATGGTAGAAATAGGAGGAAAGCCAATTCTATGGCATATTATGAAAATATACTCTGCCTATGGATTCAATGAGTTTATTATATGTCTTGGTTATAAAGGCTATATGATTAAAGAGTTTTTTGCAAATTATTTTCTTTACATGGCAGATGTAACAATTGATCTTGGAAATAATAGTATAGAAGTCCATAATGCAAAAGCAGAGGCATGGAAGGTGACTCTTGTAGATACAGGCCTTTATACTCAGACAGGAGGAAGGATAAAAAGAATTAAGCCTTATGTGGGTAACGAAACCTTCATGTTAACCTATGGAGATGGAGTTGCAAATATAAACATAAAAGAGTTACTGGAATTTCATAAACGTCATGGAAAGTATGCCACTATTACTGCAGTTCAACCTCCAGGAAGATTTGGAGGTTTGGTGTTAAACGGAGGAGACGAAGTTCTCTCCTTTAGAGAAAAACCCAAAGGAGACGGTGCGTGGATAAATGGGGGTTTTTTTGTGTTAGAGCCGGAAATTTTTGATTATATAAAGGGGGACGAAGTTCCTTGGGAAAGAGAACCTCTTGAGACCCTTGCTAAAGAAGGACAACTTATGGCTTATAAGCATAGAGGATTCTGGCAGTGTATGGATACTTTAAGGGATAAAAATTATCTAGAAAACCTTTGGAACTCTGGCAAAGCTCCATGGAAAGTCTGGAAAGATTAATTCTTTTCTATGTATCCCTTTCCAGCCCAACCTTTTTCAAAAATGGGTTTATTAATTTCATTAAGAAGAAAAAGCATTTTTTGATAAAGGTCATTTAATACTCTTTGAAGTTTTTCTTTCTTTTCATTCTGACAATTTGATATAGTTTCTACCTCTTGCTTTAAAGACTGATACTGTTTACATAATTCTTTAGCAAGGTAAACATTTATTCTAATTTGTTTTGCTAATATGGGATCGTTAATAAGGTCTGCTATGTTTAAAATAATTTCCCAGCCCTCATCAGGACGAGGATTTCTGGTATAAACTCCTATTCTTGAAGCGATCATTTCACACAAAAATCTATCCCAGAGATTATAAGTAAGATATTTGAAAAATCTCGGTTTTAATTTTTCCTTTAAAATGCCTTCGTCAAACATTACTTTTAAACCTTTAATAAAATTAAAATATCTCCATCCTACATTTTCCATCTCCCATCTTTCAGCTGTATCTGGATCTCCCACTTCCATTGGTTCTACTATTGGATAATCTACTACAATAGCAGATGAATAAGCACAAAAGTGAAGAAGCATTAATACATGAATAAAAGCAGTTTTAAAATATATTGAATAAAATTTATCATAATTTTTATCAACTTCCAACTCCTCTTTACCGCACCATAAAATTTTTAAAGGTTCTTTACATAGCTTGGTATTCCAGATAGTTCCCGTTATCCACCCAGCAAATTGGTTATATCCCATTAAATTCATTAATTCTATTACAGTTCCTTTGTAAATTTTATAACTATGGGGTTTAAAAAGACTGTTGGCGACAGAAATAAAAGCAAGGTTTTTTATATCTTCTGAAGATAAAACTTTCCATACAATAGGAAGAGTATCTTTAAGTAAAATATCATCATCTCCAAAAAACCATACAAATTGGGCTTTCACTCTTCTCCATATTTCAGAAGGAATTGTTAAATTTTCTATTTGTTCACACCATTTTGGATACCTATATATTACCAAGAAAGGGATTTCTTTCTGAAGCTTTTTTAATATTTTAGGAGTCTCGTCTGTTGAATGATTGTCTATAACAAAAATTACGCACTTATCCTCTTTTCCAATTTTTTTTATTTCCTCTGCTATTCTTCTCACACAAATTTCCAGTTTTTTAGCTCTATTCCAGGTTCTTATTTGAAATCTTAATTTTTTCATTTATACTTTATCTCCTTTTTCCCAGATTATTTCTGTAGCAGAATAGTGAATAGCTCTCTTTATAATTTCTTCCCAATTATTATGAGTTTTTCCTTTTATTGCTAAAGCGTATTGAAAGTTTCCCAAAAAACGAGAATTAAGGTAAAGAGGTTTAAAAGCATCAAGTACAATAAGAGAAGTTATATTTCTGGGAAGTATAAAGTTTTGACCATTTTGTTGTCTAAATTCAACTTCTCTTGGATTTATTCCCTCAAGCACTGTTCCAGGAATAAGAGGTTCTGTGAAAACAAAAACTTCCGAAAAACCGACAGCCTTTAAAGCATAAAATAAAGTCCAGGGCTTCCAGCGAGTAAGATGGTGAGGAGGATAATCATTGTACCACCATTTATATTTTCTATATCCAAGGGCTAAATTTTCAAATTTATAAAAAGGAGGGCAA
>Ga0190363_1001232_pt1 | contig 15148 bp, 14 predicted proteins | sample 48721867_MG_FD_161272 | JGI IMG/M metagenome (GOLD analysis project Ga0190363, IMG submission 161272) | Hydrothermal vent microbial mat bacterial communities from Southern Trench, Guaymas Basin, Mexico - 4872-18-6-7_MG | ecosystem: Environmental > Aquatic > Marine > Hydrothermal vents >... | reverse complement strand
CTACGAGTCCTGCAATCTCGGCTCTATCAACCTGTCTCTGATGCTTAAGAAGGCTGAGGAAGGCTATGAGGTGGATTGGAGGAGGCTGAGGGAGGTCATCTCTATAGCCACCCACTTCCTAGACAACGTCATCGACGCAAATCTCTATCCACTGCCGGAGATCGAGGAGGCGACGCTGAGAACCAGGAAGATCGGCCTAGGCGTCATGGGCTGGGCTGAGATGCTCTTCAAGCTCCGCATCCCCTACGACTCGGAGGAGGCGCTGGAGCTGGCCCGAAGGCTGATGGAGTATATCAACTATCATAGCAAGCTCAAATCCATAGAGCTGGCTAAGGAGCGGGGCCCCTTCCCAGCCTTCAAGGGCTCCATCTACGACGCCGAGGAGCCTAGGCTCCCCTTCGAGGCTGAGGGGGAGAAGCGGATCTATAGCCTCGACTGGGATAGGGTGAGAAGCCTCATCAGGGAGTATGGCATAAGGAATGCGACCACCACCTCCATAGCCCCCACGGGAACCATCAGCATAATAGCTGGAACCTCCAGCGGTATAGAGCCCGCCTTCGCCCTCGCCTATATGAGAGTCGTCCTCAGCGGCGTTAGGATGCTGGAGATAAGTCCAGCACTGGAAGAAGCCTTAGAGGCCGAGGGCCTTAAGCGAGACGAGGTTTTGAGGGAGGTGCTGAAGAGCGGAACACTAAGAGGAACTGAGATCCCGAAGGAGCTTCGAAGGGTCTTCGTCACCTCCCTGGAGATAGATGCCGAATGGCATGTGAGGATGCAGGCCACCTTCCAAGAGTTCACGGATAACGCCGTCTCTAAGACCGTCAACCTCCGAGAGGATGCCTCCATCGACGAGGTTGAAAGAGTCTTCCACATGGCCTATAAGCTGGGTTGTAAGGGGATAACGGTCTACCGATATGGGAGTAAGGGGGAGCAGGTCCTATATCTCGGCGCGCCTACACCCTCACATCCCTGCCCCGTCTGCGAGGTGGGCTGATGGGCAAGATCTTCCTCTACTATGGAACCGGGGCGGGAAAGACGACGAACGCCTTGGGCTTAGCGCTTAGATGCGTGGGGCACGGCCTTAGAGCCGTCATCATACAGTTCATGAAGGGGAGGAAGGACATCGGGGAATACCTCATCCGAGATCGCCTCGCCCCCCAATATGAGATATATCAATTCGGGAGGGAGGGCTGGATCGATCTACGGAATCCGAGTGAGGAGGATAGGGAGCTCGCCCATAAGGCCTTAGAGAAGGCTAGAGAGATTCTGCGGGAACGCCCCCATCTACTGGTGTTAGATGAGATATGCCTCGCGGCCTACATAGGCCTCATCGACGTAGATGAGGTTTTGAGGCTGCTGGATGAGGTTCCAGAGGAGACGGATGTAGTCCTAACAGGTCGATTCTCTCCCCCTGAGCTGATTGATAGGGCTGACATCGTCAACATGATAGTGGAGGTTAAAGCCCCGAAGAGGATCTACACCCGCCTGGGCATAACCCACTGAAGGTGTCCAGCGTGATCATGGTGGTGAAGTGGGATGGGCGTAGGGAGCACTTCCAGAGGGGGAAGATCATTAAGACCCTTATGAGAATCGGAGCCTCGAGGTCTGTGGCTGAGGAGATCGCCAGACGCATCGAGGAGGAGGCCTACGACGGCATATCGACCAGGGAGATACTCGAAGCAGCCTTCAAACATCTCAGCGAATATGAGCCTGCCGTCTCGCTGAGGAGAGACCTGAAGTCAGCCCTGGGAGCCTTACGGCCTAAGCCGGACTTCGAGGAGTATATACGCATACTGCTGAGGGGGAGAGGCCACAGGGTGGAGGGGAATAGAATTCTCAGGGGTAGATGCGCCACCCATGAGGTGGACGGCATCATACACATGGAGGGTAAAACCATCTATCTGGAGGTGAAGCACCACTCGAATTCACATACCTATACACCCTTCGAGGTAGCCCTCGCAGCGAAGGCGAAGTGGGACGACCTAATAGAGGGCTATAGAATGGGATTGAACCCCTACAGGATTGATGGAGTTCTCATCGCCACGAATACGAAGCTGACGGAGCATGCCAGGGGATACGCCGACTGTGTGGGCATCAAATACCTCGGCTGGAACACCCCTAAGAGTGGAGGCATAGATCAACTCATCGAGGAGACGGGGCACTACCCGATCACGATGCTGAGAAGCCTCAGCCAGAAGGAGCTGGAAAGCCTCTCAGCTGGAGGCATACTCACCCTCAAGCAGCTCCTCTCAGCCCAGCTGCCGCCCTCGATCCCATCCTCTAGAGCCTCAAGGCTGAGGGGGGAAGCTAGAAAAATATTGGAGCTCGCCGGGGAGCTAGCTATGCCGCTTTAAGACCCTCCTCTGAACCTCTAGGGCGTGGTCGATGTCCTCCTCGGTGTTGTAGAAGTGTATAGAGAACCTGACGCCTCCCACGCCGCCCTGATACCTCAACGAAACTACTATGGGTCGTGGCATATTGTTACGCATCGCCTCATAGCTCTCCTTGTCGACGCTGTATCTACCCGTCGTGTAAGTTATGAGGCCATGCCTCATCTCAGGCTCCTCGGGGGTGTTCACCTTGCACCCCAGCTCCTTCAACCTCTCAATGCAGTAGCCGCCGAGGCGTTTAACCCGACGCTCTATAGCCCTTGGGCCCAGCTCGTTGAGGTATTTCAGCGCCTCATCCCAGCCCCATAGGATGTCCCCGGTGCACATACCCATGTCGAAGCGGTCGGCCGTCCGCACGGGTGGATACTCATAGTCCTTAACGTTGTCGTGATCCGGATACCAGAACCTGATGCCATGGGGCGTCTCGATGTTGAGATAGTTCGAGTAGAAGGGTTCGAATTCCTCTATGAGCTCCTCCTTGATGTAGAAGATGCCGGCGCCCTCTGGGCCGCACTGCCATTTATAGCTGCCTGAGACGAGGATGTCGACATTCATCTCCCTGACGTCGCAGACCACAGCCCCGAGGGATTGGAAGGCGTCGTCGACGAGGAGGGCTCCATGTTCATGGGCTATCTCCGAGATGGCCCTTGACATCGTAGGTGAAGCCCGTCGTCCAGGCTGTTTGGTTTATGCAGGCGATTCGGGTGCGATCATCGATGGCCTTCTCCAAGTCCTCAAGCCTTATGATCCCGTCGACGTTTCTGACTCGCCGCATCTCGACGCCTAACTTTCTCAGGTTGAACCATGTATGGCTGGAGGAGGGGTAGGCGAGGTCTGTGAAGACGACGTTGTCACCCCTCCTCCAATCTATTAGGGACTTGACGAGGTTCAGCGCCGTGACGACTCGGTATATATAGCATATCTCCTCCTCCTTGGCGTGGATCAGCTTCGCCGCCTCCTTCCTCGCATGCATCGCCTTCTCCGAGAGGAAGGGGTGGTTTGCTATGTCATCTCTCCCAGCCAGCCGCAGCCTCCAGAACTCCATTATGGCTTCGAGCCAACGCCTATTCGGCGTGGAGATGTTGGCGCAGTCGAGGAAAGTCACATGCCTTAGAAGAGGGAAGTCCTCCCGGATTTTCTCCACATCTCTATCGACATCCATACATCCTAGTGGTGAGCTGTAGAGTTCTTAACACCATCCCTCGTAGATCCTCCCCCTCTCCTCCTCGCCGTTTTGAAGCCTCTCCCACATCTCCCGGGCCATCTCATCGGCTCTAGGCGTCGGATATCGTCGAGTCACACAGCCCAGGCACAGCTCATCTCTGCTCATGCCTGTCGCCCTCACATAGTCCTCTATGGGCTGATAGTTAACACTGTCAGCCCCGATCTCCTCAGCGATCTCCTCAGGCTCCCTCCAGGCTCCGATGAGCTCGCTGTAGGTGGCCATATCGATGCCGTAGAAGCAGGGGCCTATGATGCGTGGATAGGTGATGAAGAGGTGTATCTCCTTAGCACCTGCAGCCCTTAGACGACGGACGACAGATCTGGTGGTGTCGCCTCGCACTATGCTATCATCTACGACGGCCAGACGCCTACCCCTGATCTTTCTAGTTAAGATGTTCACCTTTCTAGCGAGGATGAGCTCCCTCTCCTCAGCCTTGGAGATGAAGGCCCTCTGGGTGACGTATCTATGCCTCCTAGTCGCCATCTCCCAGGGCAGCCCCGATGCGATGTGGAAGCCGTAGGCGGCGTCATTCGCAGTCTCCGGAAGTGAGATGACCACATCGCATCGAGAGGCGACATCCTCAAATCGCCTGGCCAAATTCATTCCAAACTTGACTCTAGCCTCGTAGACGTAGTGGTCATTGAAGAGGGAGTCAGGCCTGGCGAAGTAGGCGAACTCGAAGGCGCAGAAAGCTCTGTGGCCGCAGTATCCAACCTGCTCCCTGTGAAGCTTCCCCTCCTCTATCCAGAGCATCTCCCCCGGGGAGATCTCGCCGCAGTACTCCAAGCCATTTATATCTAGGCCGACGCTCTCAGAGCTGAAGGCCGTTATGCCCCTGCCGCAGCCGTAGCATAGGGGCTTTATGCCTAAGGGATCCCTGAAGGCCAGGAGGGTTCCATCGTCTATTAGGCAGATGGTTGAATAGGCTCCCTCCACCTGATCCATGCAGAGCTTGACAGCCTCTTGGATGGAGCCTTCATCCTCCAATGTTCTCAGTAGCAGCCTATTCAGGGCGTAGGCATCCGAGAGATCATCGGGTAGGCCTAGGTAGCTGCGGAGCTCCCCCACATTTACGATGTTACCGTTGAAGGATAATGCGATGGAGCATCGGCTGCCACGCTCCAACACAGGCATTGCATTCCTCCTCAGCGACTCTCTATCGGCGGAGCCTGAAGTGGTATACCTGACGTTTCCGATGCCCAGTTTCCCGGGGAGGCCCTCCATGAAGGCCTTCAACTCCTCCCCTGATAGGGCCGGTATCATCCCCAGCTCCCTGTGGAGGTGTATGCCATCGCTGAGGGTGGCGAAGCCATGGCTTTGATGGCCGCGGTGATTCTGCGCCAGCAACCCCCAATAGAGGTAAGGGAAGGCCTCGCCATCTTCGATGTGGATGCCGTAGACGCCGCAGCTTTCATGGAGACTCATTCGATAGCTCCTCCATAACCTCGTCGACGGTCTTGAGGTCGAAGGCGTCTATGGGGCGGCGTCCGCTGAGCACCTCGTAGGAGGCGACGCAGCGCTTGGAGATCTCCCTTACCACGGGGGGCGGAATCTCAGGTGGCTCCCCATCCCCGGTGTATCCTATGCGGCGTAGATACTCCCTTAGGAACTCCTTGTCTAGGCAGTGGGCCTCCTGAGGCCTCCCAGGCTCGTAGTGGCGCCTATCCCAGAACCTCGCAGAGTCGTGGGTTGGCGGCTCATCTATCTGGATGAGGGTGCCCCTCCACCTGCCGAACTCAAGTTTAAAGTCTGGTATGATGATGCCCCTCCTCTCGGCCTCTCGGCGGTAGTACTCGAAGAGCCTGTAGGTCGCCTCCTCCAGCTCCCTCCACTCCTCACGGGTTAGGAGACCCCTGTCGATCGCCTCATCCCGGGAGATCTCCACGTCATGCCCGGTCTCGCTCTTCGTGGTCGGCGTTAGAATCACCTCTGGGAGCTCCTCAGCCATCCTCAGGCCATTTGGCAGCTTGACGCCGCTGATGACTCTGACGCCTCGCTTATAGGCTCTCCAGGCTGAGCCGTAGAGATAGGCTCGACATATCCACTCTACGTCGATGCGCTCAGCCTTCAAAACCCTCATAGTTCTCTCATCGAGGGATTCGATGAAGTGATTTGGGAAGATGTCTTTAGTCTTCTGAAACCAGTAGACGGAGAGGGCGTGTAGGCTCACCCCCTTATGAGGAATCAACGTGGGATAGACAACATCGAAAGCCGATATGCGATCCGTGGCGACGAGTAGGAGCTCCTCCCCGAGATCATAGATGTCTCGAACCTTCCCCCTTCGGAGGAGGCGTCTCCCGGGGAGGTTTGAGGCCCTTAGAACCTTGACATATCCCGGGCCGAGGGGATCTGGGACGATTTGGGACTCCTCCAACTTCGGCCCTCCAGACGCCTCACCTCTAAACCTACACTCAATTATATCAAGATTGTTTCAATCCTCACCGGTTAAGACTTAAGGATTGAGAACCATCGGTGAATTGGGGAGTTGGTCTCAAGCAGGTTTAAGGAGTGGTTCCAGGAGAGGGTTAGACCTCTCGCCCAGCTTCTCTCAGAGATGGGTCTAAAGCCGAATCATCTAACCCTCCTAGGACTATTGATCTCGACGCTCTCCGCACTATGCTACCTAAATCTCCATAGGGATGTGTGGATGCCCCTAGCAGCCTCGCTTCTATTGCTCCTCTCAGGCCTCATGGATGCCCTCGACGGGGTTCTAGCTCGGGTCAGGGGGGAAGCCTCACCCCTTGGAGGATTCCTCGACTCCCTCGCCGATAGATACTCTGACGCCATAGTGCTGGCCTCCATCATAATTGCAGGCCTCTGCCCCCTGATCTATGGTTTAGCAGCCCTCGCGGGCTCGCTTCTAGTCAGCTATTCCAGAGCTAGAGCCGAGGTTGAAGGCGTCTCGATGGCGGGCGTCGGCCTAGCTGAGAGGGGTGAGAGAGTTATATTGCTATCGATCTCGACTCTCCTCACCTACCTAAAGGCTGAGGCCCTCCCCCTCTGCATCCTCCTATTGGCTCTTCTCACCCATCTCACGGTGCTCCAGAGGGCCCTACACGCCTATAAGGCCCTCAAACTTAACGCCTCCTGATAGGCGCCCTAAGTTTCCTCTCCTCCTTTGACCTGATCTTCACTATGCCATAGTGGACGGCGCAGCTTATACAGGCATAGCGGGTCACCTGATACCTAGAGATTTTAGCCCCCATCTTCCTCAACTCCTTCCAGAGCCGGGGATCGACGACGGAGCTCCATCGGGTGATCTTCTTCGCCTTATCCCTTGGGACGAGGGCCCCGCAATAGCTACACTGGACTACCCCTGAACGCCCCTTAGACCCCTTAGATCTACCGCCGCTACTCCTCTTCTTAGGCATCTCCCATGTAGAGGGCGGCCTCCTATAAATACCCTCGTATAATCTCTAAGATGATGTGTCGAGTCTAACGGTTGTGGGCCATATAGCCATCGACAGGATAATCATGGAGGATGAGTCGAGGAGCCAGCTTGGAGGGCCGCCGACCTATGCAGCCGCCTCAGCTAGACTCCTAGGCTTAGAGATCGACGCCGTCACGAAGGTTGGGGGAGATCTCCCCGAGGAGTTTAGAAGCCAGCTTGAAGAGCTCGGTCTGAAGCCGGTCGTCGTCGATGAAGCCGAGACAACACGCTTCATCCTCGACTATAGGGGCGGTGAACGTAGACTCTCGGTGGAGGCGATCTGCGATGACATAAAACCAGAGGAGGTGGGAGATGCCCCTAGGGATAGGGTGATGCTAGCACCGATCATCGGCGAGATTCCCAGGGAGACGGCTCTAAGGCTGATGGATGCTGAAAGCCTCGCCCTAGACCCCCAGGGCTACCTCAGAACCCTAAACCGAGATGGCTCGATAGGGTTGAGGCCCTGGCTCGACCTAGAGCTTCTCTCAGCCGTGGACGTCTACAAATCCACCTTCAGGGAGCTGAGGCTGATAACCGGGGTGGAGAACCCTTTGAAGGCTTTGAGGAGACTTAATGAACTCGGCGTAGGGGAGGCCATCGCCACCTTGGGCGATGAGGGGGCGATACTGTCGCTCCGCGACGAGGCCTACAGGATTCCAGCCTATAGGGTTGAGGCCGTAGACCCAACAGGGGCTGGAGACGTCTATCTAGCCGCATATCTCTTAGAGCGCTTAAAGGGTGGGGAGCCACCCTGGTGCGGGGCCGTCGCCTCCGCCGCGGCCTCCCTGATAGTGGAAACGGCGGGGGCATGCTTCAAAGCCTCTGCGAGGGAGCTCCGTAGGAGAGCCTACGAGGTATACGAGGGGATTAAGAGGCTTAGGGGATGAGATGCCTGGCGATGAGGTAAACCAATAGGGCTATGAAGAGATTGAGGAGCCAGAGCAGGGGCAGCGGTATGGGTTTACGCCCACTCTCGGTCTCAACCTTGTCGAAGCTGATCTCAGGCTTCACACCCCTATCATCAGCTGAGACCTGAGGGCTCACAGCCTTCATCGATTCACCGACCTCTATGGCCTCCCTCTTCTCAGGTGCGATGAGGGGGATGGCTGAGATGAGTGTGGGGCCTAAAACTAGGGCGAAGATCACGTAGGCCAGTAGTCGACGGCGATCCACATCCAGCGATTCCCCTTCACCCTATTAATATCTACAGTTTAGAACAGCGACAAGGCAAATAGGGTTGTGGATCTCAATTGAAATCGTTGGAGGAGATCGAGGAGAGACTGAAGGAGGAGGCCGCAAAGGCTGGGAGAGCCGCCGTCGCCTTAGCCTATAATAGGCTGTCAAAGTCGCTGGGAGAGATCACAGCCTTGGGGATCCTCGAGGGCGGGGGCGTATGGAGACGCCGATTAAGGCTGGGGGATTGGAGATTGGACCTCCTCATGGTTGAGAGGAAACTCTTCGAGGGGGATGTGGAGGCCTCGACGCTGCTGGATACAGCCGCCGGGAGACTCCTTATCCCCTACAGGGCCATCATAGGCGGAGAATATCTCTCAAGGTGGGAGGAGACCTATAGGAGGAGGAAAATCCTGGAGAGCCTTAGAGCCCTAATCCTCGAGAGGCCAGAGCTGTCAAGGGAGCTATGCATAGACCCCAGATACTTCGCCTATGACATCCTCATGTCTCTCTCCCACATCTTACCCCAGGCGGAGGAGGAGCTTAACGCCGTTGAGAAGGCCATACCTCAAAGCTTCCTTGAGACCCTCAGGGGATTGGAGGAGGAAGGATATATACGGCTGGAGGAGGGATACATCACCATCGATGGAGGATACATCGAGGGCGTCCTGAGGGGAGGGCCGAAGACCCCCGAGCAGCTGGAAGCCATTAGGAGGGCGATCAGGGAGCTCATAGTCGACGGTGTGAGTGGCATCCTCGACCTATTAAGGGGACTGCCCCTCTACCCACTCATAGAGGAGGCGCTTCCAAGGCTTAGGCAGAGGCTGCCCCAGCCGGAAAGATTCCTATACTTCCCCACGGCAAGGGGCCTCACAAGCCTCTCGGAATCTGTCGGCGTAGAGGAACTCGTCTCGAAACTGGAGCCTGGAGCTGAGGCTGAGGAGGTTGAGCTGAGGAGAATTGGAGGCGTCTTAAACGAGGTCTATCTGCTGACCTATGAGGTGGAGGGGGAGCAACGTAGGGCTGTGGTTAAGTGGTATCCAAACTGGACTAGCCTGAAGTGGGCGCCGGTAGCCCTCTGGACCCTTGGGACCAGAGGGTTCGCCATCGCAGGCCGTGAACGGATGGAGCGCGAATGCGCATCCACACTGCTCCTAAGCCGTGGGGGCATACCAGTCCCCATGGTTCTATATGCCAGCTTCAGGGATCGCCTACTGGTGAAGGAATACGTTGAGGGTCCATCCCTCGTCGGGGTGGTGAGAGGCATCTTAAGAGGTGAGGGCTCCGAGGAGGATAAGCAGGCTATAAGGAAGCTGGGTGAGAACCTCGCCCTCATCCACGGCTTAGGGGCGACGGTGGGCGATTGTAAGCCCGACGACTTCATCCTCTCCGATGGGACGCCTTACCTCGTCGATTTGGAGCAGGGATCCAAGGGAGGGGATGCCTCCTGGGACGTCGCCGAGTTCCTCTACTTCTCAGGGCGCTATGCGAATCCCCTCGACCCATTAGAGGGAGCCGAGAGGCTCGTCGAGCTCTTCGCCCAGGGCTACCTGGAGGGTGGGGGGAACGTCAGAACCTTGAGGGAGGCTGGAAGGCTTAGATATTGGAAGGTCCTCACGCCACTCGTCCTCCCCCAAGTGCTATACACCATCTCCAGAAGCCTTAGGAGGCTTAGTTAGCATCATCTAAGGCGTGAGCACCATCAATTACATCCTGACATTTTAGAGGCTCCAATACTCACTTAGAAGCCTCTCCAACTCCTCGATGACTCTCAGGGTTCTCTCAAAGATCCCCCTACCAGCCCTCGGAGGCTCCACAGACTCCTTGAGATCGACATCGAAGTCTGCAACCCCCGAGAGCAGCGCCAGCCATCCCATGGCGACCGTTTCGGGATTGTAGCCGCTACAGCAGAGGTCAACAACTCCGCAGCCCACCTCGGAGGCGGCCTCGGCGACCACTTCGCCTATACGCCTCAAGCCGCTGAGGGAGAATCCTAAGCTCGCTAATCCATCTTGAAAGTGGGGATCCGAGCCCCCGTTGCGTAGTATGATCTCAGGCTTAAACTCATGGGCGAGGGGCTTGAATATACGCTGAAGGACAACCTCCAGACATCGATCATCAGCCCCTGGCGGCAGGGGGATGTTCACCGTGTAGCCCTCACCCTCTCCCGCACCGAGTTGATGGACGAATCCTGTTCCAGGGTAGATGGTTCTCGGATCCTGATGGAGAGAGATGAAGAGGACGTGGGAGTTGTCATAGAAGATGTCCATCGTTCCGTTTCCGGCGTGAGCGTCGGTGTCGAAGATGAGTATGCGGCTTAGACCCCTACGCTCCATGAGGGCCTGGGCGCAGATGGCGACGTCATTGAAGACGCAGAAGCCTCCGCCGTAGTCCCTACCAGCGTGGTGGAGGCCCCCACCGACCACCTCCGCCACCCTGTAATGGCCTCCGGCAACCAATCCACCGGCCCTCAGAGCCGAGCCGACTATCAGCCTCGCAGCCCTCACGATGCCAGGATTCAGAGGCGTGTCGGCTGATAGCGGTATACGCCTCTCAGCCATCACCTCCACCATCCGAATATAGTCAGCGGAATGGATGAGCTGTAGATCTTCGTCCCCAGCGGCCTCCGGCTCTAGGAGCTCCACATCGCTGCGATCTAGGATCCCCTTAGCCCTCAGTAGCGCCATGAAATGCTCGAAGCGGTCTCCCCTGAAGGGGTGGCCTGGACCGAAGTCATAGTGAACTAGGTCTCGATGATAGAGGATGGCGGTTTTACTCACATCCCTTCCTCCAATTTAATAATTTTCTAAATAAGATAAAAGTCATCCAGACAATGCTGTAGTTATATCTCGATGTCGAGCGTCTCCTTCACCGTGTCGAAGACCATACACGTGAGCGTCCGCTCTATGCCCCTCACCATCCTCAATTTGTCGACTACAAAGCGTCCAATCTCGGCGACATCTTTGGCCTTCACCTTTATGAGGATATCCCAGTCGCCGGTGATGATGTGGACCTCCTGAACCTCTGGGAAACTGGCGATCTCCCGTGCGATCTCCCTCTGATCCAGGGTCTCCCTAATGCCAGGGGTTCTGTAGGCGAAGGAGGCGAGGATGAAGGCGGTCGTGGGCCTCCCCAGTTTCTCAGCATCCAAGAGGGCTCTATAGCCCTTTATGACGCCGAGCTCCTCGAGGCGTTTAATACGGGAGTATATCGTCGTCTGTGGACACCCCAACCTCTCAGCTATCTCCCTCGCCGAGGCCCGTCCATCCCGTTGTAGGATGCGGAGAATCTCCCTATCCCTCTCGTCGAGCCTCATCGTTAAAATTACGATTTAGACGCCTATTAAAATGTTTATATTCGTAGAATTAACGAGGATTCATGGAAAAATTTTAAATTTCGGAGGCGGCGTCCCTCAGACCTGTGATGACCGTGAGGGCTGAGGAGTTGAGGGAGAGACTCTGGAGACGTTACAGAGAGATTAGGGAGCCCTGGATGAAGTGGATGCTGAGGGTTCAGGATGAAGCCCTCTCAGCTCTCAGAGACTTCCTAAGGGGTGAGGGCTTCATAGAGATTTTAGCCCCCATCGTCGGGCCAGTGACGGATCCGGGTATCAGGGGTGCGAAGCAAGTCTCCATCGACTACTATGGGGAGAGATTCAAGGTGATGAGCAGCATGATACTCTACAAGCAGATGGCCGCAACGGCGCTCGGCAGGATCTTCGCCCTCTCACCAAATCTCAGACTCGAACCCTTGGAGACCCTTTACACGGGGAGACATCTCGCGGAGTTCCGACAGCTAGACCTAGAGGTGGCTGAGGCCTCCTACATGGAGGTGATGGAGCTCGGAGAGAAGCTGTTGATCTATGTTCTGAGACGCATCAGGAGAGAATGCGCCGAGGAACTTGAGAACCTAGGCAGGGAACTCAGGATACCCTCCAGACCCTTCAAGAGGCTGACCCACGCCGAGGCCGTGGAGCTTCTACGCGAGGAGGGATTCAACCTAAAGCAGGGAGAGGAAATACCCTGGGACGCCGAGAAACATATCTCATCCCTCTTCAAAGAACCCTTCTGGATAATCGACTACCCAATAACAGCCCGAGGCTTCTACGACAGGGAAGACCCTGAGAGGCCGGGCATCCTCAGAGACTTCGACCTCCTCTACCCGGAGGGCTATGGTGAGGCCATATCCGGCGGCGAGAGAGAATATGAATATGAGCGGGTGCTGGCGAGGATGAAGGCGAGGGGAGACAACCCAGAGGACTACGGCTGGTATCTGGAGATGCTACGCGAAGGCATAAAGCCCTCAGCGGGCTTCGGCATAGGAGTTGAGAGGTTCACCAGATACCTCTGCGGACTGAAATACATCTGGGACGCCGTCCCCTTCCCAAAGGTTCCAGGAATACCATCACCCTAAACTTAAAGCACGAGCGCCTCAAGACGCAGAGAAGGTCTAAATCCCAGGGGCATCTCTATACGTCTCCACCCTTTGAAATCCTTGAATATAATCCGACAATCCCTTGAATTTCGCCTCTTATCCACGATACAGGAGCCTCCCTAGGAGTCCTAAAATGCTTAAATCCCCTCCCCAGGCCATATCGCCTTAGGAGACAACGAGTAAAGGATCACACTTCCAGAAGCCTATCCTATAACACCCCAATAATTTTTTCACGATATTAATTACAGCGATAACAGGTCTCAGGAAGCTTTTAGGCCTTCAGCCCTCCTTAGAAATCGAGATGGAGCTCATCGAGGAGGGTAGCGACGTCCTCCTATACCTCGACGCTAGGAGGACATATCTAATAAAGGTCAAGAAGGGGAAGGAGTTCCACACCCATAAGGGGTTCATACAGCTTGGGGATCTCATCGGCAGGCCCTATGGATGCGTCATCGAGAGCAATCTGGGTGTGAGGTTCTACGCCTTAAGGCCTCTTATACGGGATAGGGTTTTGAAGACGGAGCGTAGAACTCAGGTCATCTACCCAAAAGATATGGGCTTCATACTACTCATGGCCGATGTCGGCCCCGGAAGCAGGGTTGTGGAGGCCGGAACGGGAAGTGGAGCGTTAACTCTCGCCCTCGCCAACGCCGTGAGACCTGATGGGAGGATCTACAGTTATGAGATACGGCCTGAGTTCCAGAGGGCGGCGATGAGGAACATCGAGAGAGCCGGCCTCAAAGCCTACGTCGAGTTCAAACTAAGGGACATCACGGAGGGCATAGAGGAGGAAGAGGTGGATGCTGTAATACTCGACATGGCGACGCCCTGGCTCGTCGTCCCCCACGCCCACGAAGCCCTCAAGGGGGGCGGCGTCTTCCTCTCCTTCAGCCCCACGATAGAGCAGGTCATGCGAACCGTCTCCGTTCTCAGGAAACACCCCTTCGTCGAGATGGAGACCTATGAGATACTGCTGAGGAGATTCGTCGTTGAGGAGCATCGAACAAGGCCTGAGACCCTAATGATCGGGCATACGGGATATATAACGGTGGGGAGGAAGGTCTTAGAATAGTGAGCGGTGAGCGGCATGTTCGATGAGAAAGCTATGGGCTTGTTGAGGGATCTGATGGAGGCCTTCGGCCCTCCAGGCTTCGAGAGGGAGGTCACCTCGCTGCTGAAGAGGTATCTGGAGCCCTACGCCGACGAGGTGGTCGCCGACAAGCTAGGCTCGGTGACCTTCGTCCTTAAAGGTTCGAAGGAGCGTCCGAGGGTGCTTTTAGCTGGACATGTCGATGAGGTGGGCTTCATAGTCTCCTCTATCACCGATGAGGGCTTCCTGACGTTTCATCCCCTCGGCGGCTGGTGGAGTCAGGTGTTATTGGGTCAGAGGGTGATCGTCAGAACCAGTAAGGGAGATATCGTCGGCGTCATAGCAGCTAAGCCTCCACACATACTGCCGGAGGAGGAGAGGAAGAAAGTTGTCGACATCAAGGATATGTACATCGACATCGGGGCGACGAGTAGGGAGGAGGCTGAGGCGACGGGCGTGAGGATCGGAGACCCCATCGTCCCCTGGAGCCCCTTCACCCTCATCCAGGAGGGGAGGGTGGCGATGGGTAAGGCTTTCGACGACCGGATAGGGGCCTTCGCCATAGCTGAGGTGATACGCCGAATAAAGGAGGGAGGCATAGAGCATCCCAACACGGTCTATGGAGCGGCAACAGTTCAGGAGGAGGTCGGCCTAAGGGGCGCCCAGACCATAGCGCATGTCGTCGATCCCGATGTCGCCATCGTCTTGGAGGTTGACATCGCTGGGGATGTCCCGGGTATAAAGCCCAGGGAGGCTCCCACTAAGATGGGGAGGGGCCCTGGCCTATTAACCTTCGATAGGACTATGATACCCAACCAGCCCTTCAAGGAGTTCATCATCGAAGTTGCGAGGAGATGTCAGATACCGCTCCAGCTCAGCCATGTCTCAGGTGGAACGGATGCGGGGCGCATACATCTGCAGAGGGCGGGATGCCCCTCGGCGGTCATCACGATACCGACGAGGCATATACACAGCCACTCCTCACTCCTCAGCCTCAGGGATGTTGAGAACGCCATCAGATTGACGGTGGAGCTGGTGAAATGCCTAGACAGGGAGACCGTTGAGGGCTTCACAGCCATCTAAGGCCTCACACATCGTTACCCTTTTTAACTCCCTAGGCCTACGATAGTCAGGCGTCGGGGGGAAGGGTTTCGACACCTCTTGGAATCCCTGGCTGAGGCTTATCCAGGCAGATCCTTCAGCCGATGCCTTAGAGCCTCGAGGGGTGTATGATTTTGGCGAGGATTAGACTGCCCAGCGGTGAATATCGAGAATGTGAGGGAGAGCGAATCATAGACTGCCTCCCAGAGGGAGTTGGCCTCATAGCTCGAGTCGACGATAGACTCCTAGACCTAACAGCTTCACTCCCGGAAGAGGGAGTGGTGGAGATATTAGACTTCAACTCC
>Ga0190363_1001231_pt1 | contig 15160 bp, 20 predicted proteins | sample 48721867_MG_FD_161272 | JGI IMG/M metagenome (GOLD analysis project Ga0190363, IMG submission 161272) | Hydrothermal vent microbial mat bacterial communities from Southern Trench, Guaymas Basin, Mexico - 4872-18-6-7_MG | ecosystem: Environmental > Aquatic > Marine > Hydrothermal vents >... | reverse complement strand
CCGTTGGGTCCAAACAGTATATGTACCTCACCTTGTGGTATTTCGAGGTTGATATCCTTCAGTATCTGCTTACCATCTATGCTCACGGAAAGGTTATCAACCTTAAGCAGCGGTACGTTCATTCAACCTACGGCGACGGGTGGCGGCTAACTCTCTTGCTAACCGCTTATTACGTAATTTTAGTGTTTCGGGACGTTTGACATCGGTGTTGTCGGGATGTCGCCTATATCTGTACAGTACTTTATGTACACGACCTATTTGATACTTTTCGGAAACCTTTAATATGAGGTCGTAATCCTCACCGTAATCGCCGAATGTTTTGTAGTCGAACCCACCAAACTCATGGATTACACTTCTGTGCCATACACGTACTGCGCCGGCGCCATCAACCCGCAATATGTTGTTTTGGTTGTATTCCAGGTGTTTGATCACACCCATCTCGGGTATGGGGTTGCCGGCTTCATCCATAAGCTCGTAGTAGGAGATTGCTACACCCCAAAACGGATGTGTTTCGAGTGCTTCCACCATACATTCGAGTGTCTCAGGTAGGTACTCGTCGTCTGAGTCCAGTTGCGCTACGTATTTGCCACGTGCATGCTGTAAGCCAAGTGTCAACGAATATCCGATGATGTTGATATTGTTTTCGATCAACCTTATTCGTGGCTCCTTACGCATGTATTCACGTATGATATCCTTTGTGCGGTCGGTGGACCCATTATCAACGATGATGTATTCCCAAGCTTTCAGCGTCTGCTGTAGTACACTTTCGATGGCATTGGATATGAACCGCTCACGGTTATAGACTGGGGTGATGATCGAAACGATAGGGTCACCGGGTTTGGTTTCCACCGGAGGTACACGGTTCCAGGGTAATTCGATGTATATGCCGCGACGTTTGAGCATCTGTTCGAACGCATGTTCGATTTCGAGCTCCTCATCCCTTGAATAGAATAGATATGCGAACCCACCATATTTTGAGCTACCGGGGAAGAACAGCTTGTTGGATGCGAATTGGCGGTCTTCGAGCTTGTCTTTGGTTAATGTCAGATCATAACATGGTGCGGGGTGATGATGTATCTGATAGTGTTCACTCAACCGCAGATGTAGATCGTACTCGTATGCGTACTTCAATTGCGTGTTGTAACCACCAACCTCACGTATGGCAGTAGTGCGATAGAATTTGACTGGCCCAAACTCAAACCGTTCAGTCCAATCGCCATCATAATCACGTAGCTTAACTGTATTTTGGGTATCATCTATGCGTTCGATGTAGTCTGAATATATGAACCCTATCTTGGGGTTGGCTTCCATCTCGGCTATCCACTTATCAAATGTATCCGGATGAAACGTTACCCCCTGCGGTAGATACGTGAAATACTGTGGGGTTTCGTGTTCGATTAGCTGGTTGAAAGCTAAAGCGATAGGCCTATCCTTAGGTACGTTGACGACGGTGATGCCAAGCGATTGGAGGCGCTTCACTTCGGTGGGATTCTTTACACCCGGTGGTACAGCGACCAAAATTTTCATCTATTTAAGATATGAGGTAACGATAAAAGGCAAGTGATTATTACGATGGTAAGTCAAAATTTATCATCAGCTTACCTCATAAGGTAAGTTGACTGTAAAGATGCATGGGTATTTTTGCAATAGATGATAATTTGGTTGTTGTTATCTATTAGCGTTTCTTTAACGTCGATTGTTAGGATTCCTTTCTTTGCGAATGACAGCTGTAAAGTTATCGAATTTTACTACTCTAAAGATGGAAGAGATTGGTATATTATTGCTTCGTTACGTAACCCTAACTATCCTGATACGTGGAAAGATGAATTTGTCTGGGTTTTTCGTGGAAAGTATCCCAAAGATGCGAGAATAAAGGTGGTCTATGTTTTTTCGAGCAAAAAGTGCGAAGATACGCTTGACGAAGTAGATATAAACGTGAAAAAAGTCGATTCCTTGCCACATTTTTACTATAAAAATGAGGTAGTTATCGAGCATGAAGATACAGCCTATTCGTGGAGAATGCTCGGTTATGATGCACAACATACCGGGTATTATCCACATCCGTTGGCTCCACCATTAGAAGAGAGGTGGTCCTTCCATGCCCTATACAACGATTTTACGATGATATCAGCTTCGTGTGCCAATGGTTGCCTTTATGTAGGTAATGGCGGTAGAAGGCTTTATGCCATCGATATCTACTCAGGAAACACAATTTGGGTACAATGGCTCACGAGCAACGTATGGACCACCGCATTGGCTCCCGGTGATACCTTGCTTTTTGCTGGTACAAGCATAGAACCTACTCTTACATGGCCGACTTTTTTCTGCTTGGATGCAAGGACGGGTGAGGTGAAGTGGAGTAAGTTTCTACATACGGTGGATCTTCCCATCGTAATTAGCAACGAGCTACTCTTTATAACAAATTTCTTCCAAATTATAGTCTCCGATCTTGAGGGAAATATACTATGGGAAGATACTTTACTTCCTCACCCACCACCTGGAATGACAAACGCCCCTGCTTATTATGACAATAGAATCTACATTGGCGGTGCAAACTGTGCAATTATAGCCTATGATGCACTTGCTGGTGATACTATCTGGACATTCCGTACACCAGGTTGGATAGATTGCACTCCAGTAGTTTACAAGGGTGCAGTATACTTCTTCTCCGGTGGCTATCTATATGCATTGGATGTCCAGAATGGTAATATTTTGTGGAAAAACTACGCGTTTGAACCCGGTCCAATTCCTCGCCCTATTGTTTATGAGAATAAACTTTACTACAATACTTATTCTCGCGGAGTAGATAACAGAGTATATGCGATTATACATTGTCTTGACACATCAAATGGTAAGGTACTTTGGAAGGCACTTCCTCTTTCTGGGGGAGCGATTAATGGGATGGTTATAACGTCAAATGAAATCTTTTGGTCTCCCAATGCTCAATATTTGTACGCCCTGCACGCAAGGAATGGTGACATTCTTTTCCAGAAGATCACATCAGATGATAACTGGCAATGCTGGTTCTGGCCCATCATTTACAAGAATTACATCCTGATTGCCGGAGATAGAGTGACCGCATACGAGGGAAAGATCCCTGTTGATTCTACCATCACTATTTATTGTTTTCCAAATCCAGCCCATGATATAGTAAATATACAGGTTAAGCTTATGGAGAGTGGAGAAGTAGAGCTACAAATTTATAATCCATTGGGAGTTTTGGTAAAAAACCTATACCACAATGTACTCACACAGGGTATACATACCATCACATGGGATGGAACAAACAACTTCAGCAGACGTGTTACATCCAGCACATATTTCCTTGTCATTAAAACAGGTAAAAACCATGAAGTGACAAAATTCGTCTACATCAGGTAAGATCATTGACAGTCACATGGACTAATCCATGGTCGGGTGGTGCATCACAGGGGGAGCTATCAACTACTATGTTATATGGGGTATCACCATCTATTGTAAACGGTGATATGATTTCAATACAGTACTCGGTTGCCCAGAGCTGTAAGGTGTATTTCACCATATACGACGTTATGGGTAGGAGGGTCAAAAGTATCGGGAGACAGGAGTTACCAGGTTATCATGTGTTCAAGTTGAGTGTAGGTTCACTTCCCGCTGGTATGTATTTTCTGGTTATGAAAGCCGGTGATTACAAAGCTGTGCATAAGTTCAGCATCGTACGGTAGTAGAGAGGATTACTGGGTATTAATTGGGTGGAAGGGGTAACATCATCTCATTACCAGCATGATTGACTGAACACCTACTTATTTATTTTCACAAAGGGATGTTGATCATCTACTCACCCAAATGTCTCGAATACAGGGCGGTTGGACATCCTGAATCACCCACCCGCGTATCACGTAGTTACGAATTCTTAAAAGATAAAGGTTACACATTTATATCACCCGACTATGCGGATGAGGCTACCATCCTAAGCGTACATACCAGTAGGTTGGTCACCACCGTAAAATCGGGCAACTTTTACGATCCCGATACACCTGCTTTACCGGGGATATACGATTATGCGAGGTTAGCGGTAGGTGCTGCCATCAAGGCGATGGAGCTATCACTTAAAGGTGATATCAGTTTCTCGCTTATGAGGCCACCCGGCCATCATGCGGGTAAGGATACACTTGGTGGCTTCTGTTATTTCAACAACATAGCTATAGCGGTGAAGCTTTCCGGTAAACGTTGCGCTATACTGGATATCGATTGTCATCACGGTAACGGTACCGAAGAAATATTTCTGGGTGATACCAACGTACTGTACGTATCGTTACATAGGTATGGGTTCTTCTACCCAGGTACCGGTGGTACATCGTACCAGAATGCACTCAATTTCCCCATGCCAGCTGATACCACACCCGATGTGTGGTTTGATAACTTTCACAACGCACTGGATGCAATCCGCAGGTTTAATCCCGAGCTCGTGGCAATCTCTGCTGGGTTCGATACTTACAAAGGCGACCCCATAGCGGGGTTGGGGTTAGAGGTTAAAGACTACTATGAAATCGGTAGGCTGATAAAGCAACTCAACCTACCCATATTTGCGATCCTTGAGGGTGGTTACAGCGATAGGTTAGCTGAATGTATCCACGAGTTTTTGAAACCCTTGAAATAGGTTACCTGAATTGCCAGCTCAGTGTTAGCATACCACCACGTGGTAGTGGGTGAAACTCCAGCACCAAAAACCTTGGTGCCCGATAATATATCCAGAACGCACTTATGATGCGGTTGATGACGAGCCCACCCAATGCCATAGATGCAAACTGATACATTTTACGTTCATCCGTACGTAGGTGACGAAACCTCTCCCATACGGTGTCATCTTGCCAGCTCCAGGCAACATCTTCCGGTAAGCTATGGTTTTCAATGTATTCGAGTTGCTTATCCCTATCATCGTAATACATGCGTGCCTCTTCACGTATGTGACGATTGTAGGCTTCGATGTCACGATACCACTCAACCGCAAAGTAGTAATCTTCGTCCATACCGAGTGATGCACCCGCGTACTGGTGTGCAAACAGCTGATAGTTATGCCTTATGATACGTCCATACTTTGTGAATCCAAAGTACGATAACCATAACGAGATTTCGGTCACATAACCCCTTAGCGCGCCAACCTTATCACCAAGATACTGTTCACCAACCCCCGGTAATAGTAGGGATAGGAAGATTGCCTGTTTGGCGGTTTTAGCACTGGAATAGATAGGGTAACACATCATCAACACACATAGTAACTTTACTACACGCATGTATTTAAAATATGTTATTAACGGGTTTGCCAACCCCACACGTACGATCGTAGGTATAGCCTGGACAATCGCGGTAATCGGGTTAGCAGCTTCATAACCGTATGTGAGACACTAACCCCATGCAATTCCTTACCATCGTATAGGGTTTTACCTATACGTATGAGTGAGGTAAACTCCTCAGCTCGCATGTTATCCCACACGTATTTGAGCCTACGGTTACGTATGAAATAGGGTATGAGGTTGCGCTTCAACTCCCTATCATACAAACGTAGGTTGGCTGCTTTCAATGCATTGCTTGCGTAATGGGCGGATTCGACGGCGTTCATGATACCGTCACCACTTAATGGTGCTGCCAACCGTGCTGCATCACCCAACAGTAACACCCTATCCTTTGTGAACCTTGTCATAACCTTACCCGGTATAGCGCCAACCTGCTGTCGTATAACTTTGTAGCGGGTGAACCTCAACCTCATCAGTTTATCGAGATACAACTGTGGCATACCACAGCCTGGCATTATGCCGATACCTACGTTTGCGATGGTATCACCTTTTGGGAACACCCATCCATAACCATGGGGTGCAAGCTCCGGCCCTATGAAGAATTCCATCGTGTTAGCGTCTATCTCGTTGGTCTCAACAAGCTGCTGTGCACATACGTACATGGTGTGTCTTGATAGCTTAACATCCATCCCCAGCTGTGCACCTAACCGCGATACGATACCATCCGCACATGCGAGATATTCAAACCCCACCGCAATACGATGACCTTTGTGGTTTAACACCAGTCGATTGGGTTCGAGATACATAGCTTCGGTCTGTAGCATAACCTCTACGTTGTGGTTCATCACCTCAACACCAAGCTCGTATTCCCACACGTGGCGATTCAATACGTATGCTATCTTGGGCACATGTACGGTGAAATTCTCACCGTCAGCCCCCCATATTCTTATGTGATCTATCGTTGTGGCTATCCAATTGCTTTTGGGTGGGTTGAAGTATTTCTCCCATGTGGTGCGGAGTACACCTTCCGCACATACGATGTTATCACCAAACTGTCGCTTCTTGTCGACTAACAGAATCTTACAGCCTGTAGATGACATGAACCGTGCCAGGTTGAGCCCAGCAGGGCCACCACCTACTATCACGAGGTCAAACTTATCCATTGATGGCTGATGATAGGTTAGGTAACCTTCACATAGCGTACACGTGGCCCATGTGGTGTATCCTGTACCTCCCACCCCTCCTTACGTAAGCGTTCACGTATGGCATCAGCTTCAGCGTAACGGCGTTCACGTCGTAACTGCTCACGTTTGGTCAGTAGTTCACGTACCCAATCCGGTACCTCTACCTTCTTCTGGGATACGAAGTCCAACCCCAACACTTTATCAAATTCCTCCAGTAACGCACGTTTTTCGCCACCTGATAAGCTATCATCTTTTATAACCTCCCATACTATCGCCAACACGCGTGGCATGTTGAGGTCATCACATAGTGCTTGTTTGAACTTGTTAAGATAACGTTCTGGCATACCCGTGGGTTCAGGTAATTCACGTAGGTGTTGATAGATTTTTTCGAGTGCGTTTTGTGCCCCCCGTAACGCTTCGAGTGTGAAGTTAAGTTTCGTTCGATAATGTGCAGTGAAATAGAAATACCTCAACGCAAGTGGTGTAAAGCCCATCTTTTTCAAATCCTCCACGGTGTAGATGTTACCTTCGGATTTACCCATACGACGGTCGCCGATCACGAGGAACTCACCATGCATCCAATAGTTTGCTGGTATCTTACCGTAAGCGGCTTGCGATTGTGCAATCTCGTTCGTATGATGTACAGGGATATGGTCAACACCTCCACAGTGGATGTCGAACACCTCACCCAGGTATTTTGTACTTATAGCTGAACACTCAATATGCCAGCCGGGGTAACCTCTACCCCAGGGGCTATCCCATTGCATGATATGTTCGGGTGGCGCCTTCAACCACAATGCGAAATCCCATGGATTGCGTTTCTCGGGATGCACCGGTAAGCGGGCACCGGGTTTGAGCTTGGATAGATCCAACCGCGCCAATATCCCATAGTTAGGTATCTTGCTGGTGTCAAGGAACAGGCCCAACGATATCATATACGCGTAACCGTTGCGTTCGATACGTTTGATAAACTCGATCATATCTTGGATATGCTCGGTAGCAGGTGCTAAGATTGTGGGTTCACTTATGTTTAGTGAACGCATGTCACGTTTGAACGCTTCAGTATAGAATTTGGCTATCTCCCACGGTGATTTGCGTTCACGTCTTGCAGCCACCAACATCTTATCTTCACCGGAGAACTCATCGTCAGTGGTTAAGTGTCCTACATCTGTGATGTTCATCACATGTTTAACCTTATAGCCCAGGTAGCGTAAGGTACGTATCAGCACATCTTCAAACACATACGTACGGAAGTTACCTATATGTGCGTAGTCGTAGACAGTAGGGCCACACGTGTATATGCCAACCTCACTGCCGAGGGGTTTGAATTCCTCCTTCCTGCGGGTCAACGTATTATAAATGTAAAGCTTGGCCATCACTGGTAGTATTCACGTAGGAAGTTCTTCTCCCAAAGTTCGAGGCTATCCCAACCCTCACGTGATAGCTTCATAAGTATGCGGTCGAGTTCACGCTGTATGCGACGTTTCTCACGCCATGGACCTGACATCGCCATCACCCGCAGGTAGATAAAGCCGATGACCATACCACCAAGATGTGCAATATGTGCGATGTTGTCCCTCGCATACCCCAGGGTGCTGAAGAATTCGATGAAGAAGAACAGCAGTACCATGAATTTTGCCGGTATGGGGATGAAAAAGTACAGGAATACGGGACGGTTGGGGAACAGCATACCGAACGCAAGCAATACCCCATATATTGCACCAGAGGCACCGATGACTGGTATGGTGGAATGGTAGCGGAATAGTGCGGTGATCACACCTGCACCTACCCCGGTGATAAAGTAATACCTAAGGAAGCGACCCGTACCCCAAAGGGCTTCGAGTTCACGACCAAACATCCACAGTATGAACATATTGATAAATATGTGGAAGAAGCCACCGTGCAGGAACATGTACGTGAATGCTTGCCAGATGAAGCCATGCCAGAACAGACGCGGTACGAGCCCAAACGTCAATATGAATCTTGGTGACCCAGTGGCTTGAAATATCAGCTGTATAAAGAAGACTATCACCGTAGCAAGTATAATGCTACGTAACCCACGTGGGAATGGCTCCACATAGTAATATCGCATCTATTGAATTTACATGAAAATACGTGCCGTCAATTAGTTATAACGCACATATTTGCATACCCCTACGTGTCCTCTTAGTTATTGGTGATATCTCTATGTGTCGAATCTTGTCTACGTAGCTTATCGGTTAGTGGTGATATATCGATGGTTTCAAACACTGGATATAGTGTAACACGGTCGCCATGTTTTAGCCTGTGATGAAAGGTGGTGGGCTCACCATTGACAAGCACGAGATGCACCTCTTCTGTGGGTATATGAAGCTTATGCAGTATATCTTCTACCGTGCTATTTTGTGGCAACTTTAGCGTAAAAGGTTGCTTACGATACTCGTGTGGCAGGTGATCGTTGAGCTCCTCATAACAACGTACTGTTACGATTATATCTGATGTTGTGTACATCTTGTTATTACTAAATTACACTGAACTGATGGTTATCAACCACGATGGTGAATGCTTGTCGTATGAGTGTGTTCGAATATCTTCACATAAGTGTTGGGTTAAGAATAGATGCAATCAAAGCAGCTATATGTAGTGGCATAAATGTTTATATTGGTGTGAGGTTCTTTATAAATGCAAGGAGGTGATATGTTGCACAAAAGTGTCACGATGTTGATGTTATTGGTGTTGTTGGGGTACAGTGGCAAAAAGTACACGAAGACGTTCGAAAGCAGTTACGATATAGGAGAGGGGTGTAAGCTATACGTGGCGGTTGAGGATGGTAACATCGAGATCGAGGGATGGGATAATAACAAAGTAGAGATAAAAGGTGAGCTATCAGCATGGGCGAGGTCAAAAGAGCTGGCTGAAAGTATGTTCGAACGATTGGATATCCGCAAGGCGGGCAAATCCGTACATCTGGTGTACAAGCCATATAGATCAGAAGCATTGGAAGCGGAAGAACTAAGATGTGGTGGCACCGTTATAAGAAAAGGTGCAGAGATGAATTGCAAGGTCTTTGTACCAATCAGCTCAGATATTGAGTTGAAGCTTGACGATGGCACCATAAGCATAAAGAGGACGAATGGGGATATAAACATCCATGCGGATGATGTTGAAGTTAGTGTTGATAGCGTAAGTTGTGATAAGCTTGAGATTGCCAACGATGATGGTGAAATAGAGATTACAAACGTACGTGGTGAAATAAGTATTGAAACAGAAGATACCGATGTACGGTTACGGGATGTACGATCATTGCAATCAACCGTGGTAACAGATGATGGTGAGATCGATGTCGCAATTGTGATACAAAAGGGTGGCAAGTATAAGTTTGTAACCGATGACGGTGACATAATTGTTAGGCTGCCAGCCGATACGAGAACGGGGATTGTGGTTCAAAAAGACGATGGACAGTTTGAATCCGAGCTTCCTATCCTTATTCATGGTAGTATAGAGCCACATCGTATCACGGGTGTGATAGGTGAGGAAGCAGCAAATATTTACATATTAACAGATGATGGCAATGTGTTTATTAAGAAATTGACCCCTTAATAATACACCAGCATATGAATGGACGGTATGTCGATTAGTGTAACAAAGTTGTGATTGTTTAGAATACTGGGTTACTGGGTTTTGATAATATTCACACTCCCATTGTGGGTAATGAGTTTAAGTATTACGTTAGTATGGGGGAGTTGCTCCGGTTTGGTGTATATCGGGAAGTCGGATGTTACCTTACCATTGTGTGATTCCGCATATATTGCGATACCTGTAACATGTGGTAGGTGGGCGGTTATGTTACCGTTATGTGTTTCGAGCGTTATGTCGGCGGATGCTTGCCATCGTGTGATATCACATGATATGCTGCCATTGTCTGTTTCAGCGTGTAGGTTGGTAAATGTACCAGTGAGGTTGAGCTTACCATTATGGGTGGTGAGTTTGGCATCACCTTCTATGTTATGAGCTGTAATGCTACCATTATGTGTGTCGATATCGACTTTATTTTTTAGATCGTAGACCTCTATTTCGCCGTTGAATGTCTTGGCGGTGGTGATACCATCAACATTATGTATCACGATGTTACCATTATAGGAGCGAAGGTTGAGGTTTGCCTGCTTGGGTAACGTGAGTTTGTAATTCACCCCTATATTGTAGTTTGTACGTGGTAGCTGGGTTGATATACATATGCCGGTGTTGAGTTGCTTGATATCTATCTTAATCTCACGTATCAGCTCGGTAGCATCAGTTTCTGTAGGAGTTTCGACAAATTTTGTTGCCTCAACAGCTAACGAGTCTTTATCCCATGTGGTAACCTCTATGTTGCCGTTCGATGTACTCACCTCGAGATGGTTGCCAGGCTTGAATGCAAGTTGTGTGGTGAACTTCTCCTCATAACGTAAGGTAGACGACCCCATCACACTTAAAAATATTGCCACAATATTGATTATCAAGTACATTTGTTAACTATAAAGGTTTGCGTTTTCAACAACAGTATATGATAGGTGCTGGTGCTCGCCATTACATGTAAAGTTTGATCAAATTCTCGACAACCTTTATTATCACCCATAGGAGAAACGCCAATACTCCAGTAATCAGAGATATCGGATTCCTTTTCTCTTTTTTCTATCAAAAATATAACAAAATGCTCCAACTCCTATGCCTATGAATAATCCCTTTTATTATAATTTTTATTGTAATCAACTGCATCTTTCCTCATTTTCATTTTTCAACTTTAACAACGTTACCTCCCAAACAAGGCTGCAACTGAGGCCGCCCCTGCCCCTTTGAGAGCATCGTGCCAATCCCATTCCCATCCATCTATATGATCTAGACCGCTAACAATTAGCCCTAGTAGATCAGCTATAATTATTTTCCCTATAAAGTGCCATGACGTTAACCCAAACTCCAACGCTCTTGAGAAATTATATTCATCATATTCATGGAAATCTATCATATTTTCATAGCGTTCGATTTTCACATTGGTTGTACTTTGGTACCGGATATACGAGGTTTCGAGTAACCTATCTATAAGTACGTAGGAATTGAGTCAACTTCTCAATGTATGTCAGGCTTTTACCCTTATCTACAATTGACAATGGGAAGAAAGGCTGTGTCGTTATACGTACATAGGAACCATCTCTAAGCTCGTGGATGTTGAATTCAATCCTTGTACCGAATAGGTTATCCCACCAACTTCTGTAGGATTGTGCGACTACCTTGCCGATTGTGGGCTCTCTTACCATTAACCTGTAATGCTTAACAACGGAATCAAGTGACATTACACAGAGGTCAAACGATTCATGATAAGGTAACGTGAGCTTAAGTTCCCGTGTATGACGTATAGTGAATGCATCTTCGGCTACAACGTAAGGTGATGCCGCTATCGCCTTAATGTGTCGAGTTACGTGAATATAAGAGATGAGGCCAGATAGAGGTATGGAAATGTAAAGTGCTGCAATCACCGCATCCTTGATACCCTTTTGCCGAAAGCAAACGTACCGCCATATTCCAAATATTATCATCAACAACATCAAATTGCGTAACCATAACACAAGATACATCATCTTACAATCATTTAATTATTAAACTTAATATGTCAATGACCACGAAAGAATCCCCCACGCGCACATTGCAGTACCTTCTATTGCTCCTGCTATAGCTTCATTCCAATCCCAATCTATACCATCGAACTCTAAGCCTCCTATAATACCTGCTATGACAGCACAGCCTGCCAAATATACCCACCAAGGTATCCCTGTAGGTATGGGTAATTCTTCATAAGGGGACCAATCGGAATTATATATTGTATTTCGTCCATCTTGAAGCAATTGAATGCCAAATTTCAATGCTTGCGGGAACCCCCTATATTCATCATATTCATGGAAATCTATCATATTTTGGAGTGTTTGTATCATCGTGGATATACTATCGCATTCTTTTAGTCGATTCTCAATTTCATCTACAACAGCTTTTATATCACTTGGAAGCTGTGCCTCTTTCTTTTCATATTCCGGGAGAAATTCCAAAACTATCTCAATGCGGCTTTTTACATATTCATCAATAGTGGGTACCTTTAGTGCAGCTTCTAATACATCAGCAGCGGTAGGAGATTCAGGCACGAGTTCCTTAATTTCTGAATAATTGATTATAATAGCTTCCATAACTATCGTATGATCGTGGATTGTAAGGTCAACGCCTATTATTAAAAATGGCCAAACCCATAAACTTATCATGCTACAAATTTTCATTAATTCTTTCATCCTGCCTCCTTTCCATATAATAACGAAAAAAATTTGTCAAAAGTTAACCCCTGAAATCTTTTTCAGTTTCTCTATTATATGACGCTTGATCGTTGTAATCCTTGGTTTCGATACACCGAGTATTATAGCAATTTCACTTAGTTTCTTCCCTTCAAGCATTAAATTTAATGCTTCTGCTTCACGTTTTGTAAGCATATTTTTGCATTGTTCCAGCGTTTTTATAAGATCTTCGTAATCATGTTCGATATATAGCTTCTCTTCATTAATCTCTTCGATACTTACAACTTTTACATCCCTTTTCACCAACACACATTTCGCTGTCCGATATTTATCTATGAGGTAATTGACACACTTACGTACAATCTGCCCCCCGGTCTTTATCAGTTATTTTGCCCTTCTCTTTCAACACGTAATATGCAAGTATAAGGTCATGGTATACATCTTGCCAATCTTCGCCCCATCTTCTGGCATAGAACTTTGCCGGCTTAAGAAATATTAGCTCAAAATAGTTCATATCCACCGCGGTGAATATGAACTATTAATAGAGCTACTTACTCTCTAACCGTAAGTCGGCTGCTTTCTCTTTTAACTTCTTTTTGACAAACTCCTTAACTTTATTCGCAATTTCTATTGCTTCTTTGGCTTCTTCTATCGAAGGAAAGTAAAACTCTTCTCCATATCTAAACTTAACTGCATAATCTGTCAGACTGGTTGCCCCATAGCTGTATATTTTATCAAAATCGCCATCTATTTCTTTGCACAATTCGATAAGTTTTGCAATATTGTGTGTCTTTCCGAACTGTTTTTGATTTAAGATAAGCAATATTATCTCTTCCATATCACTTTTCCTTCACTTTCGGCCTCATAACATATGCTTCCTACGATGTGTTTCATTTTATTAAACGTGGCTCTCGATTTCAATACTACTTCATAAGAATTTTCGAATTTTGCCAAACCTCTGTAGATTCTGTCCATGATCTTTCGTTCTATTTGTGGTGATATGTCTTTATCCACTATTACTAACAAATCCCAATCGCTGTCGGTTTTAAAATCACCTCTTGCCCTTGAGCCAAAAAGCATGATATTCACTACGTGGAATCCAAATTTTTCAATCTCTTCCACTATCAACTTTTTAACGGTTTCTATTTCTTCCATTTACCATGCCTCCAATCCTAATACTATTTAAGTTATAGCAGAGAAAACAGTGGTCAATTTTTCCTACCCCATTTAAATAATTCGAATAGTGTAAAAACTACACAATTTCCAACGAGAAGTCGGCTGCTGGTGCTGAGTGTGTTATCGCACCTATTGATATATAATCGACACCTGTTTCTGCAATCTCACGTATATTGTCGAGATTTACGCCACCCGATACTTCAAGCTCTTTCCTGCGGTTGTTGAGCTTCACCGCCTCACGTATCTGGTCAACACTCATGTTATCCAGCATTATCCTATCGACAGGTGTATCGAGTGCCTCACGTAGCTGGTCGAGGTTCTCAACTTCTACCTCAATGAAATATCGGTTACCCCATTTCTGAATCACACGTTCAACAGCCGGCTTTATACCGCCAGCCACCTTTATGTGATTATCCTTGATAAGTATCGCATCGTACAACCCCATACGGTGGTTGTATCCACCACCCACTCTAACTGCATATTTATCGAGTTCACGCCACCCCGGTATCGTCTTACGTGTATCAAGTATCTTAACCCCCGTACCTGCAACTTTATCCACAAACTCACGTGTCAACGTAGCTACACCCGACAACCGTGATAGAAAGTTTAACGCCACACGTTCACCTTTAAGTATGGAGCTCACCCGTCCCTGTAGCTCGAACACCACATCACCCACGGATACAGTATCGCCATCCTGTTTATGTGGGTTAACTACCAGCTTCCTGTCTACGGTTTTAAACACCTGTGTCACAACCCCCACACCCGCAACTATGGCTTCTTGTTTTGCGATAATAATCGCCCTACCGGTGGCTGTGGGTTGTACGATCGCCTCAGTAGTTACATCACCTCTACCCAGATCCTCACGTAACGCCTCTATGATCAGCTTATTCACCTGCGTCTGCGCTCCTTGCGTTTCTTACGTAGGTATGCCTTGTATTTCGGTTTACCCTTTTTAGTGTGATGCACCCTAATGGTGGGTTCACCCTTCAGCTTCTTGATAATATCACGTAGCTTGGCTGCTTCTTCAAACTTCCACTCATTTGCCAGCTCACGCATCTGTTTCTCCAGCTTTTTGATGAATTCGAGCTTCTCCAGCTCACTCTCAAATTCAAGCTTATCGACATCAAATTCTGTCTCCTCCTCGGATACTTGTTCACCTGCCACCCTTGTTGTTGCAAGTATCTCCTCACGCGTCTTGTATATGGTTTTAGGTGTTATCCCATGCTTGCGATTGTACTCA
>Ga0190363_1001229_pt1 | contig 15162 bp, 14 predicted proteins | sample 48721867_MG_FD_161272 | JGI IMG/M metagenome (GOLD analysis project Ga0190363, IMG submission 161272) | Hydrothermal vent microbial mat bacterial communities from Southern Trench, Guaymas Basin, Mexico - 4872-18-6-7_MG | ecosystem: Environmental > Aquatic > Marine > Hydrothermal vents >... | reverse complement strand
CGGAAGGATTATTGCTCCAGCCGCGATCCACGCTCCACGGCCTATCTTTACTTTCTTCACCTCGCCTCCATAAAGTTTAAGCCTTCTGTGAAATGGGCTTGCTCCTGAATGGGCCATTATTATTACGCCTGGGCCTATGCTCGCCTCATCTTCGATCTCAATGTATTCTGGATATTCTCCATCAATCATGACGAGAAATCCTATGTAGACATTTCTGCCTATTTTGACGCCGCATTTACGTAGGAGGCTGCATCGAAACTGGTAGAAAGGAGATATCCACGCCAGTATTCTTAATAGCCTTCCTATAATCTTGCCCATGTCATAAACTATTCTGATATCAGATACTTAAAAGAGTCGCAATAGATAATCTGTGAATGTGAAATTGTCAATATCTCCTGTTAGAAGACAACAAAAAGACGCGTCGCCCTTCCATTTTTTATGGCTTAGCCAGTAATTCACCGCTTCTGTAACTGTTGGAAACCAACCGTCCAAGTGCTCCCCGTAAGCTAAAATCTCTCTAAGAACATCTATGTATTCCGGCTGCCCGATTCGTATTGGATGTAGATCGAACATGACAACGCCATGCTTCTCCGCCGTCTTCTCCATTGCTTTCTTCAGAATTTTTACCATCTGAAAATTCTTTAAGCAGTATCTGTCTATCATTGCATCATCCGACCATTGACTAAGCGGGATACATAGAAATTTTGATTCTTTGCCATTGATTCTGATTCTAAAGAATTTCTTTAATCCTCTATATTTCGAGGCATAGCCTATCCCTATATCCCAAAGAAAATTATATTTTTCAAGAAGTTTAGGAGTATAATCCGTATATGCGTTATAAGGCGCCCTGAAGCCTCGTACGGTTATCTTTATACTCTTAAATGCCCATATGCTCTTTAAGATATCAAGTTCCTGCTCTCTCTCCGAGATGTATTTATAATTCACATGTTTGAAACCGTGAGAAGCGACTTCATGACGAGATTTACTTATCATACTCATTAGCTTCGTATTCTTAAGTGCTACCGAAGCAACTATGGGGAAAGTGAATCCAGCTCGATACTCATCCATTACCTCAAAAATATTTTCCAAAATGATTTTGAAAGGCGTTTTATGAAACTTAGCCATGCGTATAGATTGGTATAAAATTTTACCTCCTCGCTTGTTCCAGAGATATTTCAGCCATCCAGTCTTTATCACCATTAAGCCTCACGTATCTTCTCTTCCAGAAACTCAACTACATAATTATCCGGCGTGTAAACGAAGGCTATTCTCCTACCGCCATAAAGCTTCGCTGGGGCTGGTTTCGAGATAATAACAGCTTTTCGCCTAATCTTCTTAAGAGTCTCGTCAAGATCCTCCACTAGATAACATACATGATAGAGGCTTATTCCTCTCTTGAGAATATTTGATATAGGAGAGTCATCTGTCAAAGGAGCAATAATCTCAACGAATACTCCTCTAGGATCGGAAAGCAGGACAGCTGAGACTTTATGGATAGGATCCTCCACTATACTCGTGACTTGCCTGAGACCGAAAAGAGTCTTATGACGTTTGATTGCTTCTTGTATGTTGTTCGAAGCTATTCCTATATGATGTAATTTCATGGTTCTAGTCCTCTAAATGAAGATGATGCTTGATTATCCTTTTTTAAACTACGTGCTTTATAATGCTTCGATGTTTTGAAACCATCAGAGAAAAACGGGTTAATGCTGTTCGATGCGCGGATTGACACAGTAAAACATGTTGTTTAATAATGAAGATACCGGAGTCAAATATTCATGCAGATTCTTCGGATAGTCCCGCTACATATTTGTTTAGGTAATTTCTGTGCATCTTGAAAGCTTTCCTTAGGCTCTTGCTTAGGAAATTATGTATCTTCTGGAGCTCCCTGTATACTTTTACATGGGATGGGTTTGGGCGAGTGCGAGTGGATTCATCCACCTTAACATAACGATCCGTAATCTCTTGTATACTTACTTTCTCACCCATACTGTTCAGATAAGTCCACATAGCTTGCAGGGCTGCACCGTAAGCTGCGCCTTCATCAATACTTATACAGACAACCTCAACATTGAAGATGTCAGCCGCGATCTGCCTCCAAGCTTTATTCTTTGATCCCCCTCCAGTTAGTCTTATCTCAGAAGGGTCGATGCCTAGATCTCTCATTCTATTCAGTCCATAATTCATTCCAAGCGTGGCGCCTTCCATCGCCGCCCTCGCCATATGTGCTTTATTAAATGTTCTGCTGTTTAATCCGTAGTATACGCCAGTCCCGTCTGGTATGTTAGGCGTTCTCTCACCTTCAAAGTAGGGGAGGAGTATTAAGCCATCTGAGCCTATCGGCGCCTTCTCAACGGCCTCTGTTAGTTCTTCATGAGATAAATTGAAGAGATGCCTAATGAACTCTGTAGCAACCGTAACGTTCATTGTGCATAGTAAAGGAAGCCATGCATTTGTTGAGTCGCAGAAGGCTGCGATTTCACCTCTGGGATCAATTATTGGAACTTCAGAATAGGCGTAAATCGTTCCGGAGGTTCCGAGACTCGCAGTTACTATCCCTCTTTTGGTGTTTCCGGTCCCAATAGCACCCATCATGTTGTCTCCTCCTCCAGCACTTACAAGAACATCCTCTCGAAACCCAAACATCTCGGCTATTTCTTTCCTGATAAGCCCTACAGGTTTATCTGAGCTTTGAAGTGGTGGAAGCTTCTTCTCAAGCTCAGGGTCTATTGCCTCTATAACTTCCTTAGACCATCTCCTAGTTCGAACGTCCATTAGGGCTGTTCCTGAAGCATCACCATATTCCATTACTTTTCTGCCAGTCAAGTAATAATTCAGATAGTCATGAGGAAGAAGAACCGTTCTAAGCTTCGCATAGTTCTCTGGTTCATGTCTCTTCAGCCACAGTATCTTCGGAGCTGTATATCCGGGCAGTATAGGGTTTCCTATAAGGTTGATAACCGCTCTCATCCCGCCTAATTTCCTCATCAAATATTCGCACTCTTCTGTTGTGCTGGTATCGTTCCACAGCTTCGCTGGCCTAATAACTCTTCCTTTCTTATCGACTGGAACGAAACCGTGTTGTTGCGCAGATACGCCTATAGCCCTAACATCTTTAGGATCAATTCCAGATCTTTTCAGAGCCTCTTTGAGAGTTTTGTTTAAGGCATGTATCCACACAGCCGGATCCTGTTCTTTATGCCCGGGAGGGAGGCCTTCTATGAGGCCGTATCTTTCAGTCGCCTTTCCAATAACAGAGCCGTTCTCTCCATTCACAATTATGGTTTTTGTGCTCTGCGTCCCATTATCAATTCCGATGAAGAAACCTTTCCAGCCCATTTCCTCCCTTCCTCATCATTTAAAATCCGCCAATCATATAACATATAAAACTTATAATATGATCGGCATAAGATAGCTTCATTCCTTCATGCACTGGACACCATAACATTTTAAGGAATGCTATACACGTTCAATATCGATTAGTGAAACTTCTTCCGGAGCTAAAGCCCTTGTCATCACATCTTCAGCTACGCCCCTATTATTTTCTGGATCGTACATCGCCTCAACCAGTCTGTCAAAATCGAGCCGATTTATCCTGGCGCAAGCGGCTCTTAGGGCATTCATGTTTAGAATTAACGCTTTCTCAACAGGTATTCTCTCAGGGTTTATGTCTATTCCGAAACGCCCCTTATAACCGTACATTTTCAAAACAAGCAGTGCAGCATACATCTGGTCTAAGCCTAAAACCCCAACATTCAAGTCTTGGTCGAAATTGCCCAAGGGCTGACTGTTCCAGTGGGTATGTGCAAGTCTGCCTTCACGCATTATAGATGCCAAGGCATAGGCTAGCTCTTCATGTCCCATAAGAACATGACCAACTTCGGGATTCAGAGCTACCAGTGCATGGCCCTCTTCAAGAAGACGCTTATTCTCTTCAGCCTTCAATAAAGACTCTACATTCCTAGCCATAAGTATTCCATTAGCAGTGTTTCTGTATATGTTGTTTCCTCGAGGCTCATATGGCTTCGGCTCAATGGCTACTCTAACTCCGGGAACTTCATCCATGGCTTCGGCAAGACCCCTCTCAAAATTATCCCACATCATATAGAAGTCAACACCTATGGGATTCTCGTATCCATCTATCCCCGGCCATAAAACCATGAAGTCAGTATTCAATTCAGCGTTTAGCTTCAACGTCTCAATTGTTCGATTAATGGCTTCCTTTCTGACTTTAGGATTCGGATTTGAAAGCGAACCGAATTCGAACTTTTTCTCATAGAATAAATTGGGAATAACGGTGATTACTCTTATGCCCGTCTCCTTTTCTAAATTTTTATATTCATCTAAGTTGTCGTAGTTGATCTCATTTGGATAATGAGCTTCTAACCCGAATGTGGAGTCTATTAATTTCTTATCATAAAGCATCTTAATCTTGTTGAGAATATCTTCGATTGATCCTCTCTCGACGTATGGCTCATGGAATCTTCCGCCGCTCGGGAAGAAGTACCAGACGCCTGCGGAGAAACGAGGCTCCAGACGGAAACTCTTTAGGTGCCTAAGCATCTCCTCTTTGCTTCTTCTAATCTTCTGTTCGCGAAGATCGATCATTCTCAGAAACTCCCGGATAATTCCTATTAGCGTCTATTTTTCGCGATATAAAAAATCTTTGCTTATTTAGCTGTAGACTAATGATAAAAGTACCGAAATCGAAAAAGTGAAGAAGAAAAGCCAAAAATACATTTTAGGAAAACGTTACGGTCGGGTATGCTCATAGCCTCGCTTACTCTTCAGCCTATTCTTTAAGTAATCTTTTAGTCTCCTCAGTTCTCTTTTCTGGACGATAAGGCTTCTTTACAGTATATTTTTTAGTATTTCTAGACGGCTACCCGTTAGAGCATATTTTACGACATCTATATCTTTAGCTCCTTGCAGCCCTTAACATCTTGAACTGCCAGCACCTCCCAGCTTAGAGTCTCAAAGTACTCCTTTAAACCAGCATACATTTCATCAAGCAGAAGTTTCATTATGTATTCCTCCAGAGCATTAATTTCTTTCCGTGAAATGAACCTTCATCTATGTGCCAGTATTGGACATATACTATATTGCATTGACAAAAAAGCAAGGGATGAAAGAGTAGCAAAGAAAGAAATTTATTCTTTGAGAAGATTCTCAATCACGCTGACTAATATCTCGGCAATTCTGGAGTAAGGCTTTGAACTTGTGTTTATCACAAAGTCATAATTTGATGCATCCAAAGGATTCTTTCCATATAATCTCTGAACAAGTGTTTCTCTATCTCTATCGCTTCTCGCAACATCATCCCTTGCATCTTCGATAGATATTCCCTCTTCTCTCAGCAACATGCTTCACTCTAGACTCAAAAGGAGCATTAAGGAATATTTTTATCACGTCTTTTCGGTTGAGCAGCATGAATGCGGATCGACCTTCAATGATCACATTATCGCTCTTCAGGATCTCCATGAGCCTATCTTGGATAATCTTGTCCATATCAATCTCACCTGATCGGCTTAGCGAACTTAAATTCTCAAGAGAACTGAGAATCCGGCTGGTGTTGAAGACCTCCAAATTGAAAGTTGACGCTAGGACCTCCGCTACTTCAGTGCAACCAGACCCCAAATAGCCACATAAAGCTATTTTCAAAATTACACCCATCCCTATACAAAATAAGTTTAAGGGAATAAAAGATTCTTTGCCAGATACTGAGAAAAACTTCTATCCCAACATGTTTAAAATGAGTAAGCCTATGAGAAAGGCGATTATTACTGGAGGTGCAAGAATTCTGATGTAGTCTTTGAGCTCAACCTTCAACGAACTTATAGTTAGAGTAACGCAGGGATGCGCGGGGGCCATAACGTAGCCTAGAAAAATTCCAAAGTACATTAATGCGAAGACTGGAGGGGAAATGATACCGAACTTCGCTAAATAAATCGGGAAGACTATTCCAGCCGGGGTTATTATCCTTCCAGTTATAAATCCAAGGACGAATCCTATACCATACAGAATGCTGGGAGTCATAGGAACCGTCTCCAATAGTTCTAGCATGCCTGAATCTTTAAAGACCTCAAGGAAGACCATGATTCCCATGATCATAAAGGCGAAACTCCAAGGTTTTGCTTCGACTGTTATATTACGGATCGTCTTCAGGTTTGTTCTTCCAATAATTATCGCCAGAACCAAACTAGCCACAACCGCAGCCAGCGTTCCGATCTCCTTAAGTGGCAAGTTCACCAACTTTATGATTAAAATATTTAGTAGAGGAGCAATTAATAGGACAGATAAAGGGAGAAGAAGATCTTTCAGTGAAAATTCACGTTCATACTCTATTTTTCCGGACTTATCTCTCAAAAAGAAGAAGTATCCGAGAAGTATAGAGAAAGCGAAGATCACCATCAGATAGGAAATAGGCTGGTAGAGACCTATCTGCGCAGCTTCTGTAGAGATTATGTAATCCGCTGAGATTGGATAGATCAAGAAGAGTATGTGTCTAAACCATATGTTGACTGCAGCTTTCTTCTCTTTCGATATGCCCTTCCCCGCTTTGTCAACTATGGGAACCGAAAGAAGTGCGCCTCCGGGCATCGGAAGTAAACCTATAAGTGCTGGTGAAAGCATTAAGAAAAGCTTCTTCCCTATGCGCATGTTACGGATTAACCTATCGATCTGTCCAGTTTCGTTTAGTATTCCTCCTATCAAAGGGATCAAACCGACTATTAAAGCAAGCAGTATAGTTGATGGATCGCTTATACAAGAAAAAATGGTTAAGGGCAAACGGCTAGGAATAGTAAAGACTCCTAAAACAAAAGCTCCAAGAAACATAGCTAATCCTGGGTTTCTTTGGGAAACTAGAAGTAAACAAATCATAGCCAAAAAGAAACCTAGCCATTCATTCAACACTTTCATCATTCTCTCCAGTCTTCTCAAAATCTCCTAACAAACTCTTCAAGATCCCATGCGGAATCAAATCTTCGATTCAGATCAAATATGAGATACGCGCCGTGGAGATTATAATAAGGCGAGCCCTTCCTAGAGAACAACGTCAAGATTCTGCCTTCATGGTTTATCTTGTACCCATCATTCGCTGGCTCATGACCTCTAATCAAGAACTTAACCCCCAGCATATTTAGGAATTTTAATGTTACATCCTCACCGAAGATCTTTCCAGCTCCTCTGGGCGATGGAAACGTTCCCTTTATGCCCTCTTCAGGATCACTCCACAGAATCTCTTCTAGATGACTCTCGTAAGGATGTTTCCGGTAAGCATATGCCAGATCATCCATTCCCTTCGCCTCGCTTGGAACTCCCCCATGAAGCATCAGGCATCTACCATTAACAATCGTTGCAGTATAGAACTTTCGGAACAAGCTACTTAACTTATCATAGACTTTGCGCCAGTCACCTCCAAATCTTATTTGTAAGTGATAGGGCAGATCATGAGGGTGAGCTAATAGATCGGAAGGCCCTTCATGGTTTCCTTGAAGGAGCAAAACTCTCTCTGGAAAGAGAATCTTCAGACTTAGAACGACATAGTAAACTTCGGGAGAATGTATTCCTCTATCTCCATAGTCTCCAAGAAAAATCAGATATACATCTCTTTTGCTTAGGGCTTTACGCATAAACTCCGAATCCTTTAGGATGTATTCTAAGCTCGTAAGATCTCCGTGAATGTCCCCGATTACTATTGCTTCCCCTCTAGGGGGCAGATGAGCAAGTCTTCCAGTAACCTTTAGTCTTCCCAAACCCCTCAGCTCGCTTGAGATTATTCGGTCAGCTTTATCTATGACTTGAAGAAAATCCTCTGAGGATATGTGAACGGATTCTCTGATTAAAACCTCGAGTTCTCTCATTTAGGCCTCCCGCTTCGAAATGAAAACAAACAAATATAAGTCTGTCGCTCAACAATGGCGGTGTGCAGCTTGGTAAGGAGAAGATTCGAAGAGTCGCTCGGAAGATATGTTCTTCCATCACTCTGCATGGGCTGCGCAGCCTGCGTAACAGTTTGTCCAGCTGAATGCCTAAAGTACGTTGATGAAAGACCTATCTTATCTGGAGAATGTATTTCTTGTGGAATATGCTCTAGTGTGTGTCCGAGGTATGGATCACCAGCTAGAGAGATGGAAAAAGCCTTTTTCGGGCGGGAAAGGATAACGGGCGAGGAATTCGGCATCTATAGACGTGTTGTCATCACACGCACGAAGAATGATGATATTCGAAGAGTCTGTCAAGATGGAGGTGTGGTTACTTCCTTGCTTCTCTATGCTTTCGAAGAAGGAATTATTGATGGAGCTATAGTCTCTGGCAGAGATGAGGAATCGCCTTTGAAGGCCTACCCGAAACTCGCCGAGTCAGCTGAAGAGATTATTAGATCAGCGGGAACGAGATACACTTATTCGCCGAATATCCTCTTATTAAAAGACGCTGTTGCTCAGGGAAAAAGAAGTATAGGTTTTGTGGGTACCCCATGTCAAATACAGGCTATAAGAAAGATTCAAGCCATCCATCTTAGAAAATATGGAGAGATCGTGAATTTCACTATTGGAGTTTTTTGTGGTGGATGTTTCTCCTATAATGGATTAGTTAACGAGCTGATAAGGAAGAAGATGGGTATAGACCCGAAAGACGTAGAAAAGGTGAATATTAAGGGAGAGTTGATTGTTAAGATTCTGAAGAAGGGGACGAAGACGATCTCCCTTAAGGAGGCTAAGAAATACCTTTCTGGATGCGTGTCTAACTGTATGGACTTTTCAGCCGAGCTTGCTGATATATCAGCCGGCGGGCTAGGCTTGGAAGGATGGACTTTAACGATTCTGAGGAGCGAGAAAGGTGAAGATTTATTTGATGAAGCTGTGTCTAAAGGTCTTCTAGAAGCTAAGCCTGTTAGTAAAGACTCCAACCTTTGGAGACTGCTAGTTAGGATTTCTAGAAGAAAACGTCGAGGATTCATGTGAAAATATTACTCATTTTTGAGTAGAAACCCTTAAATAGGTAGATTTTCACATGAACCGTGACTCTAACAAAAATGGAGAAGTACTTTATGAACTCTAGAGACATAGCCACGCTATCGGTCTTCGCAGCGCTTACAGTGGCCTTAAATCTAAGTCCGCTTAAATTCCCAGCTCCATATGCACCGTTCCTTTATTATCAAGTCTGGGAAATCCCGATTATTACAGCATTTGCACTTTATGGACCATTAATAGCTGTGGCTATCTCTATAATTAACACCATAGCCTTGTTAGTATTATTTCCCGGAGCCCTCCCAACAGGTCCACTTTACAACCTAGCTGCGATTCTCGGAATGCTCCTAGGAGTCTACATAGCCCATATGCTCTCTGAACATCTTTCTCTAAAGGGAAGTGTAACTTTAAGTATGCTTGCTACCGGATTCGGGATTCTCTTCAGAGTCATAGTTATGCTCTTTGTTAATTGGGCGTTCATAAGATATCCTCCTCCCGTTGGCTTCAGTATGACTGATGAAGCAATACTTGCGATACTTCCTTTCATTGCATTCTTTAACGCTACACTCGCTTTATATACGATTCCCGCTGGATACATGCTTGCCAGAGCCGTAAGTTCAAGGATTAAAATTAATTTGTGGAGTCCCTAAACTTTATGGATTTCATGAGCATTTTTTGGTTCACTTCACCCGCAATAAAGACTCTACCGGTCTTCAGATTATTTATCACAATTTGAGCTGGAGCGAATATTTTCGGGTCAATACGGTAAAAGTTCATTCCTGCCTCCCTGAATATCTGAGAGAATAATCGACCATAATCTTTAGATGAGGAGGAAACAGCTTTAGGAGTTATCTCTTCAAGAATCTCATCATCTTCACAAATCACATTATAAAAGGCTGATCCGCCGTAAAGAATAGCATCGTTTGATCTGCCCATGGACTCAGCGTAGTCTGGATGAGGAGGAAGCACAGGAGCATATCCCCATGCATCCTTAATCATTCTAGGATCAAAGCCGAGTTCCATAAGTCTGTGAATCCCGGTTTCTGCTGTTCTTCCGGCGATCTGAACAAAACCTGCAACTGATGATGTTGGAACTACTATTATGAATAGATTTTGAGGGGAAACTCCACATTCCTTGGAGATAAGCGACACAACTCCTTTCGGCGGAGACTGTGATGCTTCAAGAACGATGACTGCCTCGTCACTTTCATCCGCATAGCCTATCTTTTCGTAAATTGACCGTGGCTTTAGAGCTAAGGCACGGGCTGGACCTGATCCTATTGCTACATAATTGTCAGTTTCTATACGCCACCCAGCGAGTTGAGATCCTAAAGCTGAGATCACGGGGTAATTCGTATATGTTGAGACTGCAGGTAAGTAAATGTTTTTGATACACATGTAGCTTAGTGAAACTTCGCCCAGTCCTCCCATGCAGATCTCTGTTATTATTTTTCCAGCAATATAGCTACTGGGAATTTTAACTCCGGCGTCTATAAGCGTGGCTCCGGAATTTGTTCTGCTGATTCTCACCCCGTACTTCCAAGGCTGGCTACATAAGTTTTTTACAAGCCTTAAAGCTTCCCTATTTACGCTTATTTTTTCCTCCATTAACAGTCCGCCTATAAATATCTCTCATAAGATTTCAAGTGTAAGTTTCTATTTTTTGAAATGTATAATCTACCATGACCATGATCTGCAATATCTCCGATGAAACGATAGAATGGCCCCGTTATTTTTTCACCATTAACTTTTACGGTTTCCTTAATATCTTCTATTGTGAATGTTGGAACGATTGACGAGACGAGACCGCAGATAACTATCTTTCCATCAAGCATTCCCGCCCCTGGGTACTCATTACAATTACCCTTGACGACGATCTCGCCGCCACTCATATGAACCCCTAGGAACCCTCCAGAGTTGCCGAAAATTTTTATGACGCCTCCTCTCATGAAACATCCAGCCTCGTTTCCAACGTTGCCGTGAACCACGATCTCGCCGCCACTCATCCCTTTTCTGCTTCCACGATACGAGGCGCCTAAGTAATCTCCTGCTGAACCTTTAACTTCAAGTCTTCCTCCAGTCATCATGCAGCCTGCCCATGAATCAACATTGCCCTCAACCAGAATCTCGCCGCCACTCATTTTTTCTCCGATACGCATCCCCACATTTCCCTTTACGATTATTTTTCCATCGGTCATGTTGGCTCCTATCATTCTAACTTTTCTGAGATCCCCACTAATTCGCAAGGTGATCGCTCTGGGGGCGCTTTTTGGTTCTCCGTCGATCTCAAAGAGATCCCTTAAAGCTCTTTTCTTATTCCCCTCCCAAACCTTCAATTTCATTATCTCCACTAATTCCTTCCCGGCGAAGACGTTTGGAGACAAGCAGTCAGCGTATATTGGAACTCGGAATCGCCTTTTAGGCTTGATTGTGAATGCTACTTTTCACTCCTCCTTCGTGGCTGTATGCGAATAGGGAAACGCAAGTATCTTTCGGGTATGATGTAGTTCTCGAGTTCTATGGTCCAGTATTCCCTAAATCTCTTCTCGATATCTTTTGAGACCTTAGTTGCTGTTTCATCGTCTAGGGAGGATACCGCATCAACCCATAGTGTTCTTCCGAAAATCGACTCCACTATTACGCCGTTCCTTGCAACTATTCTTCCACTCTTAATCGTGTATGCCGCATTCTTGAATGCCCTCCTAACCTTACGGTAATCCCTTGAAGGATCTACGGTTCTTGAATCAATATTGTATATGGCTATATCTGCATCAGCACCTATCCCTAAGTGACCCTTGCTTCGAAGCCCAAGGGCTTTAGCTTGACCAGCCCTCGTGATTATCGCTATCTCACCGAATGTATATTCTCTATCTATACCTTGCAGAAGGGATCTCTTTCTCGCCTTTCTATTTATCTTCTCAAGCATTCTTTCACGGGCTTTTTGGCTCATCAACCATGAGATTATCCTTGGATAAGTTGTGAAAGGAGCTCCGTTTGGATGATCAGTTGTTAAATATATCTTCCATGGATCCTTTATGAGCAATGCAAGTTCAAGAGCAATAGACCACATTACAGCATGGACATAACTTTTACGCCTATATCTGAAAGGCAGTATACCGCTTCCAGTCTCGGTTTCAACGTCATGGTTTATCCATTTGTTACCGCTGATTTCATAGAGTGTATATTGCCATGGACCGTCAGCAGTCATTGTAGTCGTATCGGTAAATACTACCTGTCCCATGTCTAATGTGACGTGAGAGTGACTGTTTACATACTTGGAGATCTCCTCTGCGCCGGATCTTAGCGTAGACCAATCGTCTCCTTTAAATGCACTAAACTGGCAGTGCGTTATGTGTATAACTGGTCTTTCATCAGCCATATCGCTCACAGTCTCCATAGTTTCTAATGTAGTGGTGAAGTTTCCAGGCTGACCTAAACGATTAGTATGAACGTGAATCGTGTGAGGCATGTTTAACATTTTGTTCACTTTGCAAAGGCCACGAATAATCTCTCTTGGAGTGACACCGAAGTTAGGGACAGGATCATCTAGATCCTCAACATTTCTGCCAAAGCCCCAAGCCTCCACTCCTCCAGGGTTAACCAGCTTGATTGCGTATCCCTTTGTAGCCGAAATCATCCAAGCGACGTGTGCAGCACATTCCCTTATGAGACCTTTTTCTAGGTATTCTAGAACAAACCACCAGTCTCCGAGGAGCGGATATGTAGCCTTATCTACTATCGGGGTGTCATCCAGCTCTTCATGTGTATGTCTAGCCTCTAAGGGAGGCATTGAAGGATTACAGATCATCGTGTAGCCCATGCGAGCGTAACGATATCCCGTTATGAACGTTGAAGGAACGGAACGTCCCACTCCTGAGCGTGTTACTTCAGTTTTAGCCTCAAAGTCAATAAAGTGATCTTCTGGTCTCAGAAGCCTGCCAGCATTAACTTCCGATCCTGCGATGTGGGCGTGTATATCGATTCCTCCAGGCATAACGATCATTCCAGAGGCATCTATAACCTTAGCTCTTCTCTCATTTACTTTCTCGACTATCTTTCCATTCTTAACAGCGATATCCATTTCTTCTCCTTCAACGCCATTAATGGGATCGTAGACAAGTCCATTTTTTATGAGCAGATTCATAATCTTCCTTCCAGTAGCAGCCGGCGATCTTATAGGGATTACGTATCATTCCTTAATACTTTCTTTAGCTTAATCGTTGTTATTCGCTTCTTCGCAGAAAAAATCTTTAAATTTATTCAAATATCCTTTAAAAACCTCTACCAAGATAAAACAGTATGGGGGTAAGTTACTCATGTCTAAAAGTGAACGTGATAGAAGGATGGCTTGGTGGCGGGAAGCGAAGTTCGGAATGTTCATTCATTGGGGGCTCTATTCAATACCTGCTGGAATGTGGAAGGGAAAGCTAGTCTCAGGATTAGGCGAGTGGATTCAGTTCAATGCTAGGATACCAATCGAGGAGTATGAGAAACTCGCCAGACATTTCAACCCTGTTAAGTTTGATGCTGCGGAATGGGTTAAGGTAGCAAAGGAAGCTGGAATGAGATACATTGTTATAACGGCAAAGCATCATGACGGATTCTGCATGTTCCATACCGAGCTTACAGATTATAATATTGTTGACGCAACTCCCTTCAACCGTGATCCATTAAAGGAGCTCTCAGAGGCCTGTAGAAAGGAAGGCATAAGATTTGGATTTTATTACTCACAGCTACTTGACTGGCATCATCCTGACGGAGCTGGCAATGATTGGGATTACGATCCGAACAAGAAGAACTTCACCAGGTATCTAGAAGACTATGTTAAACCTCAGCTCCGTGAGTTACTTACAAATTATGGACCGATCGCCATTGTATGGTTCGATATATACTCTCCAACTCCGGAAATTGCTAGAGAACTAAAAGCATGGGTTCACAGATTCCAACCTGAAGCTATAGTAAGTGGACGCATAGATCCAGGAAGAAGATGGGACGTAGGAATCGGAGATTACATAGAGCTGGGAGATAACGAGATACCCGAGAAACGCGTTGAATATGATTGGGAAACACCAGCAACTATAAACAATACTTGGGGCTTCAAAAGTTATGATCATGATTGGAAATCTCCGGGAGTAATCATCCAGAATCTCGTTGACATTGTGAGTAAAGGTGGCAACTATTTGCTCAACGTCGGCCCTACAGCTGACGGGGAGATTCCGGAGCCTTCCATACAGATCTTGAAAAAAGTAGGGGCGTGGCTTAAGAAGAATGGAGAGAGTATATATGGGGCTCAGGCAAGCCCGGTTGATACGCACCCACATGATCCATATAAATATACCTCAAAGCCTGGGAAATTATATGTTCATGTCTTAGCTTGGCCTTGGGATGGAAAAATAGAGATACAGGGAATAAAGAATGATGTTGAAAGAGCGTATTTTCTGGCGGGGAAAAATCATGAAAAGCTAAGATTTGAGCAGAAAGGCGAAAGAGTTCTGTTACATTTAGGAACTAAACCTTTAGATCCAGTGGATAACGTTATCGTTCTGGAGATGGCGAACAGAAAATGGCCATAATCTAGAGCTCACATTCATATAGGTGACGAAGAAGCCTCCGGCTTTAGGAGTAAAAAATATTCAAGATATCATCGTGCATGCAGGGCTATTCTCTCCATTTCATTCCGTCTTTGTACAGCGTAGCTCTCTGGAGATTTGTTGGCAGCAGCGATTATTTCCTCAGCTAAGCATTCTTCGAAGGGTTTCGGATTACTGAAAGCAGCCCTCCTCGCTCCGTCAGCAATAAATCTTAAGGCAAGATCAACTCTTCGCTGAGGAGAGATGTCTACAGCTTGCTGATACGCGATTCCTCCATAGCTGATTCTAGTGGTATCTTCGCATGGAGCTGCATTTTCGATCGCCCTGACGAGAACTTGAACTGGATTCTCTCCGGTTCGTAAATGAATTATCTCAAAGGCATTTTTAATAAACTTCAGCGCTCTAGCCTTCTTTCCAGCATTCTTTCCAGGCCTCATGAGATTATTTGCTAATCTTTCAACTATGTTGAGCTTTGACTTATGAAACCTGTGATGTTCATGCCTTCCCATTGTGTGAGGAACATAGATGGGTCTAAGCGATATGTAATCCTTAAGCCCCATATCCTTCACTTCAACATCTTCTAAACTCCACTTTCCGAA
>Ga0190363_1001228_pt1 | contig 15167 bp, 23 predicted proteins | sample 48721867_MG_FD_161272 | JGI IMG/M metagenome (GOLD analysis project Ga0190363, IMG submission 161272) | Hydrothermal vent microbial mat bacterial communities from Southern Trench, Guaymas Basin, Mexico - 4872-18-6-7_MG | ecosystem: Environmental > Aquatic > Marine > Hydrothermal vents >... | reverse complement strand
GGGGGGGACGCCCACAGGCGAGATGTCGGGAAAGAAAAAAATACTGGCACAAAATCAGAAAAAAAGCCAGATGAAATCAGTAAATTGAAAATTAGTAAAAACACTAAAGTGTGATAAAAATTATGAGTTATATAAGGTTCAACGGTATGAGTTTTTTTCGCTTTTCTCTTAAACTTAAACTTTTTTCGTATATTTACAATTTTAGTTAAAAAACCAAAAAGTTTAAAAAGCGTCTTAACTATTATAGCAACGGAAATGGCGGAAAAGGGAGGTGATGTGCGGATGGCTAAAAACGGAAGCGGAAGGCGGAGCGTTAAGATAGGAAGCGGTGGTAAAGTCACCATCCAAAACGGTGGCGGAAACGCAAGCGGAAACGGGAACGGTAAAGGGAACGGTAAAGGGAACACAAACGCAAGCGGAAACGCAAGCGGAAACGGTAAAATAAACGGAAACGGAAACGGAAACGGAAACGGAAACGGAAACGGTAAAATAACGGTAGAGAAAATTGCGGAAATCGTTAAGAAAAGCGGTTTTAAAGTGAATTCACAGGAACTCAGAACCGCAAGAGTATTGCTCGCAAGACTTGCGGACTTCATGGAACTTGAACCTAAAACACAAACCTCTCCTGAAACCACTATAAGAAAACTCGTGGAGAGCGGTATTCTGACAGAAGAAGAGGCACAAAAGGCGATGGAAAGAGCAAAGAATAAGAACAAAACAACAGGAAGAATTCAGTGCGAGGAGAGCGAAAGAAAGGCAGTGAATTTCTCTCGCACCTGTGTGCTACATACGCTCCGCCTTCTCCAAAACCTTGAGTGAAAGCGGTGAGCGGTGAGCGAAAACCCCAAATCTCCAAATCCTTTCTTTTTTTTCTTAAAATCCAAAACGCCACTTTCCGTCAGGTATGGTGTGGTCATGAGCCATGTGCATAAGGGAGGTGAGGTGTGATGAAAATAAGCGGGAACATAAGAAAGCACCTGAAAAAGCGGTTGAGACAACTAATGCCAGAAGAAATTGACATCTTCGCATCAAGGCAAGGCGTGGACAGAAGTGCCGTTGAGGGCTTCCTGACACTTATAACCTCTAACGAAACAGTGGAAGACGCCTTCCAACGCCTTGAACAAATGAGTAAGGAATTGAAATTTGACAGTAAAACAGTGAGAGCAATTAGAGATGGTATAGTGTGGGCTTCCCAAAACAGAACACTGACAGATGTGCTTTCACTACTCAAGAAGCAGAAACACCTCATTGAGATGGACGCCTCTCTCAACGATTTCAATTCACAGAAGAAGTGAAAACGATGTGAGCGATAACCACTTCACTCTTTTCTTTTTTTTCAGTTTCTCTCCACCACCGCTCACCTGTTCACGAAAGGGCAGGTGTGAATAAGCACCTGTCCCGTGAACAGATGAAAGGGAGGTGGTGCGGAATGGAAGAAGTGGAGAAGAATGGTGTGAACACGAGAGAGCATGAGAACGAAACAAGCGGTGGCAGAATAGTCAGAGTGCAAGAGGTCATCGGCTTCTCACTGCTTGACGAGGGAATGTATGAGGCAGAACTCGTTGAGATAAGAGACATCCAAACACAGTTCGGAGCATCATGGAGATGGATTTTCCGCATCACAGATGCGGAAACAGAAAACGGAGACACACCACTCGTGAGCGGTGTGACATCTCAAAGACTATCCACTCGCTCAAAAGCGTATGCATGGATTTCAGCACTACTGGGAAGAAACCTCAAAGGCGGTGAAACAATTGACCTTGACAGCCTCGTGGGTAAGAAAGCACAAGTGGAAATCAGAAACAGAATAATGAGAGACGGCACAGAAGTGTCAAATGTGGTGGATGTCAAACCGCTACCGAGAGCAAGGAAAGCGAGGAGAGCGAGGAGAAAGAGCAGTGAGGAGAGCGAAGAGGAGAGCGAGTGAAAGAGCGAGAGCGTGAAAGCGAGTGAGAGAGCAGGAGAGGGTGTGTGAGAGAGTGTGTGTGAGGGTGTGGTTTTTTTTCCACTCTCTTCTCTCTCAAAGGGGGTGATGGTATGGCAAAGGAAAGAGCAAGAATGGAAGAACAAATGAAAGAGCAGAACGAAAGCATGGAGGAGAAAATAAGAAAGAGAGTGCGAGAGATTGACGGCAAATCACTCAGGAGGGTGTCTTCCGCAAGAAAAGACGGCTCAATACCTACTCTGACACTTTCAGCGGAACTGAAAGAGTTAGGATGGCGGAAAGGAGACTGGGTTGTCGTGACGAAAGACACAGAGAGGAGCAGAATAATCATAGAAAAACTGTGAGCGGAGAAATGAACCCTGCTGAATTAATCGTGAGGACAAAATGCCATCCGAATTCATCAGTAAAATCATTAAGTTCGTGCTTATGTCAGCAACTCTCGGTGAGTTTTCCACAGAACGAAAACATAAAACGAGAGGTGCTGTAAATATGTGGCTGAATTCACCATTCGGAACAGGCAAAACCTCCTTAATCACACCACTCGCTCAAGAGGGTTTGGCAGTGTTCGTCCACGATTACACAGTGGCAGGCTTGGTGGGAACAATCAAAAGAACAGGTCTCGCAACAATAGGCGAAATCAGAAACCTCGCTGACAACACAGCAATACTTGAAGAGTTCCAGAACACACCTAAAACATCAAGAGCCATACTGCTATCACTGATGGAAGACCACCACTATTCACGCATTCTCGGATTTGAAATACTCAAGCCAGAAAGCGTGGAAGAAGATGGCTTTACATTCAAGGCAGAAGGCACACGGCTCTCAATAAATCTGAGAGCATCTTTCATCGTTCTCTCAATGTCATATAGAACACCCTCAACACTGGAAGAGGCACTGCTGAGCAGATGCATACCTGTGTTCTTGGACGCATCAGCAGAAGAACAGACGGATTTGTTCGTTAAAGGAAACTCGCTCTCTCTGTCAAGTTCAGAAATAAGAAAGGCGAGAGAAGAACTGAAAGGCATCTCAGTGCTCATTCCAACAAGAGTGAGAGAACGCATCGCAAAGAAATACAGAAAATCAGAGATTAAACCCGAAAATTTGACGAGAGCAATGTGGGACTTCACAAGAATAGCGTTTCTGACTGCTCACGAGAGAGGAGAAAATGAAATCACAAAGGAAACAATTGAGGAGACAGAGTGGCTGATAAAAGTGCAAGAAATCGGATACGCAAAAAGAACACTCACAAAATCCGCCTATGAGATTTACCTGATGCTCGCAAACTCCGATAAACCACTCACCGCTTCAGAGGTTGCAGAGAGAATGAACCTCAGTAGAGAACACACTTCTCGCATCTTAAGCGAACTGGTGAAGCGGAAACTCGCAAAGAAGGCACAAGTGTCAAAAAAGGTGTGCTACTTCGTGGAGAAAGAAGAAGCAGAAGAAGAAGAGTGAGAACAGAGCATGCGTTTGTATGGTCGTGTGTGTGGGTTGTGTATGTAAGAGGGAGGTGGTGTGTAATGGATGAAGTGATTAAAATGGTGAGAGGAGACAGAGAAGAGTTGCAGAAGAAGAGAGTGCATGTAAGAGGAATTCTGCAACACATAATAAGGAACGCAGACGCATCCGTGAGAGTGACCATAGACATAGAAACCGCAAAAGGATACACTCAATACACAATGTTCCTGAAAGCACTTGAATACATCGCCTCTAAAAACACAGATATAAAGTGCGAGTTTGACAGCCAGCACGGTATGGTTTTAACAGTGAAACTACCCTCTCACATATTCAAGGATTACTTGGAAGACAAACTGGTAGATGTGATAACAGATGCAAGAGAACTCGCAGAGTTCCTGAGTGGCTTCAAAACTCTCGTTGCTCTCGTGAGCGAGAACAAAGAGTGAGTGTGTGATAACACAAGAGGGAGCGTTCAACACTCGCTCCCTCTTATTTTTTCCATTCATCACGGGAGGTGATGACCGCTGTGGTGAAATTTGAGGCGGATGATGTAAAAAGGATGGTTGCAGAAGGTGAGAGCGAGAAAGAGAGCGGTGAGAGAGAAGAAGCGAGAGAAGAAGCGAGAGAAGAAGCGAGAGAAGAAAAAGAGCGAGAAGAAGCGAAAAGAGAGAAATTCAGACGCCTCTCTCTTTCAGAAGAAGATTTCAGAAAACTGCCACCTCAAGAACAACTCACGAAACTTGAAGGTTTGAAGGATGAAGTGGAAGCAGAAACCTCTCGCCTGAACGAAGAATTATCTGAACTGGAAACGAGAAAAGAGAAAGTGCTTGAATTGATTGAGAAGGCAGAAGGTGACAAAGAAGCAATTGAAAGAACAATTGCAGAGGTCATAGCATTAACAGAAAATCTTGAAGTGTGGAAGAAAGAGATAAGAAAACACAAGGCGAGAGTTGGTGCTTTAACAAGGTGGCTGAAACGCCTGCTCTCCCAAACAGAGTGCAAGAGAATGGAGTATTACCGCAAACGGATGGAAGATGAAAGGGAGAGAGCGGAAGAATTGAGAACGGAACTGGCACGCCTGCGTGAAGAGATAAGAGAAGAAGTCAAAGCACTTGAAGCAAAGGAACGCAGAATTACAAGGTGCAGAACAAGAATTGGTGCTTTCACAAGGTGGCAGAGAGAAGCAGAACTTGCAGGACAGGTGGAGCGTGTTGAACACTATGCTCGCAAAATCAGAGAAGAGTATGTGCGTATGAGCGAGATTATGAGAGAGCGTGAGCGAGAGCGTGAGAGTGTGAGCGTGAAAGCAGAGAGAGAGCGTGAAGTGAGAGAAGAACTTGCGAAAACATCAAGGAGAATTGGTGCATTCGCAAGGTGGTTCTACTATTACAGAAGAATTGCAGAGCGAAAGAACAAACTGAGAAAAGTGAGAGAGATAAAGGAAAATCTGGAGCGTGCAAGGAAGAAGATGGAAGACCTCAAGTGGCGTCTTGAAACACTGAGAGAGCGTTTGAGGAAAGAGCCATCACTTGAAGCCCTTACAAAAATGCTTGAAGAAAAACAAAAACTCCTCTCACATTACGCCTCACGCCTTGAAGAATTGAAAGGAGAGATTGAGCGGAAAGCGAAGCAACTGAAAGAGAATGACGCTCTGCTCAAAGAAATTGAGCGAGAAATTGAGGAGTTTGCTTTCATTCCGCCAGTCATCATCCGCAAATACCGAAAAGTGAAATTTGAAATACACAAGTCAATTCAGTATTCTGCGAGGAAGACAGGTTCTGACATTGACATTGAAATGCTTGTGGAAGGCACTTTCAAAACCCTGCTTCCCACTCGCTATGAGGAAGATGAGTGCGTGTGGCTCGCTGAAGTGGAAGAGGTGGTGAGAAGTGCAGTATGCACGATAATGGATGACTGTTTGGAGGAATATGGACTGCCAATACCAGCGGAAGCGGATGTGCGTTGTAATGTCGTGGGTTGTGAGATAGTGGGGCGTGAGACGGTGGATGTATCGGAGGAATATGCGGGAATGACACCACCTATAACCGATGCGAAAGTCAGAGAATACCTGAGCAATGAACTGTGGACACACTCCTCAATAGAGATTACAACATTCATATATGAGCGTTCATATAGGCTCGGTGAGCGGAAGTTCAGAGACACCTATGTTGAAGCAGTCATCTCAAGGTGCATTGAAGATAGAATTGAGAGCGTTCTGGATGAAATCATAGAGTGGACGCTTGGAGAAGAGGCGGAAGAAACGAAACGCATGCTCATATCACGGAGAGGTGAGAGGTAATGATAACAGACGCTGACATTCTTGTGGATATTGATAAAAAGGATGTGAGTGCGGAAGAGATAGCGGAACGCATGTTCTTCGTTTCAGTATTTACACCGTTTGATTTCACAAGAATAAGAGTGCGAGAGACGGCAAAAGGATTTCACATATACCTGTGGTGTGCGGATGTGAAGCCTTCTCCAACGGATAAGGTTGTCATCCAGTTAATTCTGGGTTCTGACTACCGTCGTGAACTGTTCAATTATCTGAGAGTGTGTGGTCGTGAGAGAGCAGAGAAGTGGAATGTGCTTTTCGCAACAAAGTATGACGGTGATGGGAACAGAATTTCAAGAGAGAGAACAACGGCAAAGAGCATCCAACTGGAAGAGGAGATTTTCGCACTATACCGCACTATGAGCGAGAGTGAGAGAGCGTGAGAGAGAAATGAGTGAGGTGCGGTTATATCGTGGCGATGCACGCATTCTCTTCCGCATGCTCAAAGATAAATCGCAAGACCTCATACTCACAGACCCGCCATACGACATAACAACGAAGGATTTGAAGTTCAAACCTCTGACTAACGCCACGAAAGAGATATTTGTAAAGAATTTCAAGCGAGTGCTTAAACCTTCAGGTAATGTCATTATATTCTGCGGTTTCAGGGACAAATTCACATGGCACAACCTGTTCAGGAAATACAATTTCACGCTCATATCAGAGATTATCGTGGTGTATCCTGCTGGCTTAAAGATAAGGAAGCGGTTTCTGCCTGCTCACGAGAGTGCCTTGCACTTCGTTTTATCAGAGGACTACTATTTCAACGATGAAGTTATGATGCCAGATGTCTATAACACGAAGAGACCTCGTGGTATATGTCGCAATTACGGCTATGACTACCACACAGCACCTTCCGAGAAGATGCGAGTGACGCCCAAACCGCTTGGACTTGTTCAGAAACTCGTTGAAGTATTGAGTCCTGAAGACGGTGAAGTGTTGGACTGCTTCATGGGAACGGGAACGACAGCCGAAGCGTGTGTGCTTACAGGCAGAAACTTCACAGGTTTTGAGATTGACGCTGACTTGTATAAGTTCGCAGTGGAGAGGGTGAAGAAAGCGAAAAAGCAGGTGGAGAGCGGTTTTCACTTCGGTTAAACCTCTCTCTACCCTCTAAACGAAAAAATAACCGCTCTCCTTTTTCGCTTTTTTAGTAATGTATAAAATTGGGGAAAGTTTGCTCAAAAGCGTTAAAATTAAAAAATAACCGCTCTCCTCTTTTACTTTTTTACTATTTATACTAAAGTGTGATATGATTTATAAGGTATATACGGTGGCGGTAAGAGAGCGGGAGCGGAAACCTTCAAGGAAACCTTAAAGGAAACCTCCAAATATCAACTCTCCAACAATTCCACAAGTGCTTTAGCCACCACAGATGCTCTGAACCTTTTCGCATTCTCACGACCATATTCTGATATAAACTCCGCATGCTCGTATGTCTTGTATATTGACGCTTCCACATCCTTGTAATCTATGATGGCGAGCCTCATACCGTCAGGAAATGTCTCAATGCTCTTATACGGTATTTCAACACCGCCTCCCACTTCCAATTGCTGTGGCAGTCTCGTGTAGCAAGTGGGAACGCCCATCGCCTGTGCCTCACACAACACCACACCCTGTGAGTCCTGACGAGTGGGGAAGCAGAACACGCCAGCATCCACAAACATCTCAATCTTCTCCTCTTCCGTGTAATTGCCAGCATCCACTACTGTAAGATTATCTGCTTGAGGTATGGAGCATGCCTTCTCTAACGCCTTAACCTCTGTCACCAACATCACTTCCCACTCTGGATTTTCAACCGCAAACTTCACGAGTAATTCATGCCCTTTCCTCGTCACATTCTTGAGTTCTTCCGACACACCCAAGTGCTTCCACCTCTCATACTCTTCCATGTAGTGTGCGAAACCCCAAGAAAGCACTTTCCTCTTCTTACCCTTCCACCTATGCCTGAACAGTTCATCAGGTATGCATCTCGGTATCTTCGCATCTGTTATGACACCCTGTGACTCCAACCACATCCTCTCAAACTCTCCTATTGGAACTATGCGACCACCATGAGAGCGGAACTTGTGTTGCCACCACTTTAAACCATGAAATCTTCTCGTCACGAAGAAGTCAATCCACGCTATGCCCTTCTTCCTCTGCATAGCACACAACCTTACAAATGAGTCAATACCACGCTCCTCCGTTATGAATATAATGGGAGCATCCACCCACTTCAATTTCGCAGGATGATATATATCACAAACGACTTCATAACCCATGTCTGATAACGCTTTCGCAATCCACTCCTGTTGCTTCAGGAATGAGTAAAAGTTGAGAGAGAGTATTGAAATCTTATCCATTGAAACACCACCTCCCTCACACCTCACGAGTGCATTCTTGCTTCCCTATGCACAGCCCAAACTGTTTCATCTCCCTCCCTGTAATAACTACTGACACCCAAAACCTTTTCAGCCACGCCCTCTGGCATAACCCTCTGCTCAAACTCTTTCACCAAGAGTATTGAGACCACATTCGCTATCTCCTCCAATGTAAGTTCAACACCATTAACTCTCTCAAAGAGTGATAACGCCCTCATAAGATTATCCACACACTTTGAAACGAGTGATGCCCGCACTCCTTCCTGCATCGTTATTCACTCTCGCACTCTTACACTCTCGCTCTCTCCACCACCACTACCACAGAAAGTTCAAACCTTCAAGACCGAGTATGAGCGAAAGAAGCAGGAACAGTATGCGTTTCATCCACCTGACTTCAACCCTCGTTTCCAGAACTATTAAGGCGATGTAGCGGAGTGCCTCTTTCATTCGCATGTCGGATGTGATTATTTCTCTCAGATGCTCTTCCGCTTCCGTTGGATTGTTTTTTCTATGCAGAACGAACTGCAGAGAAGAACGCAAGCGTTCCGCAACCGTTTGCTTCATTACCTCTCACCTTCACTCGCACTCTCGCTCACACACCGAATAGCGTCTTGTGCCTTCTCATTCGCTCCTCCTCTGTTCTCGGATGTCCTATTCTTCGCTCCTCAATTGTTCGTGCTGCAGTTCCCGCTGTCAAACCATAGCCACGAGGCGGAAGTTCTGTTTCCTCACCTTCACTCAAACCAAAACTCTCGCTCTCACCAAAACTCTCGCTCTCGCTTGCGTATTCATATTCGTATCCAAGAATGCGTCTTCTCGCCTCCTCCTGCTCTCTTTTCTCTACATCCGTTATCATCTCCCGAACAAACACTTCAACATTGTCTCTCAACGCCCTCACTCCGTCAAAGAACCTCAACGAACACAGTTCTGATTCAGCACTCCTTATGTTTTCAAGCAGTGTTTCCAACACTTCCCTTACAGATAACCAGTCCACCTCTTCCATTGTTATCTCACCTCCCTTACATTATCACATAACCATATCATTTATCACTTTCGCTTTCTTCTTCTTTCTCTTTACCGCTTCCGCTTCCACTCTCGCTTTCTCTCTCGCTCTCTCTCAAACCTTCAAGTGCCTCTCTCACTTCTTCGCTCTCGCTTTCACCTTCACTCGCACTCACGAGTTTTTCCGCTCTTTTCTTCACAATTTTTTGTGCTTGCTCTTTGACTGCTTGCTCCACCGCTTCCATGAGCATGGCGGTTATCGGGTCATTGTAAGAAGAGGATGAGGGAATGCCAAAGAACCTACCGAGTGATTGACTGTGAAATGTTCTGCCACCCATTCTTCGCTCAAAGAGGTTTTCAGCACGCTCCAAGTTCTCTATGGCGGAAACCGCCCTCCTATACAGAGAAGCGAATTTGTTTATAGTGTGGATGGCGTTTTCCAAGTCCCGCATTGTTATTTCAACCTGAGTGGGTTGTGGTTGTGAGTGTGGATAGGGGTGGGGGGAGGGAGGTGTTGAAGGTGTGTGAGCGTCAGTGTAAGCGTTAGTGTAAGCGGTGCTTGCCTGTGTGTTTCTTCTCACGAAATATCTTTTTCCTTTTCTTTCATCTTCTGCTTTTGCTTCTGCTTCCTCTTGCACTTCCTCTTCCGCTTCTTCTCTCTCACTTTCACTTTCTTCCGCACTCATTTCTCCCTCACGCTCTCTCTTTCACTCGCTCACTCTCTCACTTCGCAATCTTAATAACGAGTGCTTTTCCTTTCACTTCCACCTCTACATTTGCCTCTTTCACATTTATCGCCTTCACTATCGTTTTGGCTATTGATGTGAGGGATATTGAAATCAGCACTCTATCAACGCCCACCTTCATAACTGATGCTATGCCCGCTCTCTGCAGTTTTTGTTGCGAGTTTATGAGTGTTTGCAGGTGAGCAGACCACACCCTTTTGGCTTCAGGTGATTCAAACTCTATGAACTTGAGTGTTTGAGTGTGGAGGTTTCTTTCCGCTCTCACCACTACTGTTTCTGCTCCTGCCCCCATACTAATCACATGTTAATCTAATCTCCGCACTAATCGGAGCAGAGCATGACTGCTCTTGTTCCGAGTGGGTTGTCCAGTGAGTCTCTGTATGCTTGTTCTTTCAGGTTATATGCTTGGAGGACATTATCACCGTGCAGTATGAGTGCAAACTTGCCGTAAAATGAGAGGTCTGCTGATTTCTCACCAGAGCGGTCTGGGTGGTATTCGGTTTCTGATATTAGTTTCAACTCTGTGGCTGTGACATAGTAAAGGTAGATTTTTCCGTTGTATGCTCTGATTACCCACTCACCGCATGGACTTATGATGCACTCGCCAACCCTTTCACCAGATGGACAGTCTATGTAAGGGCTTTCTCCAGTTCTGAAGATAACCATCAACACTCCCCTGTAATCCGCTGGGTAACAAGAAGACCCTAAATATGATTGAGTGACCACGCTGACTTTTCCGCAACTTGTGTCTCTACCTGTTATCCACATGTTTCTACAATAGTTGCCTCTGAAACGCACATCATATACCCAGTAATCACCATCTGCATTCACGAACACCACTTTATAACCCGCACCTTGATACACTAAAGTGAAGCCGTCATTTGAACCGTAGCACTCCTGATATTTACCACCTTCCCAGTTTGAGCGGAATTCCACGCCTGTATTGACATCTACCACTTCGCTTCCGTCAGAGGCAGAGTAGAACCTCGCATGGTTTCCATAGACGATGCCAGCGTAAGAAGTGCCGAGTTCAACCGCATCCACTTCTGTGTCTCCCAAGTCCACCGTCCACTTTATTGAACCAGTGTTATCAATACATATAAGTTCCCGAACCACAGAACCGTTTGATGCGGTTTCTGTGTATAGGAGGACTTCACCGTTGTCATTTACATCCCACTGTTTAGCGGGTTTGTTTATGACGACCTCGTAAAGTTCTGTCGCATCTTTCTTTATGACTTTCACCACTGTGTTCTCGGTGTCTGTTGTCTCTCTCATTATCACTGCGATATACTGTTGTCCTGCGGAACGCACCTGATGCATGTATGTGCGAGAGCCTTCATCATTCTCAACGACTGGTGTGTCTGAGAAATCAGGGTCAGAATAGGAGTAAGACCGCACATATAGTGTCATGATAACATCACCTCCTCCTTCTCACTATCTCTTTCGTTCTCGTGAGTGTCCTTATACAGCAAGAGCCTGTATAGCAAGAACATAAGCGACATGAATGCACTCTCATACACGCTCTTATGTGGCACGAACGCTTGCATGTATATGCATATTTTGTGGAGTGTCTTGTCAGGCGTTTCTTTTGTTCTCGCTTCGCTCCTGTGAGTGTTCTTGCTTGCGTTCTCGCTTGCGTTTTCATTCATCCTCTCACGCATTCTCTCACACCTCCCTCTCCTTCACCACAAACATTCTTTAATATATTTTATCTTTGTTATGTTTCCTCCTCCGTGACGGTTGCACTCATTGGTGTCGCATCTGACATTTCACCTTCCTCTATGACTGTTGCACTCATACCTCTTGCGTCTGAAATTGCACCTTCCTCCGTGACTGCGACGCTCATTGCTCTCGCATCTGATATTGGAATGTCTTCCACCACCACTGTTTTCATCGCTCTTGCGTCTGATATTGGAATATCTGCTACTACTGTTGCCATTTTAGTGAATTCGGATGTCGGATACATAGGTGGTGGAGGTGGTGGTGGAGGTGGTGTTTGAGGTGGTGTTGGTGAAGGTGTTGTGGAAGGTGGCTCTTCCACTGATGGAGCGGGTGGTGCTGAAGGTGGTGTTCCGACTTCTGGTGTTTCTTCAATTTCACCTGCTTCAGGTGTGGTGTGAGAGATGGAAGGTGAATAGCCAGTGTCGTAAACGGAAGGTGATGGCTTATAATTCTCAGACGGTTCATAGGTCATTGAAGGTGGTGTTATGGACATAGGAGGCATATACTTGAACACATCAGTTTCTTCTGGGAAGAGTTTAACTTGTGTTCCGCCCATTTGTTTGATAGTGGAGGCGATTACCTCTTTCACCACTAAAGCGGTTATCGGTAGAGTGACCGCACCTGCCAAAGAACCGAGAATGTGATAACCTATGTCTTCAAGTTTGTGAGCGTCTCCCGCTTTAGTTGTGAGGTTTGTGATTATGTGTTTAGAACCCATTATAATCATGTTAGCGAACAGTATATCGTCAATCTTATCCAAGAAGTGATGGAACATGTCGGAAGTCCAAGTGTTTATGCCTTGAATGACGCCTGAGAACCAACCTTTGACTGCATCGTATATTGAGCCAAAGAAGTTTGAGACGGTTTGAGCAATCCACGAGAATATGTTTGAGATTTGCATTCCCACCCACACCAAGCCGTTCCAGAGCCACTCACCGAATTGAGTTAAGCCAGCCCATATATTACCGCCAATCCACTTCAAGCCATCCCATACCGTTTCACCAATCCAGCACAAGCCGTCCCAGAGCCAGCATCCGAAGTTATAGAGTTGAGAACCGACCCAGCATATTCCAGACCAGAGCCACTGCCCGAAGTCATACAATTTTGAACCTATCCAGTTCAGTCCGTTCATCAAGGCGTCAAATCCTGCCTTCACGAATTCACCTAACTTTTGGAAGGCGAACCATATACCGTTTCCTATGTCTGTGAGACCGTTTCTGAGTGCTGTGCCGAGATTAACGAGTGAATTCCAGAAGTATTCACCGAAGTAAGCGAGTGCATCGTAAATTGAGCGTCCCACTGTCGCTATGCCCTCACCAACCCAAGCGATACCTCTTGCTATCTCATCCGCAAATCCTGTTAATGCGTCCCAGGTATCGGAAGCCCATGCACTTATACTGTTAATGACATCCTCCCACCATGTCATTTTTCAACGCTCTCTCTTGCACTCTCTCTTGCACTCTCACACTCGCTCTCACACTTGCTCTTTCGCTCTCTCAGACGCTCACACTTTCACCTTAACCACTATGCCTCTTGAATTCACTTCCACTTCTGTTATTTGAGAGAGTGTTTCTGCCTTCTCAAACAGTCTTTTCAAAATCATTTCCTTTGTGAATACGACTTCCACTCCATCCGCTGTGACATTCACTTCTGCGTCTGGGAGTTTTGATTTTATACCTTGAGCGATGAAGTATAGGAGACCTGACTTATTAGGTAGAGGCTGGTTTGTTTGGAGTGGGTTTTGTTGCGGTTGCAGTGGTGAGTTCATTTCTTTTACCATCACCTCCCTTTTCGCTCATGCTCTCACTCTCACTTATGCTTTCTCGTTTAAAAACTTTTCCGTTTTCTCATGGTGAGAACATTATGATGGCGGTTGCTGACATGTGAGCAAGTCTCCAGGGGTCTTCTGCCATCCAGTGAAAGAACGATAATATCACATTCCATATATATGTCAGGATTTGTCTGAGTGTTCCGATTATGGTGGCGAAGACGCCTTTGACTTCATCCAGTGTTGATTCAAGCACATTTCCTGCGGGTGCTTCCACATTCACTCCGCATCCGAGTATTTGCACCATTCTGCGACCACCTCTCTACCACCTTTTACTGCAGATTTTATTGGCGAGTTTCAGATTTAATTTCTCCGCTTCTCTTATCGTTTGCACCATTCTTTGCAGTTCTTCCCACATTCCTCTTTTGAGAAACGCCTCCGTCAGAACCTCCCACACCATTTCATCTCACCTGAGAGGGTGTGTGAGAGAGCGGAAAAGGGAGCGGAAAAGAGAGCGAAGAAGAGAGCGGAAAAGGGAGCGGAAAAAAGAGGGAGGAGGGAAAAAATAGAAAGTTTGCACGGTTGTGTTTTTCTTTGTCATACTGGCAGTTTGAGGAATTCTTTGCCTGTTTCTGTTATCGTCACTGTGTTTTCATTTGTAGAGATGAAGCCGAACTTTTCCAGAAACCTTACTGCCTTAACCACTGCTCTCTCATCTGTTTCCGTCTTTCGTTTCAAGTCTTCAATTGTCAGTGGTTTCTCTTTCACTGCTTCCAGTATAGTTGTCAGCACTTCGTCTGCGTTCATACTCTGACTGCGGTGAAGCCTTTTGCCTCCAATACTGCATTCACGACGCTTCTTATTGCAGGCTCTAACAAGTCACCATACTTATTAACAAACGATGCCACGACTGCTTCTGCGATTACTCTTGCGGCGTCTTCTGATGTTATACCGTTGAGTTGCTTATACAGTTTGTAGCCAACGGAGCGGAGCATTCCGTGCAAGCCAGTTCCGACATCTGCGGGAATGGCTGGCTTAATGACATTGATATACAGTTCCTCATACGGAACGAAGCCCTCTGTGTGTCTGCGTTCTGCTATTGACCCTATGTATTTGGCTTCAGCGGTTTCAGGCACTTGTTTGCCCTCTTGGAGACCGCCGACCTTTATGCCCAGCAATTTGGAGTCTGCCTTTTTTGGCATTTCTCACACCACCACCTCCTTCACCGTTTCACTGTCAGAACGGCAGTAGTCCTCTGAGACCAGCGAACATACTGCGTCCATATCTGACCACTGCCCCTATAATCAGTCCTGTGACTACGAGCAGTGCTATTGTTTCTGCGTTGTCTGCGATTGCTGACACGATGGTTGTCAGCACTGAGACGATTGCGTCCACGATGCTTCCAATCATGTAAGAGAGGTCTGCCATTTTCTCACATCACCTCCCTTCTTTCTCTCACGCTTACGCTCACGCTCACACCTCCCATTCTTCCGATTGTGAGTGAGAGGCTTTTGTGACCTCTCACTCTCACAATATCTCTCTCCTCTCACATATAAATATTGAGGTTGCATTTTTCGCTCTTGTAGTGGTTTTTCAGGGTTTTTGTCTGGAGGAGTGTTTGAGGTAGTGTTTGCTTAATCATCTGCTTGCACTCACACTCTCACTCACACTCTCGCTCACGCTTCAACCTTAACCGCCACCCTATATACCTTACGAATTTTATCACACTTTAGTATTTTTAGTATTTTACCGCTTATCAGAAGTATAATCACGGTTAATATGACGGTTTTTATCTGAACATTCCCGTCGCCGATTAGGCGACCTCCCCCCC
>Ga0190363_1001227_pt1 | contig 15170 bp, 9 predicted proteins | sample 48721867_MG_FD_161272 | JGI IMG/M metagenome (GOLD analysis project Ga0190363, IMG submission 161272) | Hydrothermal vent microbial mat bacterial communities from Southern Trench, Guaymas Basin, Mexico - 4872-18-6-7_MG | ecosystem: Environmental > Aquatic > Marine > Hydrothermal vents > Microbial... | reverse complement strand
GGTGAAATCTTTGATTGAATCGTTCATCTCTCATCCTCCGTAATGTCCTAGTTCCAGACAGGTTTCTATCATGGCCAGATAGTTGGCCACCGTCTTGGGCGATAGCTGGGGTGTGTGCGGCGAGGCTGTGGGACAGAGGATGAATCCTCCGCCTTCGGCGGCATCCTCGATCGCCCTGGCAACCATCGCCTTTATCTCCTCGGTTTCACCCGCGTATATATCTCCTATCTGGATGTTCCCCTCAAGACACACCTGTCTCCCTACCCGTCTTTTCGCCTCGGCAAGGGGCATATCTCCCAACGGGGGAGCCTCTATCGGATGAAGGCAATCGGCGCCCATCTCGACGAAATCCTCCAGGATGGCGTTCATCGGGCCGTGACAGTGGACGTGAACCAAGCAGCCGTGGCGGTGTATGAGATCGAAGATCTCCCTTTCGGGCTGGGTCACGAACTCATGAAAATCCCGTGGCGAAAGCAGGGGAGGCGCGGCATACTCCTCGCCTGAAAATCCGTAAACGCCTCTGACGCCTCTCGCCAGCAGATATTCGATCAATTGACGGAGCCTGTCGGTAAAAAGGCGAACCAGCATCCTTATGACCTCCCTCCGCTCTATGCTCCACAGCGCCAGCAGCTCCGATCCCAGAAGATCGTGTACATAGGCTATCGGGTCGGAGAATCCCACCATGACGATTCCCCTCTCATTTATTCTTCTCTCGAGCTGGAAGAACCCCTCCACATCAGGCTTCAGCGGCTCATACGGTATGGAGAGGAACCTCTCCAGATCCTCCTCCGATTCGACCCAGAATTTTCTCCTCAGACCGGGCATTCCGATCCGACTTATCTGATAGATGGAGGTGATAGGCCCTTTAGGCGTATGGATGAGGGTATGTCGCAGGTCCCATCTCTCGTCCAGGCTCTCCGTCCTCGACTCAACCTTCAGTCGGGTGGCCGAGAGGAAAAGGCCGGTTCCCGGACTCCATCCGGCAACCCAGTCACATCTATCTCTAACCGCCTCTATGAGGGGGAGATAGCTTGTATGGCGTGACCTCACCCATCCTTCATCCCACACCCTGACGCCTCTGACGTGTATCGGAACCCTATCGGGTTTTCCCCTCTGAATCGCCGTCAAAAGCCTCTGCCGAGAGGTCATCTTTCCTTCCTCCAGGTCGCGGGTGCAAAATGGTATAACATGCGAAGGGATCTCAGGTCAAGGGTCAGAAGCTTGGGAAAGCTTGAAAGCGAGGCCATCAGGCTGGTATACTTAAACTATCCTCAGATATGGAGGTCTGAGATGAGGAAGATAAAGATAGGATTGATCGGCGCGGGGATGTTCGGTGGAGATGTCCATCTCAGGACATACGCCGACCTTCAGAGAGCCGGCATCGCCCCGTGGCTTGGAAGGATAGGTATGGATGAGCTCGCGAGGGAGCTTTCAGATGTCGAGTTCGAGCTCGTGGGCGTGGCGACCAGGACTGAGGCGTCGGCCAAAAGGGCACAGGCCAGATACAGGGAGCTGACCGGAGCTGATCTCATCCCATTTCACGGCGAAACGCCATGGCTGGACATGCTCGATCGGTTCCCCGATCTGGATGTGATGGCGATCGCCACTCCGGATAACCTTCATGCACCGCCTATGCTGGCAGCGCTGGAGAGGGGCGTACACGTCGTCGTCGAAAAGCCGATGTGTCTCGATATAAAAGAGGCGGATAGGGCTATAGAGCTCGCCAAGGGGAAAAACCTTGTCCTCGGCGTGGATATGCATAAACGGTATGATCCCGATCATATCAAGATCTTCAGGGAGCTGCTGAACGAAATGGGAGAACCGCTCTACGCCAGGGCCGTACTGGAGGAGCCGCTTGAGGTGTCGACGAAGACCTTTAAATGGGCGACGCAGAGCGATCCGTTCACATACGTCGGCGTCCACTGGACGGATCTCTTCGTTTATTATCTCAAGGTCAAGCCCCTGGCGCTGTTCGCCGTAGGCCAGAAGAAGAAGCTGATAAGCGAGTACAACATAGATGCATACGATGCCGTGCAGGTGAACGTCATCTTCGATAACGGAATGAACATCTACTTCGTCAACAACTGGATAACGCCTTCCGATTTCGAAGGGCCGGTCAATCAGGAGAGCGAGATGCTCTGCACGCGAGGCAAGGTGGAGTCCGATACCCAGTATCGCGGCCTTCGCTACTACATCGAGGGCGGCGGCATGAGAACATCCAACACGCATTTCACAAGGGATGTCGAGAGACCCGACGGATCGAAGGCGTATGTCGGTTATGGTAAGGACAGCCTCGTGGCATGCATTCAGGCGGTCGCTCAGGTGAAGTTCATGGACAAAGATGCCTGGCAGATCAAGGAGACCTACCCGAACGCGGAGGAAGCAAGGATATCGGTCGCGATCATACAGGCCGCCAGGATCGTAAGGGACAGGAATTTCGATTACATCCGTAAAGGTATAGGAGCACCGGTGACCGCCTCCTTCACTGACAGGGGTATAATCATAAACGATCCCTATGCCGGCAACCAGGTCATATATGAAAAGCCGATCTGATCGATCGGGCCTGAGGGAGGATGACGGGGAGGTTAAAAGATGACGAGGGAGAGAGTTGTCGAGATAGAGGGGGAACCCAAATCGAACGAGATCAGACGAAAGGCGGCCGAACTGATAGCAAAAGGGCACAAGACCTACACCCCGACCCAGGCCGTTATCTCCAAGGCTGAGGGAGTATATCTCTGGACTATCGACGGTGCTAAGCTTTTGGATTTCGCCTCCGGCGTGCTGGTCGCCAATCTGGGTCACAATAACAGATACTTTGAGAGACGATTTGAGGAGTACTGTAGGGACATTCCCAGAACGGCCTATAACACCTTCACTCCGCTTGAGATCCAGGCCGCTGAGAGGCTGATCGCCAGCCTGAACTCGCCGAGGCTTCAAAGGATAATATGGGCCGCCACCGGATCGGAGGGGATAATCAAGGCGATCTGGTCCGCTATGCACAGATATCCGGATCGACACATAATCCTGGCCACTCGGGGCGGATTTCACGGCAAAAAGGGACTCGCCGGGGACATCACCGGCGAGAGCTCGAAAAACCCAAACGTCAGATTTATACCCTTTCCGCTATGCGATTACTGTCAGGAGGTTGAACCCGAGAGGAAAGGGGTGGAGGAGATCTGCAGGCCGAAATATGAGGAGGAGCTGAGGAAACTGGCCGAGGAGTTTCCGGGCAAAATCTGCGCCCTTGTCACCGAACCTTACCTCGGCGCGAAGGGTTCCTTCCATCCGCCGAAGTGGTACCTTCAACTGTTGGACCGCTGGTGCCATGAAAACGACGTACCCCTTATACTTGACGAGGTACAATCCTGTTTGGGTAGGACCGGGGAGATGTATGCCTTCCAAAAATATGGGATAGAGCCCGATATCGTGGTCCTGGGAAAGGGTATCGGCAACGGCGAGCCGGTGAGCGTCGTGGTGGGCAGGGACGATCTGATCGACTCACTGGATTACGGTGAGGGGTCCGACACCTACAGCGGCAACCCGCGCGCCTGTGCCGCCATCCTGGCCGTCCTGGATACCTTCGAGAGATTCCCCATTCTTGAGAACTGCCGTTCTTCGAGCCGCGTGATGGCAGAGGGGTTGAACTCGCTCAAGGAGGAGTTCGATTTCGTCAAGTTCGTCCGCGGCGAGGGATTGGTATGGGGCGTTGAGATGGAGAGCGATGAGATCGCCACAGAAGCGGTGCTCAGGTGTTATCTGCAGTATAAATCGGGTGGACTAGGACTTCACATGATGGGACCGCTTGCGGGAAAGGTGCTGAGAGTTTCTCCTCCTTTGGTGATAAAGTCGGATGAAGTGAAAACCGGCCTGGAATTGATGCGTAGAGCATTCGCCCAGATATAGTCACAGCAAGCGGGCAACAAATCGAGTGCAGCGTTTATCTCTGGTAAGGAGCGAGGAGAAAGGAACGAGGACACTGGCTCTGAGGGGTAAGCGCTGCTGATTCCACTACGGCGGCGATGATATGAGTTCCTGGTTTTGAGGGAAGGTTGTGTGTTATAATTAAGCCCGGTGTACATCGTCCCAGATCGGAGGCGATATCTTAAGTGGGATTCCTCAATCCGATTTATCTGTTCGGTCTTCTTTCCGCTGCCATACCGTTTCTGATCTATCTCTGGTTTCGCAGGCGAGCGAAGCTGGTCGATTTCAGCGCCCTGAGATTTCTCATGGAGGCTCACAGGCGGAGCGTGAGGAGAATACAGCTTCGTCAACTTATCCTCCTGATCCTCAGGGCGTTGATACTTGCCCTGATCGCCGCTGCCATAGCTAGACCCATCCTCAGCGGTGGCCTCCCCGGGATAAGCTCCCAAGCTCCGACGGCGTGTGTCATCATCTTGGATAACTCCTACAGCATGGGATATGAAGGGATCGGAGGCAGGTGGTTTGACCTCGCCAAAAGAAAGGCGTTGGAGGTGCTCGATTCACTGAGACGGGGTGATCGCGTGTCCTTTATCCTCGCTTCAGATCACCCTGACGTCCGATTCTCATCGCTCATCCAAAATCCCGATGAGATCAGGGTCGAGATACAAAACGCAAAGTTATCTTACCGTTCAACAGATATCCTTCGCTCGATCGAAGCGGCCAATGAACTGCTGGGGCAGGTGAAAGGGGGAAACAAAGAGATATACCTGATCACCGATATGCGTCGCAACGGTTGGCAGGATCTGGAGGGATCGAAGATCGAATTAAAAGGTCATCTCTTCATCCTGCCCATCGGAGAGGAAAGCCCCGATAACATCGCCATCACCTCGGTGAGGTTCAACCGATCGATTTTACCCGTGAACATACCGGTCAGGATGGAGGTGAGGGTGCGGAATTACTCGGATGCCCCGATAAGCGATGCCGTTTTGGAGCTGTCAGTGGACGGGGAGAAGAAACGACAGATGACGATCTCCATACCGCCCGGCGATGAGGTGAGAAAGGAGATTACCTATATCTTCAGAACACCGGGGTATCACTTCGGCTGGGTTCAGATCTCAGGCGACAGGCTGGGAGCGGATAACAGGAGGTTCTTCTCAAGATATGTAAGCGGAGGGGTGAAAGCCCTTTGTGTCGGCGATAAAATCTCCTATCTGACCTATGCGCTTAACCCCTCGCTGGGTTTGATCTATGAGGAAAGCCCAACCGTTATCCCGACCTCGCTCACTCCGGAACGGTTCGAGAGGGAGATAAACGACATCTCACTGGAATCATATGATCTGCTCGTGTTGGGGAATGGATTTAACATAAGCCGAACGGCCGCCGCGAGGGTGGTGGATTACGTGGAAAACGGGGGGAGGCTGCTTATATTCTTGGGAGGAGAGAACGAGGTTCCAGATCCAAGGGGGCTCGAGTCGATTCTACCCGCCCTTCCGGTTCAGGCCAGGGGGGCCGATCCGCCGTTGAAGCTGGGATCGTTCGATCGGAGACATCCCGCCTTGGAGCCGTTCGATCAGGAGATGGTCTCAGGATCGCTTTCACCGGACTTTTTCAACATATATGCCTTGAAGGTAAAAGATGAAGCCGAAAACCTGATGAGTTTTTCCGACGGTACCCCTGCCATCCTTGAGAGAAAAGCGGGCTTAGGCGAGGTGGTTCTCCTCAACGGTTCCTCATGGAATTTGAACTGGACGAATCTCCCCCTTAAACCCATTTTCCTACCGTTGGTCCAGCAGCTCGTCCTTTATCTGGTTTCCCCTCCCCAGCAGATGGAAGCCGGTGTAGGCGGTAGGGTAATCCTAAGTGTCGGAGGAGCGCGATCGGTTAAGGTCTCTCTCATCTCGGGAGGCGAATTTCCCCCGATATCTCTGCCCGTAAATGAGGAAGGTGAGGTGGAATTTGATCGAACGTCCACGCCGGGAATCTACAGGATCGATCCGAGTCCAGAGAGTGGGTATTCGATGTATCTTTCAGTGAATGTCCCCGTGGGCGAGTCGGATCTATCGGAGGTCGATCCGAAGGTTATATCCAAAGCTTTTGGGGGAAACGCCGTTTTGATCGACTCAAGCTCCGGCGTTGAACGTCAAATCCGCAGGATGAAAAGGGGAACGGAGATGTGGGGGTGGCTTTTAGCGATGGCCTTAGGACTGATGGTCGTTGAGACGGTCCTATCCAATTTAGGCGCGGGAAGAAAATGATCGGAAAAGCGTTGATGTTTCTCACCTTCCTGACAACTGCCGTCCTCTCTTGGGGCGAGATAGATCATCCCGAGTATCTTTTCATCAAGGATATCACATTTAACGGAAACAGATCCATACCATCTTCCGATCTTCAAGAGGCTTTAGGGGTGAAAAAGGGGGATATTTACGATAAAAGGAAGCTTCGCGAGGGAATCGATCGGGTGAAGGCGCTTTACATAAGCAAAGGTTATACCTTCATGCGAGTGATAAAGATCACCCCTTGGGTGTTCAACCACGACGTTATATTGAAGATAACCCTAGACGAGGGGATCATCGGAAGGATAGAGGTGATAGGCAATTGGAAGACGAGAACAGAGGTGATCAAGCGTGAACTCCTATTTCGGGAGGGAGATCCGTATAACCGCGAGGATGCACTTGAGAGCGAGAGGATACTCAGGAGGAAGTCCTATCTGGGCGGCGCCGATATAACGGCCACCTTCGATGAGAAAATAAATGCCGTATCGGTAACGGTTAGGGTCATAGATCTATGGACCTTCTTTCCCTTCATCAGCTTTCCCATATCGAGCGAGGGGAATTCGAAACTGATTCTAGGCCTTTATGATATGAACCTCTTCGGATACGGTCAGAGCTTGATGTTCAGGTATGAGCGGGAGAGCGTGGATGGTGTGAACCGCAGGATCGGCGGCATGTTTTCAGATCCCAGGATAATAGGCACACACTGGCATCTCCTGACCAGCTATTTTAGTCAGTCTATAGGGGATTCCTGGAGGTTAAGCCTGATCAGACCCCTTTATTCCTTAAAGGCCAAATGGTCAGCGGAGATTAAAGGGGCTAACGTACACGGCATATTAAACCGGTACGAGAGAGGAAAGGTAATGGCGGAGTACCATCACGCCTTAAGCACATGGAATCTATCTCTGACGCGTTCGACAGGAACGAGGCGGAGATACAATCGAATCTCGGCTTGGTACTCTTACCGAGAGGATCTCTTCACCCTAACGGCGGGACAGGATATAGGCGAGTCTCCAAAGGATCAGAAGCTCAGCACATTGGGCCTCACCGTTATGCACGCTAGCTCCGAGTTCGTACGGGATAGGTTCATAGACAAGCTCGGAGATGTAGAGGACATAGAGCTCGGTTCGAGCTATCAGCTCAGTCTCTCCCATTCGGATAAGATTTACGGATCGGACCGTGATGAAACCGGCATATCGATCTGCTTCCACTCGACGAGTAGGGTGAATGGAGGTGGTTATCTAAGATCGGAGATGAAGTTCAAATCGGGGCTCAGGGAGATATCGTTTGAGAATTCCGTTTTCTCCGGTCAGGTTCGATATCTGATGAAGGGGAGATCCCAACCCCATTCTCTCGCCTTTAGGCTGGCTTGGCAAATGGGAGTGGATCCTTATCTAAACCGGCAGGTCCTCTTGGGAAGCAATAACGGGTTAAGGGGATACCGATCTAACAGATTCGAGGGGAAAGGCATGCTGTTATTGAACTCAGAGGTGAGGGTGCTTTTTCTCAGAACTAGATACCTCGTCCTGGGCGGCGTTCTGTTCGCCGATATGGGATATATCTGGCGTGGAGAGTTCGGGGAGATTGAACCGTCGAAGATCAGGAGGGGAATCGGCGCAGGGCTCAGAATAGAGCTGCCGCGTCTGAACGGCTCTCCCGTCTACAGGCTTGATATGGGTTTTCCGTTGGACCCTGAAAGGGGAGATCCAACTCGCGTCATATCCTTTGGCTTAGGACATGTCTTCTGAAGATTTGGTGTTTAACTCCTTAAACATTCCCTTCCACAGTAAGTATTCCCTTTCCATCGACCTCACGGTTTCCATGTTTTCGTATATAAACCCCATGTTGATTTGAATGAACATTCCGCACATGCGGCGGGAGTTGAGATGAAGCTTTCTTCACCTCTAAAACCCGCATGGTTACTGGCTTTGAAAGGCCTTTCCCCTTTTATGAAGCACCTGGCATATCTATTGCACAAAAGAGGAACGACCGGTGATACGAAAGACCTGAAAAAATCTACGAGGTAGGGACTATGGACAGGGATATTCTTGAGGGCAAGGTGATAACTTTGCCCTCCTATAACGGCAAACATAAGGCGATAGTAGGAGCAAGCCCGACCTTTATGAAGGCCCTCGAACTTGCCCAGAAAGTTGCACAAAGCGATGTGACCGTTATGATACTGGGAGAAACGGGAACCGGAAAGGAACTGTTAGCTAGGTTTATACATTATAACAGCAAGAGGAGATCCGCCCCCTTTGTGCCGGTTCACTGTGCTTCCATCCCCGAAACCCTGCTCGAAAGCGAGCTCTTCGGATATGAGCCTGGAGCTTTCACAGGTGCTAACAAAAGAAAGATGGGAAAGTTCGAGAGGGCTCATGGCGGCACCCTGTTTCTGGACGAGATAGGAGATATGCCGCTCTCCATGCAGGTGAAGGTTTTAAGGGCTTTGCAGGAGAGGGAAATCGAGAGAGTCGGCGGTTTGGAGACCATAAATATCGATGTCAGGGTGATAGCCGCCACCAACCGTAACCTTCAGGAGGAGGTGGAGAACGGGAATTTCAGAAACGATCTCTACTACAGGATCAGCACGGTTCCGATCTATCTGCCGCCGTTAAGGGAGAGAAAGGAGGATATACCGGTATTGGTGGAGTTCTTCATCAGGGAGGCAGTCGGGGAGAACGGACCCCAGGTTACAGTTTCGGATGAGGCGATGGAGATGATGCTGGAGTACACCTGGCCGGGCAATGTGCGTGAGCTTGAAAACGTGGTTCACAGGGCAGTCGTACTACAGACAGATGGCGTGATCAAGCCCGAACATCTATGGCTCTCGGAGAAATCACCGATAGCCAAAGGATATAATACTGAGCCCCCTAAACGATCATCCTCCGGAACCAGGAAGGCGACTGATCTAAGAGCAGCGGCCAAAGAGGCCGAAAAGAAAGCGATCCTTCAGGCGTTGATAGCCAACAAATGGAACAGAACTAAGACGGCCAAACAGCTCGGCATAAGCTATAGAGCCTTAATGTACAAGCTTAAGGAATACGGTCTGAGGGAAATGGAATATTCGGATATAGCGAAGGAAATCATGAACCCTGGTACTTGATCGGGAGCCTTTCTCCGGATTTCGAAGGGGAGAGGTTCCCCCCTCCCCACTGGGAATTTTCCTGCATAAATTGGTAAAAGGCTTGCACACACCGTTTTGCAGGCGTTTTCACAGAGATGGCATGCGTTAACGAAGATTTAACCGGCTTTCTATATGCAATACTTTGCATATTATGTTAATTATCTGAAACCTCCCTTCCCCCTGACAAACCCGCATATCAAGCGGGTTTGTCACCCCTTTTTATATTCTGGTATGCAAATTGCATCATATACAATGCAATCGATGAACCGGCTCAACGGTTCATGAAAACATCGTGAGGTGGTGTGTTATGGCTAAAGCTCTGGAGAGACTCCGCAAGGAGAAAGGTCAGGCCCTCATCGAGTATACCATCATTGTAGGTCTTTTGGGTCTGGCGATGGTTGTGGCCATAGCCAACGTGGCCGACCAGATCATGGACATTTGGAACGACCTGATGGAAGATCTGGACACGATCGACGACGGAGTGTCCGATTCAGATTTGACCTTCCCTGTAAGTGATGCTGATGGAAGCAACAAAGACGGCGGTTGTGATCATGGCGGCATCGGCGCTGGGTCCAACGACAGCGAGTCTGGTGGATACCGCGACGAGATATGATGAGGAAGTGGGATCCGCCCCTCTCGATCACCTGGAGAGGATCTGCGAAAGCTGGTCGTTTACCTCCTGAAGATGATCCGATATCTGGCTGATGATCGAGGCAGATTGATCCAGCAGTTTCTTGATCTCATCGGCGAGCTCGGTGATACCGACCGCCATAGTCGCTATAGCGCTCAGAAGCAGAGCGTACTCCGAAGTCGTTTGCCCCGTCTCATCCATGAGACGTGAGGCCCATCCTTTCAACATAGTTCACCTCGCAAACCTGATTTTTCAGGTCTTTCGTATCACCGGATCGGCTGGCCGTCCCTCCATGACGGCCAGCCAAGACTTAGGTTAATTTTACAACGAAACGAGGATCTTAACAACCCGGAGAGGCTGAAAAAAATTAAGGGGGTCATAAAAATGAGGGGATATCTATGTCTCGTGACGGCTCTGATAGCCGTCGTAAGCCTTATCCCGCCCGCATTTGCCTATCAGGACACCGGAACTCAAAGCGTCGATATAACGATATCGCCAAATCTTGGGAACGCTCTCGCCGGAGGAATTCCGGCCGGGACATCGATGACCGTCAATTTCAGGGTGAAAACCTGGGTGACGGTGACCATAACCAGGACGGATACCTCGCCTGAAAGGCAAATCTATCACGAGACCTTCTCCTCCGATTCGGGATCAATCACCGCCAAACGCAACATATCACTTCCATCAGGCGATTTCCGTATAGATGAACGGTACCACCTCGAGGCGGCACCGGATCTTCTGCCCACCTTTATCGTCTTTAGCGCCGATCCGGATTTCTCGTGGAACGTAACAGGTGCTGCCGCCGGCGATTACAAGCTCTCCATAAACGCAAAATGGCGTAACGTCTCAGCGGAGGTTTCAGGTGATCTAACCACTGATCCATCACCGGTATGGGTAAGCGGCAACCTTGGCACATCCATAGATAATATAACTGTGATCTGCCCCGAAGGTCTCAACCCTAACGAGAAGATCGATGTCTCCGTTCATTTCACAGGCAAACTGAGGAGAACCACAAAGCTCACCCCAAATGCAGTTGGCCCGACCATATCCAATCCGCTCGCCACTCCCTCCTCCGTTCCGCTTGACGGTGAAACAACTGTGCTTTTAACTGTTGACGTGGCAGGGACAAATATCTCATCCGTAATGGTGGATCTGAGCTCGATAGGGAGGAATGCCTCTCAGCAGATGTATGACGATGGGACAAACGGCGACATCACAGCAGGCGATGGAACGTATTCCCTCCAGGTTACGCCTTCGTTTGGGATAACGAGCGGGATGAAGGAGCTTCCAGTGACGGTGACCGACGCGCATAGCCACTTCGCCAACGCCGTTATCACCCTCACCATCGAGAGCGGGCCGATCGTCTCGAGCACCTCAGTTGAGGACGGTGTCGGCAGGGGAAACAAAGGAGCGCAGAACCTACAGGTGCACGTTCATGGATACAACTTCCAAAATGGCGACGGGCTGAGCGTGTTGTTTACTCCGGACGGTATAACGGTCAAGAACATCACATATGTTAGCTCCACTGAGCTCATAGCTACAGTCGACATCGCGCAGAACGCCTCCTTGGGAGGCAGATATGTCACAGTAGTCAACCCTGACGGCAGAACCGGGATATCCTCTCTACCTGTCTTCGAAGTCGTGGATGCTCCATATGTAGCTGTTGACACGGTATATCCCCATAATGGCAACCAAGGCGCGCAAAACATGATGATCCAAATCACGGGAGCTAACTTCATCTCCGGATGTTCCATCTCCTTTGAAACCTCACCCGGAACGCCCGATCCGACCATCACTATCATAGGTCCCATCTCTGTCAACGGCTCCGGCACAGTCGTAACAACCTTCATAGATATCTCATCCACCGCCTCCCTGGGAGGAAGGTATGTTACGGTCACAAACCCTGGTGGCGCTTCCGCCACAAGCGCATCTCCCATATTCAGTATCATCGGATCGCCTTCCATAACGGATATAACTCCCTCAAGCGGCGAGGTAGGATCGAGTATATCTATCATCATCACAGGGGTTAACTTGGTCGGCAATAACTCCATAGGCGGTGGACTTATTCAGGCGAACTTGCCCTCCATCAGCTTCGGCGCTATCCCCATAACGGTATCGAACCTCCTCTATGTAGATACGACCCAGATATCAGCGACGCTTGATCTGACAGCTGGGGGACTCTTAGCTGGAACCTATGCTTTTTCCATCACCAATCCCGGCGGCGTTCAAACCATCAATCAGGGCAGTTTCACGGTGGTAAACAGGCCAACCGTCACGGGGATTTCACCCGACGTCGGCAACCAGGGGGCGTCAAACCTGATCGTTCAAATAACGGGGAGCAACTTTGTAGACGGGGCAACTGTTGAATTCAGCGGCAGCGGTATAACGATCAACTCCGTTACCTATAACTCCTCCACCAGCATCACAGCCAGCATAGACATATCTCCATCGGCCGGCTTGGGATTACGGGATGTAAAGGTGACGAATCCAGGCGTCGGCACTACACCTGCCGTTGGGGTTGGGCTGTTTGAGGTAGTAGGACCGCCCACGATCACCTCCGTCTTGCCCTCCCAGGCCAACAGAGGGGCATACATCACCCACTTCATTATCACCGGCGATAATTTCCTAGGTGTTCCTACCATCGCCTTTAGCTCCGGAGGGATAGACATAGTCTCCGTGAATTCGATCTCATCGACGACGTTGGACGTTAACATTCAGGTTTCATCGACAGCCCCTGAAGGGGCGCGGGACGTGATCGTGACAAACGCCGGTGGTATCAGCGCAATGAAGGATAATGCCTTCATCGTTCTGGGCGATGTGACGATCGCTTCCGTCAGTCCCAGCAGCGTCAATAGGGATACCACAATCAATCTGACGATCACCGGTGCGAACTTCATGAACGGCGCTATGGTCTCCTTCAGCGGAACAGGCATAGATCTCAGCGGCGCCACATACGACTACAGCGGCGTTCCCGATAGCATAACCCTGAGGGGTGTGATCATCGCTCCCAGTGCATCTCTGGGTTCCAGGGATATCACGGTGAGCAACCCGTATGGAGTGAGTGGAACAGGGTCCGATCTGCTAAGGGTTTTAGAGCCTGTTCAAGTGGTGGGCATATCCCCTAACGTAGGAAGTGTGGGAGCATCCGGACTATCGGTCACGATAAACGGCAATAACTTCATCCCAGGCGCATCCGTCACGATCGGCGGAGCCAGTCTTATATCTCAGACCGTGGTGGATTCCCATACGATCGACGCCGTCATAAACATCACCGGCGGCACGGGAACATACGGGGTGAGCGTGACCAATCCCGGTGGGTCCACCGATACGTTGGCGAACGCCTTCACCATACTGAATGCTCCTACCATAACCGGTATCTCTCCCCAAACCGGCAGCCAGGGCGCGACGAATATGAATCTGGTGATTGAAGGTGATAACTTCGTTCCAGGGGCAACTGTATCGTTTAGCGGGGGCGGCATAACGGTGAACTCCACCTCGGTTGACCCCACCTTACAGAGGATCTATGCCAGCATCTCCATCGACTCGAAGGCGGGTCTCACTACCAGGGATATAACCGTTACCAACCCCGGGAACGTCTCCGCCACATTCAACAGCGCCTTCACTGTAATAGGTGCACCCACCGTTACATCCGTCTCTCCCTCAAGTGCCAATATCGGTGTGACCGCCTTCGATGTAACGGTATGGGGGAGCAACTTCACCAGCGACAGTCAGGTTTCATTCGGCGCGGGCGTCAACATCCTCTCGACCGTCTTCGTCAACAGTGGAAGGATAGACGTGACCATCTCGATCGACTCCACAGCGGCTCTAGGGTCAAGAGATGTCACTGTGGCTAATCCGGGGAACGTCGTTGGAGTGGGTTCAAACCTGTTCACCGTGCTCGAAGGTCCCACCGTCACCTCCGTTTATCCCGATAGAGCTAACATAGGGGCGACGTTGAACGTGAGTATATTCGGCAGAGGGTTCAACCCATCTATAACGGCCACCGATGTGAGTTTCAGTTCAGGAATCACCGTTAACTCGGTCGGCTACGTGAGCGAGAGCGAGCTTTTAGTCAGCATTAGCCTCGCACCTTCCGCCGCCTTGGGATTAAGGGATGTCTCCGTGAGGGTTGCAGGGATAACGGCGAGAGGGGCAAATCTGTTCGAGGTTCTGGGTGCGCCTGTTGTCATCTCCGCCACACCTGCCCAGGGCAGCAGGGGAGCGGCGATGATGGCGGTTGTGATAGAAGGGACCAACTTCGTTGATGGAGCTTCCGCTGACTTCGGAGGCGGTATAGCCGTCCACTCCACCGCTGTTGATAGCTCCAGCCGGATAACCGCTCTGATCTCCATTTCACCCTCAGCTACCTTAGGAAGTAGAAACGTGACCGTCACCAACCCTGGAGGGGTGTCGGATGTGGGATCAAACTTGTTCCAGGTGATAGGTCTGCCATCCATCACCTCCCTATCGCCATCCTCGGGGAACAGAGGCATGCCGAGCTACGACGTGACGATAAACGGTCAGAACTTCGCCGAGGGCGCAACCATCTCCTTCGATAACCCCGGCATAACGGTCAACTCCACCACCTTCGTCAACTCCTCACAGCTTATAGCCAACATAGACGTCTCACCCTCTGCAGCCCTAGGATCATGCAACGTAACTGTGACCAACCCCGGAGGCGTTAGCACCTCGGCTAACGGCGCCTTCACTGTCCTGCATGCCTCTCCCAGTGTGCTAAGCGCTAACCCTTCGACGGGGAGCAAAGGCTCCACATTGAACGTGCAGCTCAACGGTGAGAATTTCGAAGCCGGCGCCTCTGTAGCCTTCAGCGGCGTGGGAATATCCATTAACTCCGTCACATTCGTCGATACCAACACGCTACTGGTCAACATCACCATAGCTTCCAATGCGCCCTCAGGACTCCGAAACGTCACCGTCACCAACCCCGACAGCCAGTCCAACACAGGCATAGGCATCTTCTCCGTAGGAAGCGAACTAACCATAACCTCCCTCTCTCCATCCTCTGCATCCCCCGGCACCACCCTAGATGTGACAATCTCAGGTTCCGGATTCCAATCCAACTCCTCAGCATCCTTCGGTAACGACATAACCGTCAACTCCATCTCTTACATCTCCTCCAATCAGATCAAAGCCAACATCACCATCTCCCCCTCCGCATCTCAGGGAAGCAGAGATGTGAGCGTCTCCAACCCTGGGGGAGCAA
>Ga0190363_1001226_pt1 | contig 15204 bp, 16 predicted proteins | sample 48721867_MG_FD_161272 | JGI IMG/M metagenome (GOLD analysis project Ga0190363, IMG submission 161272) | Hydrothermal vent microbial mat bacterial communities from Southern Trench, Guaymas Basin, Mexico - 4872-18-6-7_MG | ecosystem: Environmental > Aquatic > Marine > Hydrothermal vents >... | reverse complement strand
AAGAGGCAAATATATGCAGATATGCTGAGAATTAATGTTTCGTCTACTAATGATAATAGCTATTACTATCAAAGTGCACACAATTATTGCTAATGACGTGTATAATTGCTGAGGAGAGTATACTAGTTGTTTTAGTCTGAGTTTTAGTGTATATAGTTGTCGTTGTCTTAGTAATGTTTTCAGAGTAGCAATATTTTTCTCTAACACCATAGTTTTTTGCTTCAGTTACTGTCTTAGTAATCTTCTTGGTCTTTATTAGTGTATTAATTATAGTCTTGGTTACAGGCTTTATGTTCTTATTTACAGCATTGGTAGTGAGTTTACTGTAACAATAGAGAACTAATTCTTATATGTCTCTTATCACTACTGTATTATTTGGTTAAGAATGGTAAGCGTGTTTGCTTTAGCTAAAAGTGTACTTAAGCCTAGTGCTAGGTCCCTAGCATTATTCATGGTATTTGTATTTATATGTATTGGTGGTGTTATTCAAACCTATGCGTTTATAGACGATATTCCTGGTGTTGAAAAACCACCTCTATACGATCAATTATCTGTACTTGAACTATGGTTTCCATGGATTCTCTTAGCAGCTCCAGTACATCTACTAGGAGATATCCTTGATCTCTGGTGGCTTCTTGAACTCTTCCCTAGCCTAGGATTTAGAGTTCCCCTAGCAAGCATAGCTTATTCCTACATACTCTCGTGTTGGACTATTTATTCTTGGAATAAGTGGGTCAAGTATTCAAGGATGAAGAAATACCTAGTATTCGTGGCTATTACAGTATCCTTAATGATGAGCCCATTACCCGTATTATTTTCACCTCCCGTAACATTAGCTGATATATCTAGGTTTATTTCAGGCTTTGTATCCATACTATTAGTAACCATTACATATATAGTATCCTTGATAGGCTTAGTACGTGTACTTAAAATTATAATCATGGAGTTCAAGAAGATAATAGGGCAAATACATAGTTGGGTTCAAAATCAGGTGTATGCATGGCTTTACTGCCATAAAGCTTTTCTTAACGTCTCTACTAAATCATATTTCCGAGAACATAGCATACATTTTAACATAGAATCATTAAGATATATCCTGTAGTAGTAAGCTCGTATAAGGTCCAGCTATACTGAATAAGGGTGTCGAGGTCTATGTAGATGAATAAGCTTGTATTCCATGCTAGGACTTATCTACTTGTAATTATTCTATTGTTATTGGTAGCTAGCAATGTGTTTTGGGCATACATATACCTTTCCGATGAGGTCCACGATAATAACTGCTTAAGGGAGAACACTATTGCATTAGCTATTATGCTAGCTCATGCTAGTACATTACTTAGAGAATATGCTGAGAACAAGTCCATAGATCTACTGGGATCAGCCTACTTAATAGTAGATCACGCATTACCCGTAGCACAAGCATTGTGTCATTTAACAGGTGGTAGTGAGTGGAAATCCCTTGTTTCAGCCATAGGTAGTCTCCATGACCTCATATCGGGTATTTATCAAGGACAAAGGGTTAGTAAGAAGAAGCTACTACAAGTGGTAGAGGTACTTGAGAATCTCTCTAAAGCTCTTAGGAACCTAGACTTAAATGGTATTGAAAGGTATTCTGCTAAGCTAGAAGACGTAATATATGGTTAAGGACGAAACTTATAGTATACTCATAGTCTTTAGAGATCTAAGCCTCTCATGCTTAATTGTTCTACTATTTTTCCGCTATGTAGACCAGTTCCCTATATTTTCTATTCCTTAAGATATCGTCTACTATACTAAGGTCTACGTCAACGTATTCGTGTACGACTATATTCCTAAAACCTATAACCTTCTTTAAGAACTCCACTTCACTCACCGTAATCACGCCTTCGTTTAATAGGCTTTGAAGTGCTTCAGAAGGTGTTGAAGGAGCATAACCTAGGAGGCTTGCAGCACGTACAACTATGTCTATGAGTGCTTGTGCCTGGATTTGCAGTGCGTGTAGAAGCATCATTTGGTGCTCCCAAATATTTAGATCATAGCCTTTGTCGACAACTCTATCGAGATTACTTGTTATAGATATAATGGTCTTCAATAACCTTGTTAGGATACTCGACTCTTCCTACTCCTCGCCTTAATTGTTTTTAGAGCTGTTTCTAAAACCTTGAGCTTCCTAGAGATTATAGACATGTCGTAACATAGCATTATCCTCCTACATAGATCATCTATGTACATGTTGAAGTCATCTACATAGAGTGGTATACCTTTAACTATCTCCAAGAACAATTCACATGGAATATCACGGTTCAGTGGAACTATATCTATCTTTTCCAACGGATACCCTATTGTCTTAGAGATCTCATCTGCTAGCCTAACAATATCGCTGAGATCAGGGTTGCTTGAAAACATTACAGCTACATCAATATCTCTAGGCTTATTGCAACGCATAGCCGAGCCAAAGAGAATAGCATAGACAACCTTATACTTAGGCCAATGTATGCTTCTAAGCTTTTCTACAAACCCGTCTACCAAGACCGTTAAACCACCTCTAAAACACTATGTCGTGGAACCCATAGAGCTTAGAGCTTCACATCCGGCTTGATCTCTTAGCATTAGACTTACTCCTAACATACTACCATATTGTTGTAGGATTTAAATCCATGGATTAACATGTTATAATATCTTCGATTCGCTATTGAGTATGGTTAATGTTTGCTTCTACGACTACTTATGCATTCTATGAGTAGGTTATAGGGAGTATCAGCATCCCGTGTACTTTCTACTATGCTACATAGTTTTTGTAGACCTGGGAATGGAACTATATGGTCGGGGAAAATTCCTGTAATATCACCCATTTAGGGTCACTATAATATCTTAGCACTTCCTCTATTCTTGCTCTTAGATGTGTCTCTTAACATTGAATACCTTATACATGTACTCTATCTCCTTTTAACTCATGGAATAAAACATACTCTTCATACTATCTTAGCTTCTCAGATAACCATATCTCGTTTAAGGGTATGCCAAGTCTATCTGCAGCAGGAGGGTAAGTAGTCTTCCCCTTATATACAATCCTATAGCAGGCATTATAGTCCTCGATAACACTATGTGGAACATACCTAGTTTTCCAACCAAGCTTTTTTCTAACTGCTCTCTTAGCATAGTGACCGTCAACTCCTCTTACATCTTAGTCTAGCTTGTCTTCTTTGCCGTAATACGTTTTTCTACTTCAGCTACAAGCTTCTCAATTCTCTTTACTGCTTCCTCTACGTGTCTCCTCGTACACCATCCTTCATAAAGGCAAACATGCATTCCTGTAGCAGTCATCCATACATTATAAACCCAGTTTCCTAGTTCGTCCATAAGCACTTTCGAGTACTCCCATAGTTCTCCATGGCTTATTAGTCTTCTTTTATCCTTCCATTCAGCATATGCTTTAATAGCTAATGCTGTAGCACCCCAAAGCTTCTCAGCAGCCTGCCTAACATCACCTTTTCTCAGTTCTTCCCTAGCTTGCTCTAACAAGCTCTTAGATACTTCTACATATTCGTATATTCTCTCGGAAGGGTCAAGGTCCTTGAGAGTGAGTTCCAATATATACTCCTCTAAGCCTAAGCCGGGTCTCTGAGCCTCTTTTTCAAGCTTCTCGGCAATACTACGTGTAAGCCTAATGGTAACACTAACTGTAGTAACCACTTTCCAAGCACACCTAGCTAATACTATGGCTTAAGCCTAAAATAAGGCTATCCAAGAAGATAGAATACGCTAATAGTTTACACAAGGTAGAGTTTATGGCTTATAATATAGTGAATTTGAAGAATGTTGCATTGAAGCGCTTAGGTATGCTCAAGCATTTTATGGAAGACCATCATATATCGGCGTTGATCTTATTTGAAGGAGATAGTATCGCATATAAGTTTTCATTAACACAGCACTTCAATATTGTGCTAGTAACTCCTAGTGAAATCTACGTATTTGCTGATGTAGCCTTATATTATGAGGCTTTACAGGAGAGCCCATGGGAGGTTGTACTTGTTGAAAACTTTACCTTGAGCCAGTTGGTCGAGAAAATAGTATCCGTGGCTGGGAGAGAAGGTTCAAGGATAAGACTTGGAGTTAACAAGATGTGGGGTAGAGGAAAGCTTACTTTCTTATACATGGATTTACTACATGCGCTACAGTCTAAGGGTATCGAAATAATAGATGTTACACATATACTCGCAGAAGTATTTAGTAAACCTTATGATGAAGAAATACCTATGATCAAGTGGATTTCCCAGGTGGCATCCAAGGCACTTGAAGCGGTACACGAGCAACTTAAGCCTGGTATACGTGAATACGAGCTTGCTTCAGTTATAGACAGGATCCTAGATGAGAATGGTATTATTGATAGATGGTTTCCAACGATAGTAGCTTCAGGGTCTCGAGCAGCTTCACCTCATGCTAAGACCTCTACCCGTAGGATAGGCTATGGAGAACCAGTAGTCGTTGACATAGGGCCTTTCTGGATGGGCTATGATGGCTGCGTTACACATACCTTCATAGCCGGACAGAGTAAGTACTGGAAGGATATCTTGGAGGAGGTTAAGCACGCACTACGCTTGGGTCTAGAGCAGGCTAGACCGGGAATACCAGTTCGCGTCCTAGATGAGGTTCCACGGAATGAACTAAAGAAGCAAGGCCTTCCTGACTATCCACATCTAACAGGTCATCCAGTAGGCGGCTTCTACAAGCCCGTTATAGCGGACTTCATAAACTATAACCTCGAGGTCAACATGGTCTTCGCATACGAGCCTGCAACATACATCCCTAGTAAGGGTGGCGTACGCATAGAACCCCACATACTGGTTACTGATAGCGGCTACGAAATCTTAACGGAATTCCATAAAAAGTTACTCACACGCTAACATAAAGGTTTAAGTACATTAATATATCATTACCCCTATGCTCTATATGTGCATACATAGCTCTATATCATTTATCGTTTAGTAGTCATAACGTTCTCTTATAAGACACTATCCTAAGACCTATTTTACGCAGTACCTAGGGTAGAGGAATTTCTTCTAGAATCATTATCAGTATTGTCAGACAGATAGTACGGTATATATTTAAGTGATAGTGAATAGTATTCTTAGCTAGGGTGCTAGACGTGAGTAAAGTAGAAATAATTCCTCTAAAGGTTAGAGTTGGTAAGAGGTTCACGATAACTATTCCTAAAGAAGTTAGAGAAAAATTAGGTATTAAGGAAGGAGATGAGCTAGATCTCATCATTGTGGATAATAGTATTGTGTTGAGAAAGTCCATGTCTCTTGTAGAGTTCATTGATAGTGTTAAGCCTAGAGGAAGTGTTAAAGTATTTCTTGAGGAAAGGGATAGAGAGGGAAGTGTTGAAGATGAGAGAGCTAAGGAGCTTGCCAGACAATATAGTCATTGATACAGGCCCATTACTTCTCCCACTTACACGAGAACCAGGTTGGGATAAAGTTAGAAAGCTTCTAGTTATGCACGAAAGAGGCGAGATAACTCTTCATGTCGGTCTATTCAATATTGCTGAGCTAGTCTCTGCAATGCATAAGTTAGGATACGATATGGAGGTATCGCTAAGGTACGCTACACTAATTTCAGAGAAAATGAACGTTATTAACGATATACAATACACCATGTGGATGGGTAAGCTACGGATAAAAGCCCATCAACGTAGATACAATATACCATGGGGCGATCTCTCGTCAGCTGCAGCCGCGATTTCTCTAGACCTTCCTGTATTGATACTAGATGAGGATAAGCATTTCGATCAAATAATGACGATATGTAATGAACTAGGGAACCCTATCCAAATAATTCGTGTAAAAAATCTAATGAGTTAACCCCCTATCCATACCTAATCATTACAATTATAGTATTAATCCATAGAACGATCGTTACCTATATAGTGTCTAGAGATGAAGATCAAACTTTACATATTTAATTTTTGTTCTGAGATTACAATAATATTTAAAGATGACCCTAGCATCTCAATAATCAAGAGGTTACTAAAGCTATTTGGGGATCTTGTATCCATGTATAGTAACATATTTCATTTACTTGATATCTTTGCTAAAAGCATTGAAGCAGGAGATCAAAGTCTTAGAGTAGCCAGTACTCTAGATGAACATTTTCTTAGAAGAACTCTAGTAAGAATAGAGAAGGTGCCACGTTTTAGAGGTGCTGACATAATTTTAACTGATATGAATGCTCTAAGTAAGAATCTTTTACTAGAATTGATTGAGAAGTTAAGCAATAATTCATTAATGATGGTGTTGAACGCTATAATAGGTATTAATCTATGGCCAGAGCTTGCTAAGGAGCTTAATATTAGGGGATTTATCAGGTCGCTTCTACCTATAGATAATGGTATAGGTCTCTTCATTAGAAGAGGATATGGTGTTGATTTCTTTAGGAAAACTGTTGAAGTTTACCGTAAATCATTTATCTATGGCCCCAACCCCATAGACTACAATACTGCATACACACTATATAGCCTAGCAAAGTTCCTTACTGCTCGTAGGAGAGGAGTAATCGTTGAAGTTGGTACTGGCCGTGGATTCTCAACGCTTTGGCTAGTACACGCAGCAAAGGAAACGAACTCGTATGTTATCTCAATAGATAATATGTGATAGAGTAGACTATACTAAAAACGTATTGAAGAACCTCAACCTAGAAGACCATGTAGAAATATTGTGTACGGATGCCAAGAACTATGACCGTGGGAGTAAAGATATAGTGTACGTGTTCATAGATGGTAAGAAAGACGAATACCACTTATACCTAGAAGCTCTAGAACCCTACCTACTCCCAGGAGCACTCATACTAGCACACAACACACTATCAGATGCCCACGTAATCAAACCATACATAGAAAAAGTCTATAGAAAACCATACAAATCCATAACCATAGCAACAGATCCAAAAGGCTTAACGATATCGGTTTACATGAAATAGTGCAATAATCTATTTAGTATTGGTTGATTAGGATGTTAGGGTAGGTGTTTATGGTTGTGTGCTGAGCATTTGCTTTATACTAAGCTGGCTAAGTACTATGACATTATTTATAGGGATTACCTGAAGTATGAGGTTCCCAAGCTTGTTGATGCTGTTGAAGAGGTTTTTAGAAGGTATGCTGGCCGTAGGGTTGAGAGAGTACTTGATGTTGCCTGTGGTACTGGTGGTCCTACCTTAGAGCTTGCTAAGAGAGGGTATGTGGTTGTAGGAGTGGATTTGTATAGAGAAGTAGTTGAAGTTGCTAGGGAGAAGGCACATAGAATGGGGGTTGAAGTTGAGTTTAAGGTAACTGATGCTAGGAGGCTTAGAGAAGTGTTTCCACGTGAATCATTTGATGCAGTTACGATGTTCTTTTCCTCTATAAACTATATGCTAGGTCTAGATGACCTGGTTAGCCTACTTAGATCAGTTAAACATGTACTTAGGGATAATGGGGTTTTTGTAGCAGATGCGCCTAACCCTTATGACTCTATGTATCGTTACGGGCTTAGCGGCGTGTATAAGGCAACTGTATGGTCTGTTAAGTCGACTGAAACAGATGAGGACCTAGTAATTACTGATTGGAGGGAAATAGCTAACTGGCTTCAAGGTATAATCAAGTTTATGAGACTAGTAACCATAGTCAAGGAGAACGGTGAAACAAGGTCCTACCTAGTAGACGACTCTCTTAGACTATATACTGGGCTTGAACTAGAGTTAACGGCTAGACAAGTAGGCTTTAGTAAAGTCGAAGTACTATGCTATAGTTCAGGTAAGGTCTCTGAGCCAGCTAGAAACGAGAAATGTAGTAGGATAATATTGGTAGCTGTGAAATAGCTTGGCTAGAGACATTACTTATTGCTTGCCTGGTGAAGCCTTGCTATTATTTTAAGAGCACTCCTAGCTAGCTCCAAGTAAACGTCGTCAACACGCTTACTTAGCTCTGTATTAAACCCACAATCCTTTCCTAAGACAACGTTATCACTAACAGCAAGTAATGTAATAGATCGTATATCTGCAAGATAACTTAAAGTATAGAGTACAGAGGTCTCTCCATCAACACATAGAGCCTTCTGTTCCTTCCAAGACTTAACACGTTCAGGTGTTTCAGCAAGCATAGCCGAAGTAGTCACTGTAATTCCTAGCCATAGCCTTGAGCCAAGTCTTTCTATTTGAGGCTTAACCTCTTCTAAAGCCATTGATACAAGGATCGGGTCAGCTACAGCAGGGAAAGATGGGTCAATGTAATGTGTTGAGGTATCCTCATCACGTATAGTTGCTACCGGGATAACAGCATCACCTATATCTATGTTCTCCTGTAAACTACCACACCAGCCAACTCCTATCAAGGCCTTAGCACGCTTCATGTGAGCTAAAGCTACAGCCCATTCAGTATAAGATCCACCGCCACCCATAGGTATAACAGAAACCCTAACACCCCTATAGAACCCAGTATACGTTCTTATAGTCTTCGCAAAACCAGATACATCACGTGAATCCTCAAGCAACTCGGGGAGAACATCAAATCCTCCGCCAAGACCAACAACAATATAGTCGCCTAGTAAGCTTAGATCGCCGTCGCGAACCATTAACTTCCTAACAGAATCTAATAGATAACGAGGACAACGAAACATAGCCGTTCTCCTCAATAATGTAGATTAAGAATCCAAGATAAACGTTATTGAGTCTACAGCACAGAACTATGTAGTTACTAACTCTATACTCCCTGAGTTGCATATAACGAATTTCTCTAAACAATAGAGGAATAAGTTGTAGTATAAACGTATTTGGAAATCGAGCTAGTTATCGTAAATTCATTGTACAGTTTGACACGTACACGGAGTTAAGGAATAGATTATTAGGATTACTTTAAGGTTCTTCTGTATTGCTCTACAACTTCATCTACGTCTTTCTCTATAATCAGCTTTACTGGTTTCGTAGTATAGAGCCATTCTTCTAAGAAACTTCTTATCTTACTTCCACAAACCTCTACAAATGTTTCTATAAAGCTTTCTAGTGTAGCTGGCCGCTCATAATATTTTTCAAGGAATCTACGTATAGCTTTATAGAAACATTGATCACCCACTAATCTATGCAAAACATATAGTAGTAACGCTCCAACAAGATATGATGCATCCGTTAAATAGTACCTACCGTAATCTGCGAGAGGAACCTCTAGTAACTTAGGCGTTTTCTTAACTAAGTCCTTTAACTTTTCACGAGCTTTTCTTAACCTTTTCTTAAACCACTTATCGCCTATGAATCTTCTCTCAGCTAATAGTTGAAAATAACTAGCAAATCCCTCATCTAAAAATCGTGAAGGAGGTTGCTCAGCTGATTGAGCATTCCATAAATGAGCTAACTCATGATAAACACCAACGTGGTAGGGAACGGCAAAACTCTTCCTTTCTAATAGCATACCCGTATAGTCTGCTTGAGAACCCCATGTTTCTGGTAACTCTATGATTGTGTACCCATTCCATCTAACCGGCTTTCCAAATAATTCCTTATAATATTTCAAACAATTCTTTAATGCATCTAGTATTCTAATGGCATATTCTTTATCCTCTGGCAGATAGAAAACCTTTAGATCATTCTCTTTCTCCTCCAATACTTCAAACTTAGCTATAGCAATGTCTATCCTCCAGCTAGGAACCTTACTTACATATACATAGGTCTCATATTCATCCTTAATTTTATGGTTAACTAACTTATCAACATTAGCTACTACGTAACCTTGAGGAACATCAACTTCAATTCTATACTTAAACCTTTGATTAATAACCGATGATACTAGGTCGTGAAACTTTAAACCATTGACTAAGAGTATGGGGTAAGAGTAGGCATCTGTTCTTATAAAAGTATACTCGCCTATACAATCCTTAACATATGGGAAAACATTACTATAGTCCTTAATACTTCCCTCATAATCTATGGTCAACTCAATCCTTTTATCCTTCCTTGGAAGCTTATCATATATAATTTCTATAACATTAACAATCAAGTCTCTTAAGTCACTTAAACTCTTTCTATACCACCTCCATTTATTGATACATTCACCCTTAACGTCAATCGGTTTGAGCCCATGATTAAGTATAAATCTTATTGTATCAATAGGTCTTCCACTATGATCAACTATGGTAACTCTAGATGACCCTCTTAGCCATCTATCATTTATGTTTAGCTTTAGCTTCAAAACGTACTCTGAAACCATATAATTCAATTCACTACAAGAAATCAATTCTTACATCACCGCTCACAGAATGTATTAAGACCTTGTGGTTAAGATGGCATAAGACAGTTATTGTTCTCTGTAACAATGGTATTCTATGTATTTAGCTATTTTGTTTCTCAACTCCTCTCCCAACAGTACTTCAACTAATTTTAATCCAAGGTCTATAGATGCAGTAATGCCTCCAGATGTGATCACGTTATCATCTATTACTACGCGTTTGTTAACGGGTATGGCACCGAGTTCCCTTAGCATGTTCATTCTTAAGTGATGTGTTGTTGCTTTCTTACCCTTTAGTATACCAGCTTTGGCAAGGATTAGTGAACCCGTACACACAGATGCAATTAACTTCTTCTGCTCATAGAATCTCCTTATAGCCTTGAGTAGTTCTTCATCACTCAAGGCATTCTCAACAAAATCTCTACCACCGGGAATAACCAAGACTCTACATTCACTAAAATCCCTCATGAATCTATGGGGCACTATAATTAGCCCATTTCTACACTTAACCTTGTCTTTGCCGCGAAATGTAACCACCATGACATCTACATAATGTTTGGAAACCTTCCGGACGTCGGCAAGAACCTCGTAGACCCCGACGAAATCAAGTTCCTCAACACCGTCATCAACAAGTATGCAGACTTTAACCATTACCTACACCATACAAAGCCTTTATCATGAAGAGAGCTAAGGCTTTCATCCATTTAAATAACTTGCCAAGCTCTATATGTTCATTTGGCGCATGCGCTTGTGCAAGATCACCAGGACCCCATGCAACCGCTGGCATACCTGCCTTTATGAAATACCTTATATTGAGGAACCCAGGGCATAGAACAGGCTTAGCCTCTACGTTAAGGACTTCACGAACGCTTTCCTGTACCAGCCTTACTAGTTCATGATCTGGATCGATGTAGCTAGGCTCTATCCTAAGCAGGTTCTTAACATCGATAGCTACATCTGGATTGTTCTTCCTAAACTCCTTGATTATGCTTATAATCTCCTTCTCTACGGTATCAATACCCTCTTCAGGTAGGACTCTACGGTCTATTGTGAACCATGCTTCACCAGGAACGATATTTACAGCATCGCAGCAGCCACACATACCGCCTAGGGCAATAGAAGCTCTATTACCTTCTACTGGATAGGCTTTGAATGTACTTACTCTCTTCTCAACAACCTTCCTATACTCTATGAAACGAGTGGCTAGCTGAACCATCTTCTCAAAAGCGTTGATACCTAGATGTGGTAGTGTTGCATGTGCTTGTCTGCCTTTAACCCTTATTCTATACCATAGACAGCCCTTGTGAGCATGCCATATGTAGGTTAGAGATGTTGGTTCCGGCATAATCGTGTAGTTAACTCCTCGAAAAACCCTTTCTCAACTAGGTAACCGGCACCAGCAAGACCACCAGTCTCCTCGTCTGGCGTTATGGAGATTATTACCTCTCCACGTAGATCTAAGCTAAGCTCCTTAGCAAGTTCTTCAACAATCTTAACGGTGTAGATAGATGCTGCTATAGCCGACTTCATATCCGATGCTCCACGACCGTAGAGCTTCCCATCTTCTATGACTGGTCTGAATGGATCTCTATTCCAACCGGAACCAGGAGGGACAACATCATAGTGTGTATGTATATGTATTCTCTTTCCTTCCTCACCAAATCTTTTCAAACCGATAACATTAATCCTAGGCTCACTAGACTTACATGGAACTAGCTTATTTAATTCATTACTTGGAACCTCATGGACGTAAACATCGAAATTTAGATCATTAAGTACTCTTTTTAAAATATTGGTACATTCAGTATAGTTAACACCAGGTGGGTTAATAGTAGGAATAGATACTAATTCTTTAGATAATTCAATTACGTTACCGCTATATGACTCGATATGTTTCTCTAATAATTTATAGCTCATGGAGAATCCCTATGTGTTCCTACTAACAATACCTTATTTCTAGGTTTGTCAGATAGTTTTAGGTAATTAGGTATTAGTACGTAAGGTTACATGTATAGTTTAGAGTGGAGGGACATTGGAAAGTCGTAGTCGTGGGTATTATTGTAGAATTCATCTTACCGTAGATATTTAGTGTGACTACATGACCTTGAAGATTGTTTGGAGTTTATATTCTCAATTCCTCTCTGAGCAAGGGTTTTATCTCAATACCCAGTTTTGCAGCTGCCTCATACGCTATTGTATCGATGAACCCACCAATTATGAGTAGTTTAGGTTTTATACCATGAACTTTCTCATATAGTTTACCTATCCTATATAGCTCTGATACATCACTCCTAGATACCCTGGATTTCACTTCTACTAGGATGTGTTCTTCGTCTTTAACTACAATGTCTACCTCTATTATTGCCGGGTAACCATATACTATCCCTTCCTCGTCTCTATACACCCACCTCTCTACTTTAGCTACACCAAGGGTCTCTTCTACAACATACTTCATTGCTTCGCGGAAGCTCGCTTCCGTTAATATGCCAAATCTATGAGCAATAGCTATTATAGTTCTGTCAAGCTTTTCAAGTCTTTCTTCAACTTTAGTCATTCTTTTAACTAGCTCCTGATACTGCTCCTCCAGTTTTTGTTGCCTCTCCTCTAGTCGAATAAATCTTTCCTCCAGTCTCTGTTGTCGTTCTTCTAATTTTTGTTGTCTTTCAGCTAGTTTCTCGAATTCCTCTTCAAGTCTAGTGAACCTCTCCTCAAGCTTAGTGAATCGTTCTTCTAGCTTAGTAATTCTATCTAGAATCTCCTTAAAACCAAGTAAACCCATTAAAGCATAACGAAACTCGCGGTCCTCCTCTATAGTCTTAAGTAATCTCTCCTTTTCTTCCCTCGTTAGAGACTCTATGGTCATAGCTGTACACCTATGACTAATTGTGTTTATTGATTAGGCATTTCATCTAATTACTCTACATTATTACTATGTCTGTAATCCGTAATAAAAGCTATTACGTGGGACATTACAAGTGTAGTAAAGACTTTGGTGTTCACATAGATACTCTCGTAGATTTATTTGATAGCTAAACTCTAGCTTGTTAGTCCTATTATCGCCTCTACTATGATTCTCGTGGTTGCTATGGCTATTATTAGTCCTATTATTCTCCTTAGGGTTTCTTTCTTTAATCCTAATGCTATTCTTGGCCCTATCCATCCACCTATTATTGCTCCTATACTTAATGGTACTGCTATATTCCAGTCTACTACATTGTCTATTACGTGTCTTACTACTGAAGATAATGCTGAGGGTAGAATACAAGCCATTGACAAGGATACTGCTAGATGTGGATCTAATCCTAATAGGTATATGAATACTGGCACATTTACTATTCCACCTCCTAGCCCTGATATACCCGCTACAATCCCTGCTACACTACCTGAAAACACACCTAATACATACATTCTATTGTTCATGGGTTTAGTATCACGTGTGCTTGAGGAACTTCGTGTTGATATTATCATTCTTATACTTCCAGCTAGCAATATCACTCCTATAACTAAGACAAGTATCTTAGACGGTAATACCACTACTAAATATGCTCCCAAGTACGCTGTTAGTATCATTGGCGCGACTACCGACACATATAACTTGACTGGAAATTTCATTTTCCTAGAATAACGATAGGTGCTTACAACCGAGTTCACAAATACCATGAATTTAGATGTTCCTACAACATATTGTAGTTGAACTCCCAAATAATATAGTGATGGTATGGCAAGGAATCCTCCTCCTAGTCCAGCCATTGAACCTAGTAGCGATGCTATAATACCTACTAGAAAGTATATTAATAGGCTTATCATGGCTCATAGCCTTTTCTACTAGCTATGGTTATGGAAGACCTATTGGTATACCATCGCCACGTATGTCTGTATAGCCTGCTCTGACTCCCTCTTTAACCTCTACTATGGCTGCTACACCAAGTCTTGATGGGTAAGGCTTCTTCTTTAATACGTAACCTCCTAGTCCACTAGTATTCAAGCCTTCCTCGTAGTCGACATTATTAGTCCATAAATACCATATGAACCTAGGGTACTCTATTGCTTCCTGAATGCTTAGCTCATAGTCTATTATATTAGTTAGTAGCTGTGCATGGAGTAGGGGTCTGAAGTGACCGCCTGATAAACCTATTGCTAATACTCTGTTGTCGTCTTCAACTATCATTGCTGATAATGTATGCGTTGTTTTCTTTAATGGTTCAAGTCTGTTGACGTGATTCTCGTCAAGACTAAATGATGATGCACGGGAATTCAATGTTATGTTAAATTTAGGCTCTGTTATATAGGAGCCAAACGGGTAGAATAGGCTCTGAATACCTGCTACAATCCATCCATCTTTATCGGCCACTGCGAAAAACGTGGTGTCACCATCCGGTCCATGTGTTTTCCTATAGTCTCTGAGTGCTTCTTTCCTCATTTCACCCTTCAACATCTCTATGAATTCACTACTAAGTAGGTAGTCTACAGATAACCCCATGTATCTTGGATCAGTAATGTATGAATCCCTAACCTTGTAAGCTATCTGAGCAGCCTTAAGGAATAGCTTTACACGTTCACTTGAATTCAGACCTATAGATCTTAGGTCATATTCTTCTAGAAGCTTTAACATATGTAGAGTTGTTATACCCTGAGTACTTGGTGGCATCTCGTATACTATTCTATCTCTATATCCAGTACTAATTGGTTCACCGAGACTTGCTCTATATCCTTTAAGATCCTCTAGTTCTAGTACTCCACCTCTACTCCTAACATAGTCTACTATCTTCTCAGCTATTTCTCCCTCATAGAAGCTTCTAGGATCATCACCTATTAGTTTGAGTGCTTGGGCTAAACCCTTAAATGATACTAAGTTGCCTTCACGTGGTATACCATTACGATAGTATGTTTCCCTGGAACCGGGATCAGCTGAAAGCTTGTCGTACAAGTCTTTAAGACTAAGTGCAAGACTATGTGTTACAATGAATCCTTTATCA
>Ga0190363_1001223_pt1 | contig 15246 bp, 14 predicted proteins | sample 48721867_MG_FD_161272 | JGI IMG/M metagenome (GOLD analysis project Ga0190363, IMG submission 161272) | Hydrothermal vent microbial mat bacterial communities from Southern Trench, Guaymas Basin, Mexico - 4872-18-6-7_MG | ecosystem: Environmental > Aquatic > Marine > Hydrothermal vents >... | reverse complement strand
AGAATTGAGATTATTCCTAAAAAAAGAAAAAATGAAATTTTAAGTTTTTTAAAAAAGGGACTTGAAGATATATGTGTTTCAAGATCAATTGAGAGATCAAAAGGCTGGGGGATAGATGTTCCAGAGGATAGAACTCAAAAAATGTGGGTTTGGTTTGATGCGCTTTCAAACTACATTAATGCTTTAACTTTTTCAGAGAATTCTTTAAATTTTCAAAAATTTTGGCAAAAAAATCAAAACATTTGGCACATTATTGGAAAAGGAATTTTAAGATTTCATGCGATTTATTGGCCTGCAATTTTGCTCTCTGCTGGACTGAATCTTCCCTCAAAAATTTTAGTTCATGGATATATCACCATTGAGGGGCATAAAATGTCAAAGTCTTTAGGGAATGTTATTTCTCCAAAAGAAGTGGCAAAAAAAACAAACAAGGCTGCCCTGCGCTGGTTTCTTTTGCGGGAAATTCCATCAGATGAAGATGGTGATTTTTCTTTTCTTAAATTGAAAAAAAGATATTTTGAAGATTTAGTTCAAAATATTGGCAATCTTTTTTCTCGAGCTTTTGCTTTAGGAATTTTTTATCAAAAAAATGGGAAAAAAATAGAAGGGAAAGAAAAAAAATTTAAAAAAATTACTCAAAAATCCTCTTTGATAGAAAAACATATATTGAATTTTAAATTTCATTTAGCAACAAAAGAATTATCCTTGCTTTCAAAAGAAGGAAACCTTTTTGTAGAGAAAAAAAGACTTTGGGAAAATTCAAAAAACAAAAAAGAAGATTTTTTCTTTTTGTTTACTCTTTTAAAAGAAATAAAAAAATGGCTTGAGGTATTTTTGCCCTCATCTGCAAAAAAAATTGAAAATGCTCTGAATCTGGAAAAGAAAGATAAAAAAATTACTTTTTGGGTAAAAAAGAAATTAATTCTTTTTGGGAAAATATGAAAGAAATAATTTGGGCGATATTTTGTTATCTTTTGGGTTCTTTTCCACAAGGATATTTTATTGCCCAAAAAAAGAGAGTTGATATTTTAAAAGTAGGGTGGCAAAAAACTTCAGGCACAAATGTAATGAAAAATGTCGGCTTTTTTGAGGGACTTCTTGTGGCTTTAGTAGATGTTATAAAAGGGGTAATTTCTGTTTTTGGGGCTCAAATAATGAATTTTTCATCTGAAATTCAGGCTCTTTGCGGAATTTTTTGTGTCTTAGGGCAACTTTGGCCCATATTTTTGAAATTTCGTGGAGGACGAGGTGGAGGAGTTTCAATTGGAGTGATGCTTTTTTTAAATTTAAAAATCACTTTAGTATCTTTTCTTTTTTGGATAATGACAAAAATTATTTTAGGAAAATATGATGGTGCACCAGGAATGCTTGTTTTTTTTGGAATGGCAATTACTCTTTCTGAAGTGGAAGAAGCTTTTCATTATTTCACTTCTTATGTTTTGCCTTTTTTGTTACTTCAAAGAATTTTAGGTCCTTGGGGTTCTTTAAGAAAAATAAAAGATAAAAGAATTCTTCTTTTCAGACTTATTTTTGATAGAGATAGTTTGAAAAAATAAATTTTTTATGACAAAAGTTTCGGCTCCAGGAAAAGTTATTCTTTTGGGTGAACATTTTTCAGTCTATGGAGGAAAAGCAGTTAGTTTAAGCGTAAATTTACGGCTTTTTTTAAAAATAAAAAAAAGAGAGGATAAAAAATTTTTAATTAAAACTTTCCCAAAGGAGCCGATTATAAAAGCAATAAATTTAATTGAAAGGAAACTTTCTTTAAAAAAATCAGGTTGGGAAATTGAAATTACCTCTCAAATTCCTCAAAAAAGAGGTTTTGGTTCTTCTGGAGCCCTGTGCGCAAGTTTAGTTTATGGAATAGCAAAAGAAAGCAATCTAAATTTATCTAAAAGAAAAATTGCTTTACTTGCTTGGGAGGCAGAAAATATTTTCCATGGAAAATCATCAGGCCTTGATCCTTTTTGCGCGGTTTATGGAGGAGTGATTTTGTACAAGAAAGGAAAAGTAAAAAAAATCTCTTTAAAAAAATTTCCTACAATTTATGTTTTTGATACTAAAAAAGAGTCTTTAACAAAAAAAATTGTTAAAGAAGTCCAAACACTTAAAAAGAAATTTCCTTTAATTTTTAAAGAAATTTTAAAAACAGGGAAAATTTTGGTTGAGAAAGGAAAAGAATTTTTAGAAAAAGGAGATTTTGAAAAGTTTGGAAAAATAATGGAAATTAATCAAGGACTTTTGTACTCAATCGGAGTTTCTTCAAAAGAGATTGAAAAAATTTTGTGGGAAGAGAAAAAAAATTTTTTGGGAATGAAACTTTCTGGTGCAGGCAAAGGAGGGATTGTTTTGGGGCTAAGCTTTAAAAAACCAAAAACAAAAAGGAAACGTGATTTTGTCTTAAAAGTTGATTTTGATGGTGTTAAAATAGAAAAATAATAAAAGAAATATGAAAAGGTCAAAAAAACAAAATTTATATTTTTAATGTTTGGTTGGTTAATTTTTTTGCTTTTTTTAATTTTTTTGGCAGGGATAAGAATTGTGAATCAATATGAGAGAGGGGTGGTTTTGACTTTCGGAAAATACACCGGGACTTTTGAACCAGGATTTCGTTGGATTGTGCCTATTATTCAAGGAATGATTAAAGTTGATATGCGAATTACGACAATTGACGTCCCTCGCCAAGAAGCAATTACCAAAGATAATGTTCCAGTAGGAGTGAATGCTGTTGTTTATTTTAAAGTCAAGAAAGCAGAAGATGCGGTTTTAAAAGTTGAGAATTATTCTTATGCTGTTTCTCAATACGCTCTGGCTGCTTTAAGAGATGTAATTGGTGGAGTAGAACTTGATACTTTACTTTCAGAAAGGGAAAAAATTGCTAAAGAAATAAGAGAAATTGTTGATAAAGAAACAGATTCTTGGGGAATAGATGTGACTGCAATTAAAATCCAAGATATTGAAATTCCTGCTGGAATGAAAAGAGCAATGGCAGCTCAAGCAGAAGCAGAAAGAGAAAAAAGAGCAATTATTATTAAATCTGAAGGAGAAGTTGTAGCTGCAGGAAATCTTAAAAAAGCCTCAGAAATATTAAGTTCAACTAAGGGAGGAATGAGTTTAAGAACTCTTGAGACAATTGAGAAAATTCAGCCTGATCCTTCAAAAACAGTCATTTTTGCACTCCCAATTGAAATTTTTGATGCAATAAAAAAGATTGCAAAAAAGAATGAAACTTAAAAGGAAAAGAAAATATCTTCAGATTGCCCTTAACACTACTTTAGAGGAGGCTTTAAAAATAATTGAAATTTTGCCTATTGATGAAAGGATTATTTTAGAGGTTGGAACACCTTTGATTAAAATTTATGGAATGGAGGCAATTTCAGAAATAAAAAAATTTTGGTTTTTTAAACTTGGGGGAGTTTTGCAAGATTATTTAAGGGTGAGAAAAACTAAAAATGTTTTTTTAACTACTTCTTATGAAAGAAGACTTTTTTTAAAAACTCAAAAAAATCTCCCTTTTTTGCCTTATGTTGTTGCAGATATGAAATGTATGGATCGAGGAAAAAGAGAAGTAAAAATTGCAAAAGATGCAGGAGCGGATGCGGTTACAGTTTTGGGACAGGCTTCTTTGGAGACAATAAAAACTTTTATAAAAGAATGTAAAAAACAAAATTTAGATTCAATGATTGATATGATGAATGTAGATTTTCCTTTAAGGATTTTAAGAAATCTTGAGAATTTACCAGATGTAGTTTTATTACATCGAGGAGTGGATGAAGAGAAAGGAAAAGAACTTCCCTTTTTTGAAATTCAAAGAATTAAAAATTTTTATGATATAATGGTAAGTATTGCTGGAGGAGAAAGGTTAGAGGATGTAAGATCGGGATATTTTAATGACGCCGATATTGTTGTTTTGTGGAAAATTTTTTCTGAAAAGGACACCTTTTCGAAAGAAAAAATTAAAAATTTTTTAAAGGAAGCAAAATAAATTATGTTTTTTTTAGCAAACTGGAAAATGAACCCATCTTCTTTAAAAGAAGGGGAGGAAATTCTTAAAAGACTCAAAAAATTTCTTTTAAAAAAGCCAAAAAATGTGATAATTTTCCCTCCTTTTTTGTATCTTTTTCCTTTGATTAAAAAATTCAAAGATTTTTTTAATTTTGGAGCACAGGATGTTTTTTATGAAAAAAAAGGACCTTTTACAGGCGAGATTTCTCCTTTGATGCTCAAAAATATGGGCGTAAATTTTGTAATTGTAGGGCACTCTGAGAGAAGAAGATATTTTAAGGAAGATGATGAAATTCTTTTTAAAAAAATGAAAGCCTGCCAAGAGTTAAAAATAAAAGTAGTTTTTTGTGTTGGGGAAAATAAAAAAGAAAGAAAAGAAAATAAAGTTTTTGAGGTTTTAAAAAAACAAACAAGGTTTTTTTCTCAAAAAGTTTTTCCTGGGTTTTTGGCTTATGAGCCGGTTTGGGCAATTGGGACAGGAACTCCTTGTCAACCAAAGGATGCAAAAAAAGTTTTTTCCTTTTTAAAAAAAAGATTTAAAAAAACAAAAATTCTTTACGGGGGTTCAGTTAATTCAAAAAATGCTAAAAGTTATCTTGAGGCAGGTTTTGATGGATTGCTTGTTGGAGGAGCCTCACTTAAACCAGAGGAGTTTTCTAAAATTGTTTCTTTAAATTAAAAATGAGAACTAAAATTTTGTTTTTGAGTTTTCGTTTTCCGTATCCAGAATGGAAAGGAGGTTTTAATCTGCGTGTTTTTCGATTAGCTAAATTTTTAGCAGAAAATTACGATGTCTCTTTACTTTCTTTGTATGAAAAAAAAGAAGAGAAAAAATATCTTTCTGAACTGAAAAAAGAAAATCTTTTTAAAGAAATTTTTCTTTTTTATCATCCACCTTTAAGAGAATATTTTCAAACCTGTAAAGGCATTTTCTCAAAATTTCCTTTGCAGGTTTCTTTTTATTTTTCAAAGAACCTTCTTTCTTTTTTAAAAAAAATTTATCCTAAATATGACCTTTTTTATTTTAATACTTTGCGAACAGTTGAGTGGCAAAAAGTAATTGGAAAAAAACCAGCAGTTTTGGATTTAATTGATGCTGTCTCTTTGAATTATTCTCGACAGATTAAATATCAAAATTTATTTTGGAAAAGCATTCTAAAAATAGAACTTCCAAGAGTGAAAGAATACGAGAAAAAAATTTTTAAAAATCAGGCATTTTTGAAATATTTCATTACCTCTCCTGAAGATAAAGAATATCTTGAAAGACTTTGTCAAAAAAAAATAGAAAATTTAGTTTGGATTTCCAATGGAGTAAGAGAGGATATTTTTTTTGTTAAAAAAATTCCTGAAGAAAATTTGATTGCTTTTTTCGGAAAAATGGACACTCAGCCAAACCAAGATGCAGTTTTTTTCTTCTCAAAAAGAGTTTTTCCTTTACTTAAAAGGAAATATAAAGATCTAAAATTTTTAATTGTTGGGACAAATCCTACAAAAAAGGTACGTGCTTTGGAGAAAATAAAAGGGGTGAAAGTAACAAGTTTTGTGAAAAATCCTTACTTTCTTTTAAAAAAAGCAAAACTTTTAGTTTTTCCTTTAAGATTTGGAACTGGAGTTCAAAACAAACTCCTTGAAGGAATGGCTTTAGGAAAAGTATGTCTTATTCCTCCTTTTTGCCAAAAAGCCTTGCCTCGAGCCAAAAGCAAAGTTCATCTTGTGGTGGTTCCTTCTTTTAAGCCACAAGAATGGAAAAAAGAAATTGAAAGATTGCTTTTTGATAAAAATGAAAGAGAAAGAATTGGAAAAATGGCAAAAAATTTTGTTGAAAAGTTTTACAGATGGGATAAAATTAAAAAAGTTTTTTTAAAAGAAATTGAGTTATGCCTGAAAAAGAAATAGATTTTGTTTTATATTTAAATGTCCTTTGGAGAAGGAGAAAGATAGTCATTTTTACTCTTTTTTTGGTATTAATTTTGTGGGGACTAAAATTGAGTCTGGCTAAATTTTTGGAAATAGGAGAAGATTATAGAACCGTTGGGGTAATTGAAATAGGAAAAATTTCTCAAAATAACTTTATAGAACCACCAGAAGAAACGGCTCAAAAAATTAAAAATAAAGGTTATCTTAAAGAAGAGTTTGAAGCTAAAGTTTTGGGCAAAACTTCTTTAGTTAAAGTAGAAAAGATCAGCTCTAATTTCAAAGATGCGGAAACTAAGATGAATGCTCTTTTTAAGAAGATTTTGGAAATTCATCAAAAAAAGCTTGAAAAAGAAAAAAAAGAAATTTTAGAAACTTGCCAAATATATGAAAAGGAGATAGAAAAAATTGAAAAAGAAATAGACTTTTTAAAAAAGCAAAACAAAGAAACAGAAGATTTAATTAAAAAACTTATTAAAGAAGGGAAATCTGTTTCTTCATTTTTGAGTTTCCGAAATAATCTTTTAGTAAGAATTTTAAACCAGCAACAGTTAAAAGAAAGATATCAAAAAAATTTAATTAATGAAAAAAGACTTCTTTCTTTAATGGAACCAACAAAAGTGATAAAAAAACCAGAATCTTTTCCTCTTTTAGGGAAAAAAGAAATTACCAAAAAAACAATTTTGTTTTTAGTTTTAGGGACAGTCTTAGGAGTGTTTTTTGCTTTTCTAAAAGAGTTTTGGGAGGAAAACAAAGAAAAAATTCTCAGAGAATGAAACCTTTATGAAAAAGGGAGCAGTTTTTTTGCTTTTGGGAGACTTTATTTTTTTGAGTTTTTCTCTTTTTTTAGCTTTAGGAACAAGATTGAGTTTCTTTTTTGCTAAAGAAAATTTCTTTCTTTTTTTCTTTAATTTTTTGCCTCTATTTTTTCTTTGGCTTCTTTTGATTTTTATTTTTGATTTTTACTCTTTTAGAATAAAAGTTTTTTCTTTAGATTTTTTTCAAAGATTAGTGTTTTTTTTGATTTTAAGTATTTTTACCGGTTCAATTTATTTTTATTTTCAAAAAAATCCTCAAATAGAACCCAAAACAATTCTTTTACTTTTACTTTTGATATTTAGTTTATTTTTGTGTTTGTGGAGGTGGATTTTTGATAAGATTTATTTTAAATTTCTAAGAAAAGAAAAAATTTTAATCTTAGGCAAACCTCAAGAGATAGAAGATATTTTTAAAGAGATTAAAAAAAAGAAACTTCCTTTAGAAATAAAAATTGCTGAAAAAGAAAACGAAATTAAAAAACTTTTGAAAGAAATTAGGCCTGACAGAATTGTAGTTTACAAAAGAAAATTTTTGAATACTTTACCTTCTTTGCATTTTAAAATAGAAAGTTTTTCTTCTTTTTATGAAAAAATTACCGAAAGAGTGCCTCTTTTTGCACTAAAAAACCCTTTTTATTTGGAAGAAATTTTAAAAGAAGAAAAAAAGAGTTATTTAATTTTAAAAAAAATTTTTGATCTTTTTTTTGGCTTGATTGGGCTGATAATTTTAATTTTAATTTTTCCAATCATTGCTTTAATGATAAAAATAGAATCTAAAGGACCGGTAATATTTGTTCAAAAAAGAATTGGAAAGGACGGAAAAGTTTTCAATAATTATAAATTTCGAACGATGTATCAAAGAAATTTAAATAAACTTTGGCGCGCTAAAGACAAAAAAGAAATTACAAAAATAGGAAAAATTTTAAGATTTACTCATTTAGATGAACTTCCTCAAATGATTAATATTTTAAAGGGTGAGATAAGTTTTGTTGGACCTCGAGCTCAATGGGATGAAGTTCGCAAAGTTTTGATAAGAGAAATCCCTTTTTATATTCTTCGTGAAAAAACTTTACCCGGACTTACAGGATGGGCGCAGCTCAACTACAAAGCTCCCCAAACAATTGATGAAGAGAAAATTAAACTTCAGTATGATCTTTATTATATCAAACATTGCTCTTTTCTTTTCGATCTTTTGATTTTTTTAAAAAGTCTTAAAAAAATGTTTTTAGGATAATGACTTTTCACATTTTGACAATTTTTCCAAATATTTTTGACTCTTTTTTAAAGGGAGGCCTTTTAAAAAAAGCCCAGGAGAAAGGAATTTTGAAAATAAAAATTTGGAATTTGAGAGATTTTGCAAAAGATAAAAGAAAAACAGTTGATGATAGACCTTTTGGAGGAGGGCCAGGAATGATTCTCAAAGTTGAGCCAATATATTATGGAGTTAAAGAAATTAAGTCAAGAACAAAAAACCCCTCAAAAATTTTAACAGTTCTTCTTTCTCCTCGGGGAGAGAAATTTTCTCAAAAAATGGCTCATGAATTTCTTAAATATGAAGATATTATTTTAATTTGCGGAAGATATGAAGGAGTGGATGAAAGAGTGGTAAAATATATTGCGCAAAAAGAAATATCAATTGGTGATTATATCCTTTCTGGAGGAGAAGTCCCTGCAATGGTAATTATTGAAGTAGTTTCTCGACTTTTGCCTAATTTCTTAGGAAACGAAAGTTCTTTAGAAGAAAAAAGAGATTTTTTTTCGTACCCTGTTTATACACGCCCTCGTATTTTTGAACCAGAGCCTAAATTGAGATGGAAAGTTCCAGAACTTCTGCTTTCTGGCGATCATCAAAAAATCAAAGAGTGGCGAAAAAAGCATTCAAAAAAAATTTTATTTTGATTTTTTCTTAAAATTAAAATAAAATAAAATTTAAACTATGCCAACCATTCAACAACTGATAAAAAAACCAAGAAAGAAAAAAAAGGAGAAACCAAAATCTCCGGCTCTTAAGTTTGGTTTTAACCGTCTAAAACAAAAAATAGTTTATTATTCTTCTCCTCAAAAAAGAGGAGTTTGTCTTAAAGTTTTCACCATGACTCCCAAAAAACCAAATTCTGCTTTAAGAAAAGTTGCCCGAGTAAGACTTTCTAATGGAATGGAAGTTACCGCCTATATTCTGGGAGAAGGACACAACTTGCAAGATCACTCTGAAGTTTTAGTAAGAGGAGGAAGAGTAAAAGATCTTCCTGGAGTAAGATATCATATAGTAAGAGGAGTTTTAGATGCAGAAGGAGTGAAAGGCAGAAAAAAGAAAAGATCAAGATATGGCACAAAAAAAGAAAAAAATAAAGTATGAGAGAAGTTTTACCAGATCCTAAATATCACTCAACTTTGGTTGCAAAGTTTATCAATCATACGATGAAAGATGGGAAAAAATTTCTTGCTCAAAGAATTGTTTATCGAGCTTTTGATATTGTTAAGCAAAAAACAAAAAAGGATCCTTTAAAAGTATTTGAGAAGGCTTTAAAAAATGTTCCTCCAAAGATGGAAACGCGTGCCAAAAGAGTAGCAGGGGCGACATATCAAGTTCCTATCCCTGTACCAGAAAAAAGACAAATTTCTTTGGCTATGCGTTGGATTCTAGAGGCAGCCCGTTCAAAAAAGGGTAAACCGATGGAAGAAAAATTAGCTGAAGAGTTGATTTTGGCTTCTAAAAAAGAAGGGAATGCTTACAAGAAAAAAGTTGAAGTAGAAAAAATTGCAGCTGCAAATAAAGCTTTCGCTCACTTGGCAAAAATTTATTAAATTTAGAGATGATGAAGTCTCTCAAAATTCTTTATTTATCTTCTTATCCTCCACGAAAATGTGGAATTGCTATTTTTACTCAGAATTTAATCGAAAATATTTCTAAATTAGACCCTTACAGAAGAATTTCTCAAAAAGTAATTGCAATAAATGAAAAAAAAGATATCAAAAGAGGTTATCCTCCTGAAGTTTGTTATATTCTTAATCAAGAAGAAATTCCCTCTTATGAAAAAGTGGCTTTGTATATTAACAAAAGCGGAGCAGATTTTTTATTTTTACAGCACGAATTCGGTCTTTTTGGAGGTTTTGATGGGGTTTTTTTGATAGATTTGTTGAAAAAAATAAAAATTCCAATTTTGACTTTTTTTCATACAGTCCCTCTTTTAAAGTCATCAAAGAGGAGAGAGTGGCGCTTAAAAGTTTTGAAAGAAATTCTTTTTAAAAGTAAAGGAGCGATTACTCCTTCAAAGAGAGGGGTAAGGTTTTTAAAAAAAGAATTTAGTTCTTTTCCAGGAAAAATTTTTCATGTATGGCATGGAATACCTTCTATTTCTTTTCCTTCAAAAAAAGAGAGAGATTTACTTAAAAAGAAATATCATTTTCAAGGAAGATTTGTGATTTTAACTTATGGATTAATTTCAAAAAATAAAGGTATATTTTGGACACTTGATGCTTTTTCAAACTTAACCAAAAAATATCCTCAAATTTTATATCTCATTTTAGGAAAACCTCACCCTTGCGTTTTAAAGGAATTTTTAAAAGAAATTCAAAAGAAAATAAAAAGACTCTCATTAGAAAAATCTGTAAAATTTGTTCCTTCTTTTTTTGAAGAAGAAAAACTCATTGAATATTTAAAATTAAGTGATGTTTTTTTGGTTCCTTATCTTTCACGGGAACAAGTTTCAAGCGGCACCTTGTCTTTAGCTTTAGGGTGTGGATGCTGTTGCGTGGCTACTCCTTTTGTTTATGCAAAAGAGGTTCTTCAAAGAGAGAGAGGTTTTTTTGTTCCTTTTGAAAACAAAAGTGCTCTTGAGAGAATAATTTCACACATTATTGAAAATCCAAAAGAAGTAGAGAAAAAAAGAGAAAAAGCTTATGATTTTGCGAAAAAACTTCATTGGGAGAAGGTAGCAAAAAAAATATTGAAAATTGTTGAGAAAATTCTTAGAGAATGAAGTTTAAATCTTTTTGGTTTTCATATTTGTCTTTTACTTTAATAGAAAATTGAGTTTCTTCAACAAACTGAAAGTTAAATTCAATTATTGAAGGTGGGTTTGAGATTTCTTTAATTAAATTATTGTTTGCAAAGATCTGAAGAGTTTTTATTTGAAAGGGAGAGTTTATTTTTACTTTAAAATATACATTTTCACCCTCTCTTTTTTTCTCTAAAATCTCAATTTTTGGTTTTTTATCTGGGGAATGGAGTGTTTCTTTTTCACGAGGCGGAGAAAAATTTTTTTTATTTTGGCACCAATTTTTAACTGCCTTTTCCCAATGATAAAACATAGAATCTTTTTGAGGATATCTTGGGTAAGGTCCTTGAGGATCATCTTTTAGGACATAATAAAGAATGCTATGACAAACAAAAAATTTCTTTCTTTCTATTAAATGTGAAGGAGTAAAAGAACTCGCCAGTTTTCGTGAATATTTTTCAACTTTTACATATTTTGTTTGAAGATAACCATCAAGGATAAATTTTCCTGTTTTTTGATAAGGAGGTTTCTTAAAAGACTCTTTTTTTGAGTTTTTTGTTGCTTCTCTCATAAACTCAAAAAATATTGGAGCCGCGGTTTTTGCTCCACAAGCACTTGAGTAAAGATAATCAGTATCTTTTTGATTTCCAGCCCAAACTCCTACAGCCAAATTTTTTGTATAACCGATTGTCCATGTGTCAGTAACTCTACCTTTTTTTGTAGATGCGGTTCCTGTTTTTGTTGCAACATAAGGGCCGACATAAAGCCATGATCTTGCGCCAAACATAGGGGCGCGGAGATTGTTATCAGAAAGGATATAATTTATTTTATCTACAATAGATTTATCTAAAACTTTTATTTTTTTAATTTCTGGTTGATAAATAATTTTTCCTTTTCTTGATTCAATTTTTAAAATTAAATGCGGTTTTATTCTAAAGCCTCCATTTGAAAAAACAGCATAAGCCGAAACAAGTTCAAGAGGATGCAAAGAGTATCCTCCAACTGCCATTGAAAGACCTGGATTTTCTTTTTCAAAATTTTCAAAACTTTTTATCATCCCCATTTTTCTTGCAAGATCTACTGTGTCTTCAATCCCCGCAAGATATAAAGTTTTTACTGCAGGAATATTTAAAGATTGAGCCAAAGCCTCTTCCATTTTAACTGGTCCTCTTTGTTTTTTATCAAAATTTTCAGGAATGTAGTTTCCTCCAAAATCTGTTTTTACATCCCAAATGATAGTTCTTTCAGTATAGCCTTTTCTAAAAGCAGCCGCATAAACAATTGGTTTAAAAGCAGAACCAGGGGATTGAAAAGATTTAGGATACCAGAAATTGACCTGATATTTTTTAAAATCAACTCCTCCAACCATGGCTAAAATCTCTCCAGTTTGAGAATCACCTGCGACAAGGGCTGCATTTTTGGCATTGTACCATCTTCTAATGCGTGAGGACCATTTTTTTACAATTCTTTCTGCTTTATTTTGTAAAGAAAAATCAATCGTAGTATAAACTCTCAGTCCCATTCTTTGATAATCTTCGCCAAACATTTCTTTAAGTTCTTTTTTTACTTCTTCAACTACATAAGGAGCAAGAATTTGCTTTTCTTTTTTTTGAAAAACAATTTTCTTCTTTTTTGCAAATTCTGCTTCTTGTTTTGAGACAAAACCAAGTTTTACCATTTTATCCAAAATATAATCTCTTCTTTTTTTAAGGAGTTTCATGTCAGATAAATAAAGAGTAGGAGCGCGTGGTAAGGAAGCTAAAGTTGCTGCTTCATCAAGAGTAAGATTTTTGGCACTTTTTCCAAAATAATATCTTGAAGCCGCTTCGCACCCATAAAGCACTCCTCCATAAGGAATTTGATTTAAATAAAACTCCAAAATTTTATCTTTGGAATACTTCCTTTCAAGTAATATCGCCATGACTGCTTCCTTGATCTTTCTTGAAATTGTTCTTGGAGCAGGTCCCACAATTTCTCCTTTTTCATTTTTCTTTAAAAATAAAGCATTTTTAACAAGCTGTTGAGTAATGGTAGATCCTCCTTGAATTCCTTCTTTTTTTTTAAAAATGTTATGATAAAGTGCTCTTAAAATTCCTTTAATATCTATTCCAAAATGATGATAAAAGTTTTCATCCTCAGCAGCAATTGTTGCTTTTATGAAATAAGGAGAAATTTGGGATAAAGGAACAATTGTCCTTTTAATTTTTTCCCCTGTTTCATAAAGCAAAACTCCTTCACGAGAATAAATTTTTGTTGATTCTTTAATAATTCTTTTTTCAAAGTCCCCTGGATCAGGAAGTTGCTGCTTTATCCAAACAAAACCTCCAGAAAGGAAAAGAAAACATCCCAAAAGGATAAATCCCAAGATTTTTTTAAAAGAAAAGGATTTCAGTTTTATGATTTTTCTTTTAGGGATAATTCTTTTTGGCATAAATTAAATTTCTCCTTCAAGTCCAAAATCTTTTATATTTTTTATTTTAACTTTCACAATTTTTCCTAAAAGATTTTCATTATTTTCTGCTTTAAATTTTACTGTTTTTTGATGACGAGATTTCCCCAAAAAGAAATTTTTTCTTTTTTTTCTCACAAAAACTTCAATTTCTTTTCCTAAGAATTTTTTATTTTCCTCAAAAGCAATTTCTTGCAAAATTTTCTCTAAAATTTTTCTTCTTTTTGCCTTTTCTTTTTGAGAAACAGTTTCTTTAAAAGAAAAAGCTTCAGTTCCTGGACGGGGAGAGTATTCTGCAATATATGCCATCTCAAATCGCGTTTTTTTGAGAAAATTTAGAGTTTCTTCAAAATCTTTTTTTGTTTCTCCTGGAAAACCAACAATGATATCAGTTGATAAAGACAAATGCGATTCAGGCCCTTTTCTTTCTTTTTGGAAAGCCTCTTTAAGTTTTTTAACGGTTTTTTCAAAATCTTCTTTTTTATAGTTTCTTCTCATTTTTTTTAAAATTTTATTGCTCGCTGACTGCAAGGGCAGACTTAAATGCGGAATAATTTTTTTTGATTTTGCTAAAGTTTTTATTAAATCATCTTTAAAATCAGCGGGATGAGGAGCGGTAATTCCAAGCCAAAAGTTTTCTTTAAAATTTTCGATCTCTTCAATTAATTCTTTAAGTTGAGGATGGCAGGTAACCCGGGGTGCGACAAGCCAAAGCATTTTATATCCCTTTTTTATAAAATCTTTTGCTTCTTTTAAAATTTCATCTTTTTTCCGCAAAATTTCTCTTCCTCTTACCAAGGGAACAACACAATAAGAACATCTATAATTGCAACCAGTCGCAATTTGAATATAAGCTTCTTTGCTTGAGGGTTTTGGAGGAAGATGAAAAAGAGGTCGTGCTTGCCAGATAAAATCAAAATATTTCTCAAAAACTTTTTTGTCTTTTTCTAAAATACAACCGGCAAGAATTTTGAGCTTATCTTTTGGAAGTTTTTTTAAAATTCCATAAATTCGATCAACTGCAGATTGTCTGACAGAGCACATACAATAAATCAATATATCAGCTTCATTTTCATCTTTTGTTTCTTTGAGCCCTAATGATTCCATAAAAAAAGCAATTCTTTCTGCATCTGATTTTTGCATCGGACACCCAAAAGCTGTAATTTTGAATTTTTTAAACATATGAAATGTATTTTATCACGAAATTTTTTATAATTTATAATGATGATAAAAGAAAATTTAGTTTCTTTAACCAAAAATTTAATTAAATATCAAACGACAAAAGAAAATCTTAAAGAAAAAGAAAAAATTGTTGATTTTTGTTTTAATGAACTTAAAAAATTTTCTCAATATATAAAAATTTTCCGTTCTCAAAAATTACCTTCCCTTGTGGCAAATTTAAAAAAAGAAAAAAATCCTAAAGTTTTTTTAGTTGGGCACTTGGATGTTGTGCCTGCTAAAAAAGAGGAATTTTTGCCAAAAATAAAAGGAGATCGTCTTTATGGAAGAGGTTCTTTTGATATGAAAGGGGCTTGTGCGGTAATGATAGAGCTTTTTAAATATTTTGGCAAAAAAGAAAAAAAACCTTCTTTGGGAATAATTTTAACTACTGATGAGGAAATCGGTGGAGAAAATGGCGTTGGTTATCTTTTAAAAAAAGGAGGATTTAAATCAAAACTTGCGGTGGTTCTTGATGGAGGAGGAGGTCCTTGGAAAGTGGTTTTAAAAGAGAAAGGAGTCCTTCATCTTGAAATTGAAACCAAAGGAAAATCAGCCCATGGAGCTTATCCTTTTAAAGGAGATAATGCGATTGATCATTTGATAAGAATTTATCTCAAAATAAGAAAACTTATTCCAGAACTTAAAAAGAAAGAATGGAAAACCTCAATGAATTTAGGAAAAATTGAAGGAGGGGAGGCTCCAAACAAAGTTCCTGACAAAGCAAAAATGTGCCTTGATATAAGATATATTAAAAAAAATGAAGAAAAAGATTTAGTTCAAAAAATTAAAAAAATTGCAAAAGAAGAAAAAGGCAAAATAAAAGTTTTAACATATGGCTATC
>Ga0190363_1001222_pt1 | contig 15251 bp, 26 predicted proteins | sample 48721867_MG_FD_161272 | JGI IMG/M metagenome (GOLD analysis project Ga0190363, IMG submission 161272) | Hydrothermal vent microbial mat bacterial communities from Southern Trench, Guaymas Basin, Mexico - 4872-18-6-7_MG | ecosystem: Environmental > Aquatic > Marine > Hydrothermal vents >... | reverse complement strand
TGGAATGAGTCAAGATGAACAGAAAATGATAATCAAGCTTTTTAAAAGCGGCTTTTATAATGTTCTTGTTTCAACAAGTATTGGAGAGGAGGGAATAGACATTCCAGCAACTAGTTTAGTTATATTTTATGAGCCAGTGCCATCTGCCATTAGATATATACAAAGGCGAGGCAGAACAGCTAGAGGCGGTTTACCAGGTGAAGTATACATATTAATAATGAAAGGCTCACGAGATGAAGCATATTACTGGAGCAGCAAAAGGAAAGAAAGAAAAATGATTTATCAAATAAAGAAGCTTAAGGATATATTAAAAAGGGATATATTAAAAAAACAGGCAAAACTAGATAGGTTTTATTAACTATTTTGATTTTATTTTTTTATGAAATTAGTAAAATTTTAATCATATTTCTCATACAAGCTATTAATTCTGTAAAAGATGAGATATTATATATGTTTAAACTGTATGAGAGTTGCATTTTCCCCTACAAAGGTTAAAATAAATTGTAGAAGCTGATGAATTAGCTTGTTATTTAAACAGAAGTCATGGCAAAAACGAATTTTAATGACTGGAAAAACTTGAATTTAAACTAAAAATTCTTTCTACTATACTTAAAGTAAAATGGTCCAACAACTATATATACTATTGTAGAAAAAAGCAATAAATAGACAAATAATTTTATTCCAGTTATTGCAAGAAAAATTATTATGCATGCAACAATAGCAAAATGCTTTTCTATTCTTGGATAGTAAATATTTATAATCATTAAAAAAGATAATATTATAAAACTAATTATAACTAAATAAAAAGGGAAATAAAGGTATGATAGAGAGATTATAATAATTGCTGATGCTGGGGTTGTTATTCCAATAAAGAAATCTTTTTTACTTATATGATAATTTACTAGATGTAGCATACCAAAAATTATAAATAGAGCAGAGGAAAAAATAAAAGGAATGCTAAATTTTACTTCATAAAATATATATGTTAGAATACAAGGAGCAATTAAAAAAGAAACAATGTCTGAAAATTCATCTAAATATCTTCCTAAATATCCCCCATATTTTCTAGCAACAATTCCATCCATTCCATCAGCTAAAACACAAAGTAAAATGAAAGCAAAAGAAATATATATTTTTTCTTGAATAGAAAAATAAATAGAAAATAATCCTAAAATTCCATTTATAATAGTGAAAGAATCAGCAAACGATAGTTTCAATAAAACATTTTTTTCGTTCATAAAGATGCCGCGGGAGGGGTTCGAACCCTCGACCTTGCGGTCTTCAGCCGCACGCTCTCCCAAACTGAGCTACCGCGGCACTATATTTCCCTCATTTTTTGAAGCTTACTTATTAGTTCATTTATTATATTTCTGAACTCATTAATAAATTCTTCTGTCTTTTCTGTTGTTATAGCACCATTTGTTGATGGCTTTATCAATCCATTACTTTCTAGAATTCTTAAAGAATATCTTACTTTATGAGGTGGCAATCCCGTTAACTCGGATAGTTTTATTATACCAATTGGCCCCTTTTGACTAACTATTTTTAGGATTTGCAAATGTCTCTCCATTACTTCTATTTCTTCTTTTAACTTATCCATAAGATTCATCTAAACACAAATGTAATAAACCAACTATATAAAAAAATTTATGTTGAAATTTCAATTCTACAGGGAGTCGGCAGCTTTGCTATTGCCCTTTTCAAAGCAAGTTTTGCATGTTCTACATTTTCTGGAGTTGTCCATATTGTTATTAATTTTTGCCCTTCTTTAACTCTAGCAGCTGTTCCAACTGGCTTACCATAGGCTTTTCTCATTCCTTGTGAAACTCTATCTGCTCCTGCCCCTGTTGCTTGTTTATTTTCTCTCACAACAACATGAGGATATATCCTAATTTTTAAATGGTAATTTGTTTTTCCAGCTTTTTTCATTATATAACGATTTGCAGCAACACGAGCAGCTTCAAGAGCACGATGTAAAATATTGCATTTTTCTTTTGCAATCAAAGAAATTTCAACTGGAAAATTTGCATTTAAGTTACCTAAATCAAACTGAGTAATGCGAGGATTTGGAACTCCTCCAATATATTCCTTTCTTGTTGTAACCCTTCCTTTTATATCCCTATACATCTTTGCTGGTTTTCTTGCCATGATGCTACATGAAGATTTATTATATAAAAGTTGCTAATCCTATTTTTACATCCTTAAAAAACATTTTTATATGCAAAATAATATTTTTATAGGGCTCGTAGCTCAGCTAGGTAGAGCGGCAGGCTCTTAACCTGTTGGTCGGGGGTTCAAATCCCCCCGAGCCCGCTACAAACATAAGGAGAGATTCTGACAGCATGTTCCTTTTTTTGTGAGGTATTGTTTTTTTCCTTAAAGGATCTTCAATTTTTGGATTTTCTAAAGCTGCTTTATAATCTGCTTCGATTATATGCAAATAAATTCCAGTTGTTTCGATGCTTTCATGCCCCAGCAATTCCTGAACGATGCGAATATTTAAACCAGCTCTAAGCCAATTTGTTGCTGCGTAATGGCGTAATGAATGCGTATGAATCCATGGTAAACCTGCCTGTTTTGCCCTCCTTTTTATTATGTTTCTTAGATAAGTTGGAGTTAATCTTCCATTTTTAGTTGTAAATAAAGCCTTTTTATCTGTTGGCATACGATGATATTTTATGTAATTATAAAGGCTAGGAACATTCTTTCCATTTAATAACCTCTTCGGAATGGGAATAATTCTTATTTTTCCTCCTTTTCCTCTTATGGTTAATAAACTATTTTTCCAATCTATATCATCTAAATTAATGTTGCATAATTCTCTAGCTCTTAAACCTAATAAAGATAGAGTATAGATTATTGTTCGATCTCTTTTTGAAGTTGGATCTTTTCCTTTACAGGCATCTAACAATCTTTTATATCTCCTGTTAATGGAATTCGGCGGGGCGGATGATGTTCTTTGTATCTTTTGAATTTAAGATCTAATTGTCTAAATTTGCACCATCTGTTCAAAGCACGAACATAATGATTTAATGCTGAATAAGAAGAACCCTGTCTTAACTTTTTTGCAAAGAAAGCATATACTTGTTTTTCTAAATCATTTTTTTGAGCCATCAAATTGATGCCATTTTTTTCCAAATGTTTTAATTTGCGGATAGTTTCAATTATTGTTGTCTCTGAAAGCTGTTGAATTGCAACTGCATGATTTATAAATTCCTGCCATGTAGCATCGCTAATCATTTCTCCTCCTTGAAAAGGCGAAAGGACCAGCAGGAGGAGGCAAGTTTTTTAAATAAAAAAAGGGATGCAACAGGAGGGGAGATGCAAATCCTGCTGGTCCTCCCATTCTTTCTTTCATAAAAAAATTTTACCAGAAAGGCAGCCATACCAATACTTGCTGTTCTTTTTATGATCTCACCTCCTCCTGACCGTTTTTCTGTTTTTCCATCAGCTCTGGTAGGTATTTTTTGACAAGAAGTCTATCTGTATTTCCCCACCATTCAAGATTAGTTAGGTCATGTAACACAACAGCTCTTATGATTGCTTGAGCAAGTTGTTCGTCATTTAACCGATCTATCAGTTTTTTCCATTCCTTTGGTGGATTCCAAGGCTTAAGTATTTCCCAAGGATTCGTTTCAGCAATCTCATCAATTAGCTTCAATAGAACAATCCTTAATCCATTTGTATGCAATTTTGTTATTCTGATGGTTTCCAGATTTTTCTTAACGGTTTTAATTGTTTCTCTGATCCTCTTTTTGATTTCCTCTTCAGCTTTCCTCTGTTTTTCTTTGAAACATGATGGATTGAGGCATACCGGTATTTTTTTGCCATTCCATCTTATTCCCATCTTTTTATGCGGACAACTTTCGCACACGCTGACATCAAATTTTGGTGCATCCCATGTATCGGCCAGCTCTACATAGTTTCCATATCCTATTTTATCGAGATCCACAATGCTCTTCTGTTTCATTTCTTCAAGTTCCTTTTCCTTTGCCTCTCTGAGTTTTCGCTTTGCCTCCTTCAGTTTCATTGAGAAGCATTCTTTATGGAGGCATATCCTTGAGTTGTTGAATTTTATCGGAGCTTTGCAGTTCTTGCATTCCGAAAAATCAAAATATTCCTGGACATCCTTGAGAGTGTAGCCGAAAAAGTCAAGATTGAGTGCGTAGGTCCTGTTTTGCACAGCATGAATGAGAATCCAATCTATATCATTTGATGTATTTTTAATTTCCTTCAGAATGAATTTGATAACGGGCCATTTTGCAAACGGAACTATTTTAAGAGCCTGTTCAATGGTAAGGCGACTCTCCTCCACCAGCTTCTGCAGTTCCTCTGGCAATTCCAGGAGGCGGAGGCGTTTTGATATCCACGATTCGCTTTTGCCAATCCTTTTCGCCAGATCCTCCTTTTTGATGCCGCTTGCAATGATTTTTTGCAGGGCATGTGCTTCCTCAATTGGAGTTAGATCCTTTCGCTGCAGATTTTCCATGAGCATGATTTCCATCATCTGTTCATCGGTGTATTCACGGATAATTACTGGCACTTTGTCAAGACCAACCATCTTCGCTGCACGGAGGCGACGCTCACCAGCAACGAGCTCATAATGGTTTCCCTTCGGTCTTACTATTATTGGTTCCAGGATTCCGTGGTTCTGAATGCTTTTTGCAAGTTCCTTCATGCTATCATCATCGAAGTTTTTTCTAGGATTGAGACCTGTGATTTTAATCAAGTCTATCGGGATATATGTTCCTAGTGTCAGCTGCACGGTTCCGCCTCCTCCAAGAAGATTCTTCTGTTAAATCTGGTGCACCAGATGCTGTTGCCAACTTCTTCTGGCTTTGCATATTTGCAATCCCGGCAATTGTTGTTGCAGCTTTTTTCTTTTTTCTTCTCAATTTTCTTTTTGATTTCATCCCATCTGCCTGTTTTTCTCATATTGTAGATTTTATCCTCAACCTGTTTCCTTCTTAACCCAAGTTGCCTTGCAATTTCGGAATATGACATCTTTTCGAGATTTTGAACAATGAAAATTTCTTCTTCTTCTTCGGTAAAGTGATGTCTCTTCTTCTTTCTTTTTGGGAAACTGTTGCTAGGATCTGGAACCTGTACCTCTACTTTTTTTGCTTTTGCCTCATTTGCTTTCGTCAGATAAATTACATTGGTAGCATTAGTCTCTATGTTAAAGTTGCCAAGTTTTGTGATCAATGAAAGAATTTTTGAAACCTCCTCCGTGTTTAGGCCGGAAATGGTTATCATTACTGGCATTTTCTCTCCTCCTTTGCCTCCCCTAAAAAATTATTCTTTTCTATTTTGATGATGTGATGCTTGTTTATTCTGAATTCTTTGCCATCTCTCCTTTTTATTGTAATAAAAATTTCATCTTCATCATCAAGTATTTCTCCCTTGATGGATCCTATACGTTCTCCATCCTTAAAAACTATTTTTGCCCAAGCCTTTTCCTTACCTTCCATCTCCATACCTCCTCAAGGAAAGCAGGCGGGAATGCTCGGATGGGGCAGGCAAAGCCCACCCCCTCCTATTTTTGTTGGTTTCTTTGAGCCCCGCCTGCTTTGCAAAACTATAATGTTTGTATATTTATAATATTTGCGATTTTATAATACTTATAGTTTTGCAATAACATATAATCACTTTAAAAATAATTTAACGTTATCAAACTGATAATAAATGAATATTCTGAAATGGTTAGAAAAAAGTGGATCAACAAAAATTTTATTGACTTTAGTTGAATACGAAAAACTTACAATTACACAATTACAAAAAAGATCTGGTGTTGTTTCGAATACATTGTATGATAGGTTAAAGGAATTGGAAAAAAAGAAGCTCATTAATAGAGAAGAAAGAGCTATTGAAGAACCTGATTACATTTTTAGAAGAGTGGTTTTTATTTCTCTTACTCCTAAAGGTAAAAAAGTAGCAGAAAAATTGATGGAAATAAAAAGGATTATGGAGGAGGAATGAATGAGGAATCTTTGTATGGATGGGATATAAAAGTTCCAAAAGAGAAAAAAGTTCCAAAAAATAAGAAGAAAAAGAAGAAAACTTATCCTGAATTTTGCATTGGAGTAGGAATATTTAGCTTTTTATTTGGTATGCTGATCTTTCTTGATGGATGGTGGCGATATAACAATCCTTTTTTTCCTTTTGCATCGGAGACAATAAAACAGGAAATAGTGTTTGAAATATTGTTTGGATTATTTTTTGTGGTTGTAGGATTAGCTATGATGATAAAAGGATTCATAGATTATGCAAAAGAAAAAGAATAAGGAAAGAAGTTAAGGATCCACGCCCCATTTTTCCGCCAGCTCCTGGAATTTTTCTTCTTCCATATCAATGATAATTTTTGCTAGATCATCTAATAATTCATTTATTCCTTTTCCTTCTTCTTGGCATTTTTTAGCTTTTTTATAAATGAACTTTGCTACATCAACAGGACGAACAAATACATTCTTTTCAATTATGATCTTTCTTTTAATGTTATCACCTCCTGTAATTTTATTAATTAATTGGCAATGTAAAAAAGTTGGAGGGGGAGAGAATATTTCAAAATCTTAGAGGGGGAGAGGAGTAATTTATAAAATTATATGCACCTACATCGTAATATATATAGATATATATAATAGACAATGAAAAATGTTTCATGCCTTGCTGCCTGTCAGGCAGCAATTCAGCAAATTTTTAAGATATAGCCAGGATGCACTCAGCAAAACGTTCGTTTTGCTGAGCAAAGGTGCGAAAGGGGGGTGAAAATTTTTTTTATTCATCTCTTATGTTCCGAAACTCAAAACATCCATTTTTTGAACTCCACCGGGTGGAGTAAAATTTAAATAAAAAAAGGACACGCTTCTCTACACATTTTGGATTAATGTCATAGGCTAATATCTATACCAAGCTTCTCTGCGACACATTTTAATAGATTTCCCTCTATCAAGAAATGACTTTACTAATTTTGGCAAGTCTGCCATTTCTTGTAGAATCTGTAAATCTTACTTTCTTTGGCAAATTTTTAGATTCGGAACTACTGTTTTTGTATGTAAATTTGTATGATTTTTTACATTTCACGAAATCCTTAATTTTCACAAAAACTAAGGGGGTTTCATTGCAAATTTGCTATTCTATTAAGCCCGCCTTGCGGAGTGTGCTTGTTATTGTGCCAGCTCCAACTTTTAGCTGCATTTGAATTTCCTTATATGTTTTACCCTGCTTGTGCAACTCGATGATCTTTTCTTTTTTCCATGCCGGGATTCGATCCCGACCTTTTGGATAGCCAATCTGCTTTCCAGCCTCCTTTGCTTTTTTAATACCCATTTTTGTTCTTTCTGAAATCATTTCTCTTTCCAACTGAGCAAATACAGTAACAATGCTTGCGAATGCCCTTCCAACTGCTGTTGTTAGATCCAAATTTTCCATCAAGCTTGTGAAAGCAATATAATTTTCTCCATCTTTTTCTTTCATTAATTCCTCTGTTAAAAAAATGAAATCTTTGATGCTCCTTGTTATTCTATCTATTTTCCATGCAACTAATATGTCTGCAACTCCCAACTTTACCATTTCTATTGCCTTACTCAACTCATCTCTTTTTATATTAGCAGCTGATTTTACTTCTTTATACACTTTTACAACTTCCCATCCTTTTAATTCACAATATTTTTTACATTCCTCAATTTGTGCTTCTATACTATATCCTTTTTTCTGTTCTTCAGTTGATACCCTGGCATAAATTACTGCCTTCATTCTATCTCCATTATTTTCCTGTATTTCCTCCATTTGTTTTGTATGGTCCTAACTGAATAATCTACGCCAAATTCTTTCTTTAAAATGAGCCTTATTTCTTCGTTAGTCCACTGTCTTTCCTGATCCATTTTTAATTCTGCTATTCTCTTCATGATTCTTCTCTCCTGCTCACTTTTTACCATTAGCAGCCTTTGATTCTTCTTTGCAACGGAATGAGCATGCAAAAGCCATGGCGGTGGGTTTGTTTCATGAATAAAAAATGTGGTTCCTTTGCCTACTACTGGAACAATGGCAAGCGCTTCATTTTGGTTAAAATGCATGGTGATTTTCAAAAGCTCCTTCCACCCTAATGGTACGATATTCATTGCATTTTTGAGTATAGTTCCGCTCATCCATTTGAAAAGAAATATATTTGTTGTTTCTCTCAGCACACTCTCCAGGCTGCCATGGCGGACCACATTATAAATTATCCAAGCATTTAAATGGCGACTTCTAAGAGCCTGGAGGTTTAACTCTATATTTTCTATGGAAAGTGCTCTTTTTCCCATTAAGGCTTCAGAAAGCTCATTATAGAGAATGATTTTTGGCTTTCCATCAAGTGGAGGAAGTGTGTAATCTTCTTTGACCACGATTCTTTTTTGATCTATCAAATTTTCATTTATCAATGCATAACCCAGAGCATCTACATCTCCATATACGTATAATCTCGCCGCCTTTTTTCTGTTAAGTATATCCAGGGCAATTTTCCAGGCTGTTATTGTTTTGCCAGAATGTCTATCCCCTATAATGCTCATTAAATTTGGATATTTTGCAAAATATTTTACTAATGCATCGGAAGAGCGAGGGAGGAAAACGATTTGATTTTCATCTATTATACGGTAATCTATACCAAACTTTTGTTTTAAATAAGTAGCAATGATCGTTATCCTTTGCTTGTTTATTTTTCCTATTCTGTAAAAATGTTCAAATATGATCAACAATTTTTTTAATTTCTCTGGAACAAAATAAGGAATAAATCTAACTTCATGAAGCCAGAAATCTGTTTCTATTTTAGCCCTGCTTCTGTACTTCATCTTCTTTTACTTCTTTTAATATGTTTCTTAAATCGCCTTCATTTAATTTATCCAATAATCGAATATAGGGATCTTCTGGCTTTAACTCTTTTTCCATTTTGTTCCATAGGAATATGATAAATTTAATCAAATATATCATGAAAGTTTTGTATTCTCTTAGATTTCCATTTACTTCAATTTGGACTGCCTCACAGGCTGCTTTTAACAAATCTGCTTCATCATCAAGAATAATTCTGCTTCCCTTGTAGCGTGGTATTTCTTCATTTGCAAATTTATCTATGAGCTGCTGGACTGGAGCTTTGTATAATTGCATTATAGTTTCGTGCCATTCCTTATAAACTCCTCCTTCTGACATTGTAAGCACCTGCAAATATAATAAACAAAATGATTAAAATAATTAATATAATGAATGCTGTTGCTGCTCTTTGCAATGTTCTACTTTTGAAAGGTTCTTTTAGCATATATTCATAATCATACATTGCTGGAATTCCCTCAAAGGAAAATGTTGATAAATCCATAGTTGCAGAATTTCTCCATCCATATATATCTACAACATCAACAATTAAAGTTCCAGATCTCCATGAAGAAGGAATTGATAAAGTCAGCTTTGTAACATTCTTGATTGTTCTAATCAATACCTCTCCAGTTCCATGAGAAGAGGCATAGATATATAATGTAAAAGGGTAATCTGGATCTGGAACACCTGTTTGATTTAATTTTAAGCTTGTGAAGTATAATTTTGAACCATCTGGGGAGAAATGTATTGAATAGGGAATAGGAGCTTTAGTAACTCCGAATTCAACCTTAATTTTTTGGCTTTTCATATTTCCTTTAATGGCTTGAATCGAGATATAATAATGTCCTTCTTTTAAAGAAGGTAAGGAAATTGTATATCGGCGCCCTCCTCTTATTGTTACATGTTCCTCATAGCTATAATTTATGCCAATTCCTGAAATTTTTATGATGATTTCTGCAGTTTCATCGGTCGGCTTATTATTTCTAAAAACAAGAATAAATACTTGGATCCTGATCGGATCTCCTTCTATATACATTGGATTTACATTTGTTCTTATAATGATATAGTTTGATGCTGATGCATGAAAGGAAAAGAAACAAAGTGTTATAATGATTATTGCAATTTTGCATTTCATTTTCCTACCTTCAATGTTTTTAAAAATTCAAGAAGTTCCTTTTTAGTCATGATGATTTTGTCGGCTTTGCGATCCTCTTCAAGCTGAGCAACTTTTCTCTTGTAGAGATCAAGCTCATGCTGCAATTCGATAGACTGGCTAACTTCTAGTTCCTCACTCTCGTATATTATTGCATCATCTGTTTCTGTTATTACTCTTATATTTCCAACGAGAATGTATCTTTTCCAGCCTATTCTTTTTATCCATTCTTCATCTACTGCAATAGGTTTGTTTATGCCGAAAACTTTGAAATATCTGAGCTTCCCATCTGTCCAGGTGGAAGTATATATGAATTTTTCTTCAGTTGATGGTATTTCCAATCGTGGAATGAAATATATTCCGTGGAACAATGTTATTATCATTATTATTAAGACGATCCATGTTGGGATAGGAATACGCAATGCTTGTAAAATTGTAATTTCAAGATTGTATAGTATGGAGGAGAAATTTAATGGAAGGAATAATGCAATATTAAAAGCGAATATTATGATCAAAAATATAATTATGAGCGATAATCTCGGATGATATGATACGAATCTCTTGAAATTTTGCATCAGTCCCTCTTTTTTCTCTTCGTAATAGTCTTCTTCCAGTTCAATCCTTCTTCTTTTTCTCTTTATGTTTCCACCTCCTTGCTACATATTGCAGAATTTCCTGGGCGAAATCATTAAAGGCATCCATAATTTCATCATTTTCCAAAAAATCCATTTTTATTTCTATGTTGTCTATTTTTATTATAGCTACTGCTATATGCTGTTTTTCTGTATCTTGATAAATTAAACTTTTTAGAAAAGGCTTTTTATTCTTCATTTTATTTTCTTAATTTTTATTTTCATTCCAGGAAGAGTTGCTTCTCCTTTTGAAATTTCTCTTTCACTAATAACAAATAATTTTGCTATATCTGTTTTTAAATATACTTTACTCTCTACTCCCTGTATTGAAAAAATTCTTTGATTTATTTCTTTTAATATCTTATCTATGCTACTTATTCCATCTCCTCTGATCCATCCAACAATAGCGAAGCATGCTCTTATTCCCGTATTTTCTTCTTCCTTTCTTCTTTCCTTCATTTTCATAAATAAATAAGAGGAGGAAGAGCTATCTCTTCTTCCTTTTTCTAGATTTTTTCTTCTTCTTTTTCTTCTGCTTTCTCTTCCATCTATAGTATTCTATTAGCTCAGCTGGATGATCGTATGCTTGGGGGTATTTTTTTGCCATTTCAGAATCAATGTATTTCCTATCATGGGGTTTTTTATGCAAATCCACAACAATGTTTCTCCTGCTATAATCTCCTTTTCCCGTCCCTACTTTTTTAAATCTTCCTTTTATTTTTTTCCAAGCTCCTCCTTTTCGTTTGTAGAAGTAATAATATTTTCCTCCGATCTTTCTCCTTATTATTTTTGCCGGCACTTTTATCACCTCCTTCTTTTTTTCTTTTTCCTTCTTCTTAATTTCTTCAATGTTAATGCTAAAACAGCTCTTCTTTTTAATAGCCTAGTTACTTTTATTCTTCTCTTTCCCTTTTTTGTTGGATTTTTTATAGTAGTTCCAATTTCTGTATTCTTAATTTTTTGGAGTAATCTAATTGGGATATCTTCTTCCTCTGGAATACCTAGCTGGCGACTCAACGCGCCTGGTTTTTTTATTGCAGATTGGATCCATCTCCTTTTTTCCTTCCTTCCTTTTTTCTTTCTTCTAAATATACTTCTTTTCATTTCAACCACCCATAAATCATCAACAGGAGAAGGATATTGTAAAAGAGCCAGAAAGTAGCAATCAACCACAAGGCTATATTCCTTATTTTTCTCAATTTGTAAATTGCAGCAATTCCGATCCAGCTCATCAACCCCAGAAATGGAACGGCTGGATGATAGGAAATTGCATTCCAATCTATTTCCCACCAGTGATAAATGTTTGCTATTCCTCCGATTAAGGTAGCTAAGGTGGCAACGATTCCTATTATCGCAATTTTTTTCCTTTTACTCATTTTTTCCTTCCTCCTCTATAAAGAATGTAGCCAACTATGATGCAGATAATGCAGATGATCGTCCAGAAAGTATAGTTTTCAATTAAATTGAAGTTGAATATGTCCTCTGTAATTTTATATACTTCCATAACTCCCCAAGGGAGTTCGTATATTCCAAATGCCATGAGAAATATTCCTATTGCTGTCATAACGTGCTTTCTCATTCTTTTTGTTTTGATCCTTGAAATTTTATATGATGAAATAATAAGGAAGATCGATATTCCGAGCAAGATCAATGCTATTTGTAAATTTGTCATGCTTTCCCTCCTATTAAATTAGCTAACCATTGAACAAATTCTATAAATTTATTATACAATGTATCGAAAATTTGTGTATTTGCAACTTTATCTATTAAGACTGTTAAGCCAACTAATGCCAATATTGCAATCAGTATTTTTGTCCCCATTCCTCTCCTAGCCAAGCAACCACCCCACAAAAGGAAGATATTTTCCTCCTGTTAAAATAGCATTTATTATGCAGCCTATGAAAAATAATGCAAATATTGCCCCCATCCATTCATATCCCCTTTTCTCAAACAAACTCTTTGAAGTCTTATATAACAAAAAGATATAGAGTAGCATGAAAATGAGTGTTATAATGCTTTTAATTGAATAATCTAAATGAATTTGTGCGCCTATTGCCTCAGCTATTCCCTGGAAGCCTGCTGCTAGTCCAAATAAAAATGCTCCTATGCCAAAGTAAATGCGGAAGAAATCCTTCCATGTTTCCCTGCTATAATTAAACTTCATGCTGAGAAATATGAATAAAATTATCCCTATGAAGTATATCGCCCATGTTGCGGGAGCTGATGCAAATTTTATTATTGTATTTATATTTTCACCTCCTTTTTTCTATCCAGACTAATTTCTATGATTCTGTTTCTGAAATTTTTAAGATACTTTGGAAAAGAACCACTATGGACTTTTATTCTATGATTTTTCAAAATATTGCTAATTTTTTGTAGATTCATCCCTAATTCTTTACCAATTTCTTCTATTGTTTTTCCTTTTTTGAATAATTCTATTATTTTTTCCCTTTGTATCATTTTTTTCTCTTTGTTCATCCCAACCACCATGTTAGAAACAATGTTACACTTACAAATATAATTACAACTATCCAATAGAATTTGAGGAAATCCCTATAACTTTCTATTTTTAGCTTCATTTTTTTCTTATCCATGCATTGAAAACTGCTATGAGAAAGATGATAATTGCAAGGATGATTAGCCACCAGTATTTTAGCAGAGGTAATCCTAAGTAATAGATCATTGCCATTATTAGAGCAAGCAATATTCCTCCCCAAATTGCTTTTTCATGAGGTTCATCAGAAGCTTTTGCAAACCATGCTGCAAGCAATGAAAAGCCTGCTCCTATCATTGTAAAGATATAACCTAAGGCGGAAAAGATAATATGGGCTATGACTGGAATAATTGAAGCTAGTGCAACTGCAATTGCAGTTATTCCAAGGATTGTTTTTCCCCTTTTCATTTTAATTACCACCATCCCATGTTTGCCCCCAGCAAATAAATTCCAGCTCCTATTGCAAATGCTCCTATACCTATTGGGCCCATCGAGCCTGCTATAGCTCCATATGTTATTAATGCTCCCCCTGTAGCCAATCCTCCTATTCCTACTGCTTTTCCGAAATCTCCGCCAATTAGATTTGATATAAATTGATGAGTTCCTCCTCCTAGTTTCTCTGGAAAATTGATAATTCCTAAACCTATAAAGCAAATTAGGACAATTAATGCAGTTCCTATGCTAAATCCTTTTCCTGTAAATGCTGTTGCAATGATAGAAATGCCTATTGTAGCGATTAAAATTGCAGTGATCACATCTGAAGTATCCCAACTTGTATTGAATATTTTTGCTTCTCTTATTGCTTCGAGAAACTTATCAAAATCAAAGTTATTACCTATAAATATTAATGCAACAGAAATTAGTAAAAAAATTGCCTCCCATTTTACTAAATCACTTCTTCCAGTTAATGTTGATAAAGCTATTGCTGGAATGAAAACAATTAGGAAGATTAAGCCAATGGTAGATAACAAATTTTGTCCTTGGAACCATCCCGGCTGATAATCTATGCCGACAAAATGTAAGATTGTAACAGCTATTGCTCCTATTATTCCAATTATGATGAAAACGAATGGATTTTCTTCCACTAATCCCTCTGTATCTATATCATCTGTCCATCCCATTATAGCACCTTCCTTAAGAATTTTCTTCCTTTTTTGCTAATAACTACTTTTATAGTAATGTAAAGGATGAAAATGATGAGTAGAATGATTAATGCAATGTAATACCATGCAACACCCGCATGATACATTAATATGACTGCAATAAGAAGAATTGTTGTAAGAATGCTGCCGGCAGCTGGAGCATATCCTAATGCTTTTATAGACTCGGGTTTCAAAAAAAATGCTGATAAACTGAACCCGCATATGCCTGTGAACGCTGTTAGAAAAATTGCAAACCATGAGAAAGGCAGTTTCCAAGTAAACCATGAAGAGCCATTTTCATTTTTTTCACTAACTGTTATCGTTTTTGTTGTTGAATTTGTGCCTCCGCTGTTGTCAGTAACTGTTAGAGTAACATCATAATGGCCAGCATTTTCATATACATGACTGGGATTTTGCTCATAGCTATAATTTCCATCTCCAAAATTCCATGTCCAGTTTATTATGCTTCCATCAGGATCATATGATAGATCTGTAAAGTGAACAGTTTCATTGATTGTTATGTTTTCTGGAGAATATGTGAAATTTGCAATCGGTGGTTGATTTGATGAAACTGTTATTTGCTTACTTTGTATATCTATATGACCGTCTTCATCTGTTACTTTCAGCTGGACCGTATAAGTTCCTGGAAGCGAATATGTATGATTTGCTGTAATTCCTGTATCATCCCATATTCCATCTCCATTCCAATCCCATTGATAGCTTGTGATAGGATCCCCATCTGGAGTATATGAACTGGAGGCATTAGTATATATTGTCAGTAAATCTGTGTAATATGTAAATGATGCTACAGGATTTACATCAGTATAAACAATGAAAGCATAATCCTTTCCATAACCTAATGAACTCCATGTATCATCATGATAAAGATATGCTTCTCCATTTGGATATTGATCTGGATCGGAATCAGCGCCATACCAACTTCCTCCAGATGTTCCCAACCCAAGTGGTGTTAGGATCAAATAATAAGT
>Ga0190363_1001221_pt1 | contig 15252 bp, 8 predicted proteins | sample 48721867_MG_FD_161272 | JGI IMG/M metagenome (GOLD analysis project Ga0190363, IMG submission 161272) | Hydrothermal vent microbial mat bacterial communities from Southern Trench, Guaymas Basin, Mexico - 4872-18-6-7_MG | ecosystem: Environmental > Aquatic > Marine > Hydrothermal vents > Microbial... | reverse complement strand
TTCACCCATCGCCTCATTTACAGAGTCCTCAGAAACAGCCTACACTGGAGAGTCCATAACCTTCAATGCATCAGCCAGTTACGATCCAGATGGAACTATAGTTAGTTATTATTGGGATTTTGGCGATGGCACCAACGCCACAGGTGTTGTCGTGTCCCATGCTTATTCTAACGACGGTAACTATACTGTAACATTACTTGTCACCGATGATGATGGTGGGGTAGCATCATCATCCTCCATGAAAACGATAATTAATCAACCTCCAATAGCAGCGTTTAACTACAGTCCTATATTTCCGATAGCGTTAGAAGACTCAGTAACCTTTAATGCTTCTTCTAGTTTTGATCCTGATGGCTCCATCGTAAGCTATGTTTGGGATTTTGGCGACGGTTCATCTGCAAACGTTACCGAACCCATACTTACCCACACCTTCGGGACTCACGGTCAATACACGGTCACCCTAATAGTTGTAGACAACTATGGGCTATCTAATAACATTTCAAGAACGGTAACCGTAAGGGGATATCCAACGGCATACTTCGACTACTCTCCCTACCCACCGCAACAAAAAATCCCAGTAACCTTTAATGCTTCGCTTTCCTCTGCTAATGGAGGCTATATTGTTAGCTATGTTTGGGATTTTGGCGACGGCAATGTTACTGCAACCTCAAACCCAATAATAACCCACATATACAATAACATAGGATCGTACGACGTAACACTTGTAGTTGTGGACAGCGAAGCCCTCAACAGCTCGTTTTCTGCATCACTACTGGTAATTGGGGCATATCCTATTCCAATATTCTCCGTGGACCCGCAAAATCCAATAGCAGGTGAAACAGCAACCTTTAATGCTTCCTCTAGTTACGATCCTGACGGTTACATTGTTAGCTATGTTTGGGATTTTGGCGACGGCACAGGCACAACAACAACCTTTAAAGTAGCCTACCACACTTACGAAGCCCCGGGAATTTACAACGTTTCACTCACAGTCAAAGACAACGATGGATTTGAAAAGACGGCGGTTCAACAAGTGAAAGTAGTTTCTTACCCAATTCCGAGCTTCAGTTACACGCCTGAAACATACCCCAAAGTTTCAGAACCCGTTATTTTCAACGCTTCTTCATCTCTGCCCGGAAGCGGTTATATCACCGCTTATGTTTGGGATTTTGGCGACGGCAATGTTACTGCAACCTCAAACCCAATAATAACCCACATATACAATAAAACAGGATCATACGTAGTTACCCTAACAGTATTCAACAGCGACGGTTTATCCGGTAATACAACGAGAAGAGTAGATGTTTACGGAGATCCGGTAGCTGACTTCACTTGGGACCCAATAATTCCGAAAGTCGGAGAAGAAGTGACATTTAACGCATCAAATTCTCAACCTAATGGAGTCTTCATAAGGTCTTATATTTGGAATTTCGGTGACGGAACATCCATCGTTACAACCTCGGTTCCGATAGTGACGCATATCTTCTCAACATACGGCATATTCAATGTAACATTAACAGTAGAGAATAATGCGGGCTTCACAGGAGTATCTATCAAGCAATTAGAAGTAATTTCTCCTCCAACTCCTATATTCACGTTTAAACCAACACAACCATACGAGTATGATATAATTACGTTCAACGCTTCCTTGACATTGCCAGGAAGCGGCAACATCACATCATACATTTGGGATTTTGGTGATGGCAACATTACATCAACAACCAACCCAATAGTCCATCATACATACACTATTAATGGAACATATATTGTCACTTTAAACGTAACGAACATTGATGGTCTCTCATCCTCCATCTCCAAACAAATAGAAATCGCCTCAGCTCAGCCTCCAATTGTCAAATTCGATGTTTATCCCGAGGCACCCGGCGTATACGGCGAAATCACCTTTGACGCATCTTCGACACAGGCTAGAGGAGGCATAATAGTAAGTTACATTTGGGATTTTGACGATGGCAACATAACTGAAACGACTCTTCCAACCATAATACACGTTTACAACGAACCCGGCAACTACACAATAAAACTGAATACCACAAATCTCGCCGGCTACTCAAACTCAACAGCAAAGATAATTGAAGTGGTTCCTATTTCAAAACCAACCGCAAACTTCACATGGACGCCTTTAATGCCCTATTATAACCAAACAGTAACATTTAATGCGTCTGGTTCGACTCCTGGCTGGAACGGCACCATTCATCCGCCAATAGTTAGCTATGTTTGGGATTTTGGTGATGGTAATATAACAACCACAACAAGCCCAACAATAACCCATGTCTATGCAGCGGAAGGCAACTACACGGTTACGCTAGTCGTGATCGACATTAATGGTCTGAATGATACTGCTTCTGTCATTCTAGAAGTCAGAACGACTCCTCCTTATGATATTAATGGCGACGGCAAAGTAGACATACGCGACGTAGCCATCGTAGCCCACGCCTTCGGCTCATATCCAGGCGACCCTAACTGGAACCCAGACGCCGACATAACAGGCCCAGACGGCACACCAGACGGCAAAGTAGACATACGCGACGTAAGCCTGGTAGCCAGCCACTTCGGAGAATACATAGAATCAGCGGGATTCACCAATTAAAATTCCTATTTGTTGCAATTGCTAACCCAAATAGTCCTGACACTGGAAACTCTCAGCGCTTGTTTGTTAACGAGTTCAATGACCGTTAAGAAAAATCTAGGGAAGTATGAAGTATTACGAAACAAATATAAAATCAGAATAGCTTTTCTACATTAAAATTTTCCGAATGTCTATCGTTGAACTTGCCGAATCACCATTCTGCAAGACGTTACAGAATTAAACTTATTTCCGGTTGGCATGTGCGAAGCAAAGTATTGCTAAAAAGGTAGGGGGGTCTTTCAGGTTTTCTTTCCAAAATTAGAAGCCGTTAAAGAAACATCTCTGAGATCTATCTTATCGTCATCATTAACATCTGCATTTGGATTCCAGTCACGATCGGAAGAAAACGAACCACACAATCTTGCAACTAAAGCGACATCTCTAATGTCTACCTTCCCATCCGGCTCTCCAGGATTTAGGCCTGTAATGTCGCCAATCATTGCCACCCAAACAAAAACGCTCGAATTCTTATCATTATTTGAAACATTATATTCATTTGACAAAGGATCAACGCAGCAGCTCAGCAAGTATCTGCCAAAACTAAAAGCCGCAGTGTTCCATTCAAACGTTAAGTTTATAGATTCTCCAGCCTGCAGAGTCATCTCCAAACAATTAGCTTCTGTTCTATTAGCATAAAGTGTAACGTTAAAAACTTCAGTTTCATAACCAAGATTTGTAACGTTAACATAAACGCGCATCCGCATTCCCTGCCCGACAACAGCTTTTCCAGGCACTACCCCAAAAACGGCAATGTCACTAATCTTAGTCGAATTTTCTAAAGCTTTCCAAGCATTGACGCGTCCATAGCCAAAATATATATCAAATCCAGGAGATCCTAGATCGTCAGCCTTCTCTCGAAGATAAATTCTCAGATCATCTCTTGAAAGCTGAGGGTAAACGCTCCAGGTTAATGCGGCTACTCCGGCCACGAACGAAGCCGCCATTGAAGTTCCACTTTTGTATGCATAACTATCATCCCAAACAGTTGAAAATATACTAACTCCAGGAGCAGCCAGTTCAATCCAATCGCCAAAATTACTAAAAGAAGCTAAATTATCCCATCTGTCGGTAGCCGAAACCGCCACAACTTCACTGTAGGCGGCGGGATACATGGGCTCAGAGACCGCATCATTACCGGCGGCTGCAACAAGCAAAACGTTGTTACTATAGGCATACCTTATCGCGTTATGCAAAAGGAAGCTATCGTAGTAGTCTCCCCAACTCATTACGATAATTTTTGCTCCTGAGTCGACCGAATGGATAATCGCGTTGGCCAAATCATCGGTAGATCCATAACCCGTTGAATTCAAGGCCTTTTCAGCCATTATTTTAACCTGAGACAGACCAGCCACGCCTATACTGTTATTTATGACTGCGGCAACAATCCCTGCTACATGCGTGCCATGACCATTATCGTCCACAGGATCCGAATCGTCATTAACCCAGTCATAACCCAAAGCAACATAATTCGCAGCTAAATCAGGATGGTTCCAGTCAACTCCAGTGTCAACCACGCTAACCAGAATCGAAGAGTTGCCAACTGAAATGTTCCAGGCAAAATCCACCTGGATTTTCCTAAATCCCCACTGAAGGCTCCAATACTCGTCATTCGGGACAAAACAAGCCCTATAAATATGGTTGGACTCGATATAAAGAGGCTTAAAAATTCTACTGACCTTGGAAATAAAAGCTGATCTCAAATGCACCGGAAGCCTAACCGAAACAGCTTCAACTCCGTTGTTAATTCTGACCACGCTGTTTATATCCGCCTCAAAATTTCTAACCAAACTTTTTAGACGATCAAAAATATCATCGGAGGCTCCTCCAAATCCTATTATCAACTCATCCAAACTAAGGCCGAGACTCGCGAAGCCCACCGAATCGTAGACAATAATAGAAATGAAGATTATCAGCATGACCGAAAAGCTGAAAAGATACCTCAATTTGACAACCATATTTCCCTCCCACTTAAATTTTGTAAGCTGTACAATTAAAGAATGTATGATCAGTGAATATTAAGAATTACGATAATGGTGGCTTATCATGTTATGACGCAAGATTATGAAATGAAATTGAAATATGATTTAAATAGATTAAATTTTATTTTAAGTATTAGAATGACGTTAGGAAAAGCAATTATTACAATAATCATTTCACTTCTAATAGGTGTGATTTCAACAGCACTGCTTTTTTTAGCGATTACGTTTTCAATTCAACCTTTAAGCGAAGGTGCCTACATGGAATACATTTCCGTCAATTCATATTGGAAATCTGGCTTACAATTAGAAAACAAAGATGTTGCCAATCTACCTATTATCAATGCGAGCGAATATGAGGGTGAAAATGACACTGAAAGGCTTCAAGCCGCACTTGACGATGTTCCAGAAGGAGGTGCAATAGTTTTCATTTCGTCTGGGGTTTGGAAAGCCGCAGGGCTTAGAGCTAAATCCAACACTATAATTTTAGGGTCAAATGGAACAGTAATAGAGAGACCAGAAAACACTACTAAACCCTTCATAAACTTCACCGACGCCTCAAACTTCGCGGTGGTTAACGTAACTTTCAATGGAAAAAATATTGAGAACGCAATGGGCATAATAATAATGGATTGCCAAAACTTCACAATAAAAAGCAACGTCTTTATAAATATAGCCAAAACTGCCGTAAAAGTAATAGTGACCCTAAATGGCACATCAAGCTATTTCACCATTGATGACAATATTTTTCTAAACTGCCAAATTGTTCCGATACATTTATTCGGGATTCCGTCCAGAAGAGCTATAACAGATTTTCTTATCAAAAATAACATTTTGAAAAATGGAACCCGAAACGGAAAGATAGGAATAGCATTCTCCGCCAATGGAGTAGTGGCAAAAAATAAAGTAATCAACTGCGAAAATGGAATTGCCACAAGATGCGTTACAAACATTACAATAGCAGAAAACGAGATAGTTAACGTAACCGACTACGGGATCTATTTGGGGACACAGATAGGTGACAGGGGCACAAACAGCGTTAGAATTAAAGGAAACGAAATACGCAATGGAAGAATAGGAATTTCCCGTCGCTACGGCGGCTATCCGGTAGAAAATGTTGAAGTAATAAACAACGTCTTTATAAACAACCGCGAGTACGACATAATCGCTGATTTCCCCGGGCTCTTCATAAATAATACGATAACCAATGCCGCTAAACTGAAAATAACCGATCCATCTTCAGAATTTTTTGGAACAAGAACTATATCGGGCCAGCTAGTGATTCCAGGAGACATAAATCTAGACTATAAAATAGACATAGTTGATATATCCTTTCTAGCTAGATTATTTGGAAGCACAGAAAATTCTCCTAACTGGAATGAGACAGCAGATATAATTTCCGATGGGCAAATAGACATAAAAGACGTTTCATTTGTCGCCAAAAATTTTGGTTTTATGGCTTAATTCCATTAATGTCAAGTTTGTCTGTAGGGTTTTCCAGAATTCTTAAATCAATGAAACCCTTTATCAATATTTTGAGGGGAGAAGAGAAATGTTGAAGAAAAAAAGCTTAGCCATATCTCTCTTGATGGTAATCATGCTATCAATGCCCTTCCCGCTGTTCATAGTTGGAAGCTCAACTGCAAGCCTAAGCACAGAAATCAAGGTGATAAACCCAGAAACAGGGGACGAAAACTTCCTGTTCTATAGCAATGCCACGTCTGTGGGAACAAGATTCAACGCAACAGTTTGGGTCTACGACGTAGCAGATTTGTTTGCCTTTCAAGTTTACTTTACTGTTGACGATTCATTACTTAACATTACAAATGCTTGGGTACCGAGCTGGGACAGCTCATACGTATTTTATGGACTACCGACAGTGCCGACAATCCCCACATTCTACGATGATGACGCTGATGGCGTATACGAGTCAGTTCTAGTCGGCACCACAATTCTTGGCACAGGTAGCTTCACAGGCTCAGGCCTACTAGCCATAATCGAACTAGAAATAATTTATATCCCAGTAAAAGGTGAAGTAGTCGATGAACTTAACATAGATAACGATGATACAGTTTTGCTTGACTCTATGCTGAATGATATATCTGCCATTCGAACTAATGGAACGTACAGGTGCGTAGGACCTATCCCGCCTTCAGCTTCATTCACTTATTCTCCATCTCTTCCGTTGGTAAACATGACAATAACCTTTGACGCTTCTCTATCCACTCCAAACGGAGGAGCCATAGCAAATTACACATGGAACTTCGGCGACGGTAACGTAACAACAGTAACGCAACCAACAGTGACTCATACCTACACTTATTCAGGAATTTTTAATGTAACTTTGACAGTGATGGACACGGATGGGCTTTCAGACACAATATGGAAAAATATAACAGTTTACAGCAAATTGCCAGTCCTAAAAGTAGATCCACCAAGTGTTAGCACAGAATACCGCACCTTCAATGTTACCGTAAAAATAGAAGATATTGAAGAAAACTCAAGCATGATAGGATTTCAATTCAGACTACTCTACAACAGCAACATACTGGAAGTTTTAAATGTGATAGAAGGACCCTTCTTACAATCCTTCCCACAAAGACCAACCCCACCCTACACTTACTTCATGTGGTTCGACGAACCGGATGATCCTTACTACGGGAGTCACGTCTTAGTTGGCAACCTACTCCTGCCAAATGATACAGGGCAATGGCCAGGTCCATTCCCACAGGGAGAAGGAATACTAGCTACGATCGTGTTTAACGCAATAGCTAGCGAGACTGGTCCTTTCACTTTAACATTTAACGACACAATGATCATCGACAGTACAAACAGCCCAATACTGCACATAACTATGGATGGAACATATGAATTTCAGCTTACCACAGTAACAATAACCCGCCAACCCCTACCAAGCTACGAGGTCGACGACACAGCCTCGGCGAAATTCACGGTGCAATATCCAAATGGATCATACTACACAAGCAACAACCTTGGATCGATAACAGTAAAGGTGCATAATGGAACAGACTTTGTAGATGAAATACCACTCTCAACAAACGACTTTAACTCTACAACCAACGAATGGACTGTAGAATGGCAAATTCCAGCAAACGTGTCAGCAACAGCGAACTACAGCTTTGTAATCCCATCAACAGGCATAGCGGACAATATAGGAACCTTGATAATCCCTGAAGTTTCTTCTCAAGCATTTAAGATAGAATTGATATCTATAGAAAGTCCAACTACCGATAGCCCAATATACATCAATTCTGGGGAAGCATTCGAAATAACCATTAAATATACTGAAGAGAACCCGCTTAACCTAACAATAATCCTTTCCCATCTAAACTACACAATAGTAGAAACTAACAAGACAGCAATAAACCCCGGGGTCAACGTAATAGCGACATTCAATTTAACCATCCCCATAACGGCTCCTGAAGGAGAATACAATCTTACAGTAACGATGTTTAACATATATAATATGAGCTTAACGGACACCCAATTTAAGGCTGTAATAGTAGACGACACTACTCCTGTAATTTCAGATCCTTACCAAAATCCTCCAGGACAAATAGTTCAACCCGGAATTACTGTAGTAGTGGACCCAGGACAAAATGTTACAATCCGAGTAAATGTAACTGACGCTAACTTGAAAGAGGTGATTCTTTCCTATAACACTACATCCATGCAATGGCAAAACATAACTATGTATCCAACCTCTGGAGGCGAATTTGAAGCCACCATACCTTCCAGCACGTTCCCGGTCGACACAATGGTGTACTACCGTATTATAGCAATCGACAAAGCCGATAACGTAGCTATATCGCCAACAAATGAGCTGTACTTCCAATACAACGTTATACCAGAGTTCAATCTAATAATGATGCTTTTGATCATGTTGATAAGCACAATGATAGCTTTAACGCTTAGAAAAACTGTTTTCAAAAGAAAAGTTTAACCATCCCCTTTTTCTCCCCTCTGGCTAATTTCTGCAAGATATAATTTAAGAAACTACTTCTTCCTCCAAGCAAAAAATAAACCTAGCCCTGAAAGGGTTGATGCACAACCAACTGGAAGAAGCCAGAAAAACGGGCTTTCTCTTGTGCTTTTATGCAGAGAGAACCAAGCAGGTGGTTTAGTCTCCCAATCTGGAGAGGTAGGAGGATAAATATAAGGCAGGACTTTCACTGTGTACTCTCCATCAAACTGGGTGATTCCGCCAATAAACTCTGTTCCGTAAAGCTCTACAAGACCATTACTTGAATTTTCTCTCTCCAAGCCATCTGAATTTTTATAAGTTTCAAATCAACCATAACTAAAATTTGTTGGTTCGGTGCTTTTTGCAAGAACAATTTCTATAATCGTTTCGTTGCCATCAGGGGGATAAATCTCTAAAACAGCAAACCGTAGCAAAAGACCGGGATAAAGATCACTCATTTCATAGGCTGCTGGTTCCTCTTCAGGCGGAGGAGCCCATGTGTATGAAGGGTTTATTCGGACGAGTAAATAGTCACCTTTAGAAAAGTTCGCTGAGAGCTCCCAAGTAGAATTGTCTGTTCGAGGAATTTCAACGGTCGAATTATCCGTAGGATTTGAGCCCAAAAGAAAAACACTAGCTTTCACAATAACTTCTGGCTTTCCATATCTGGAAATACTAGAAGTAGTAACCAAAGCCAAACCTAACAAAACCAGAAAAACACCTAAAGCAAACATCCATTCTCGCAACCCAATTCCTCTCTAAAATAAAAAAGATTAAGCTCCATTTAAACCTTGTTTCCAATTTACCGACGAATATTCCGTCCCTCCTCCATACATCCAACAATATAAAAGGGTGAAAGAGGGGCAGATCAGACTTTGGGATAAACAGATGAACCTCAAAAAGAGCCGATAATTTTGGAGAGGCCCTTAACGAAGCGTCGAGCAAGATGCAGAAAATGGACATTAGGCTTGGCAGGGTCGGACGAACATTGCAGAATTTAGATAGACATGGAAGATAGGCTAGATTCATGCTCACTATCCATGAGCAACCCAACAGAAGAAGCCAATGCAAAAAAGATTTGGCTACTAAAAGCAACCGAGGATAGAAAAACAGGCAATTACAGCTATTCAAGTTTAATTGCGGGCGTAAAACTCCAGTAAATTAATCAAAATTTCTAGCTGTTAATTTGTTCTATTCACCAGATAAATGAAAAACATACTTGCTTCCTCACCATTAACTCTATAATATGATGATAAAACATACAATAGCCCAGAAGTGATTACTGGACTATAACAGTAGCTAGGTCTGACATTTTGCTAATATTGGCAAAGAACAGTTAAATTCATATAGTAGATAGTATCCTTACATGGTAAATAATGCTGGGATGGAATTGAGAATGGGAAAATTCCACTTTAAAAGTTTCGGACTTTATACAATACTGCTCGCGGTCATCGCCTTATGCGTTGTATACACTCCGCCGATAGCAGTGAGGCAAGTTTCGGCCAGCCCTCCTGGAACAGAGGTTATAATGATAAATCCAGCGACAGGCAATACCAACTTTACCTTCTATATAGAAGTAACGCAGACTGGGACTCGCTTTAACGCCACTGTATGGTTGTATAACGTTACTGACTTGTTCGCATTTCAAGTCTATCTAGCGATCAACGATACATTACTTAATATTACTAATGCTTGGGTACCGAGCTGGGACAGCTCATACGTATTTTATGGCAAAACCACGGTGCCGACAATCCCCACATTCTACGATGATGACGCTGATGGCGTATACGAGTCAGTTCTAGTCGGCACCACAATTCTTGGCACAGGTAGCTTCACAGGCTCAGGCCTACTAGCCATAATCGAACTAGAAATAATCCATGTTCCAGAAACAGGCGAAGAAACAACCAACCTAAACATAAACAACCCAGACACAATCCTCCTAGACCCTACGCTATCAGACATAGAAGCCACAAAAACCGACGGACTCTACAGAATTGTTGGAGCTCCTGCCCTGCCAATACCTCCCGCTAGGCTTTATGTTTCGCCTACCAGAATATCTGATCCAAACCTGACTCCATGCCGAAGTTTCAGTATCGGGGTTAACATAGAAAATGCAACAAACTTGTACACCTTCATGTTTAATCTCAATTATGATCAAACAATAATAACCGTCGATAACGCGACAGCAGGAGACTTCTTCCCTGCCGAAAGCTATACCATAACCATCGATAACCTTAGAGGAATTCTTACAGTTTCGGCGCAACTAACTCCTCCAGAAGAACCGAGGAGCGGCAACGGAAATTTGATAACAGTTTACTTCCACGTTGAAGCAGTGGGTGCATCTTCGATCAGCCTTTCTGATGTTGCCTTGCTAGATGAACAGGGAAAAGATCTGCCATATACATCCGAGGATGGTTTCTTCAGCAACGTTTTCATGGCAAAACTCTCCATTGAACCTGAAAACATAATCAGTCCAGATCTAATGCCATCACATGTCTTCGACGTCAACGTCACAATTGACGACGTTGAAAATCTCTACGGCTACGAGTTTACCTTAACATATAATACTGAAATGCTGACTTTTATAGGGATGTACGTATATCCAGTAAACAATCAGTCAGCCTTCACAACTTTAACTCAAAGCAACGACCTACAGGGCTGGCTATGGATTAACGTCACATTTTATGAACCTGCCATCCCATTTACAACATATGAACCACAACCGCTAGTGAGGCTATACTTCATCGTCGAAAACGTGGGTTCAAGCTTGCTACATTTTGAAGGCACATCGCTAGTAAACTCAACTGGGCAGCTGATTCCGCATGGAACAAGTGATGGATACGTCCAGACGCTTATCCGCGACGTCGCAGTCACTAATGTGGAGGTTTCGCCCGACTGGGTCTACGAGGGATGGATAGTAAACATATCGGTTACCGTTAAGAACCTTGGCAATGTAAGCGAAACGTTCGACGTTATGGCCTATTACGACGACGCTTTAATCGGAGTGGAAACGGTGATAGACCTAGCCCCAAACGCTGAAACAACACTGCTTTTCTCATGGAACACCTCAGGTGTTGAAGAAGGAATATACACAATTAAAGGTGAAGCTAGCGCTGTTCCCTACGAGTTCAACCTTGAAAACAACATATACGTAGATGGAACAGTCGAGGTCAGAGCTTTCATACGTGACGTCGCCGTAACGGCTATTTCAGCGTATCCCGATGCTGTCTACCCAGGCTGGCCAGTTAACGTCTCAGTGACCATTCGAAATGAGGGCAACCTAACGGAGAATGTCACAGTCACCATATACTTTGATAGCGAAGTGATGGCAGATGTGGAAGCCACTAACTTGGCGCCTAACGAGGAGAGAACAATGTATTATGTCTGGAACACAACAGGACTTCCCGAATGCTCAAACTATACTATAAGCGCCGAAGTTACACCGCTTCCCTACGAAATAGACCTTGAAGACAACTACTTAACGGACGGATATGTCAAAATAAAGATTTACGGAGACATAAACGGAGATAACAAAGTTGATATATACGATGTCGCTATTGTAGCCTATTCGTTTGGCTCATACCCCGGCCATCCAAGATGGAACCCGGAGGCAGACCTAAACAGAGATGAAAGCGTCGACATACGCGATGTCGCTATTGTAGCTTCAAACTTCGGTAGAACATGTTAACCCCCAACTTTTTATTTAATTATGTAAAAACCAAGTTAAACCATTTTAATTAACCAAAATTATATTAATTTACACTTTATGTTTTCATCTAATAACTAATGTCAATGAATCGTGCTTTTTCTGTTTCACTTGACAGTTTTGAAATTGTTTAGGAAGATTAGCAATCTTTTAAGTTCACCACGCTTGAGCAACTTAAATCGTTGCGTCTATTGCCTTAGTAGTCAGATAGAAAATAAAGTGAACTTTCAGGTAAATATCGAAAAACAGGCAATCACGCTATTTAAGTTTTAATTACGGGCGTAAAAGGAAACTCCAGCAAATATTCCATCTCCCAAGTGATTGCTAAGCCGTAAAAGTAGCAAAGTCTGGCACTCTGCTAATATTAGCTAATGAACGGTTTAATTCGAATATTTAGATAGTAGACATACGTGGTGAATACTGCCGATGGAATTGAGAAGAGGAAAATTGCGCTTTAAAAGTTCGCGTCAGAAGATGAGAATTTGGGCTCTAGCCTAGATCTTCGGGGTCCACATAATAGTTGGAGCTTCTATGGGATCTACGAGTTTTGAAAGAAAGAGAGAAGAATTCTAGCAAGAAAACTTTATAGCTTATAATTGTGCATGAAATACTAACACAACAAGAGATTGGGTGAAAGAAAATGTATACAAAACAATTGTCAAAGGTAATATTAGTTTGTTTTGCAATAACGCTTTTAGCGGTGCCGCTTCAAATCAAACAAGTAACATCTCAAAATTTAACACAAGCAAAAATAGCAATAGCCCCCTCGACATTACAAGTGGGGTCAAGAAGGCAAAAACCTCACGGAAGTTAATCCATTTAGCTTAAACATAACCGTGGGCAACGTCACTGACTTATTTGCCTGGCAAATAACAAGCTATTATGATCCAAGAATTATTAACTCACCAATGTAACTCTTCCCCCGGGTCACGTTTTCCATAAAAACGATTCATAGAAGTCAAGGGAAGGATCGAAACATGGTTTCAAATTCTGAAGAACAGCAAAAAAATAGATTTAACAAACCCTGTAGGAAGTAGCTGGACGGTCGAAAAGTGCGGCGAAGTTAACTCCCCAGAAACTCCGAAAGGAGCAGTTCAAAATAATATCACTGAATGGTTCGATGGGGATGGAAACGGCATTATCGAAAGTTGGATTGTAACCGTGAAAGTTAAGGGTCCAAGTGAAATCACTATATATATTCAGCCTGAAACAGTTTTTGCGTTCGAAAATATTACGATTAACGGCACTATAACACCAAATCCTGGAAGCGTGAATGTAACAATTGAGTATAGACTTTTTAACTCCACACAGAGCTGGTATGTCCTTGCGAGTGTAACCACCAATGATAATGGGGTTTATAGTTATGAATGGCAAGCAACAAAAGAACAAATAGGTACTGACGCATTCAATGATACGTTTGAGTTTCGTGCCTTGTGGGAAGGCAATGGGACGATTCTTTCGAGTCAAAGTCAACCGGAAAACCTAACAGTAGTAAAAATCGAACTTGACATTAGCGTTACAGCTGAACCCGAAACGGTGAAAACGGGCTCAAATGTAACAATAACTGGCAGAATAAGACCTCACATACCAAACATCGAGATTGAAATTGGATATTTTACAAGACCCGACGCCAATAACTGGCAGAATAAAAGACCTATTGGTATAGCAAAAACAAACAAGACTGGACACTTCAGTAAAGTATGGAAGGTGGACGAAGGAACGGTTGGAGAGATATGGATAAAGGCTTATTATCACGGCGACGAGAATATTAAAAAAGTAAATCTAACAAGTGTTGAAGCATCACAATTTCAACCGATATTGAAACCGCCAGTATAGGTACGAGAATCTTTATACAAGGAAATTTGACACCTCCTCTAGCGGGTGAAACAATCCAAATATATTATAGCCGAAATGGTGGATCAGCAGTTCTCCTCAACATATTAGTAAAAACGTACGGCGCTGGAAAATATAACTTCACATGGGAGGCTGGGAAAACGAGTGCTGGCTGGAAAAGCGGACTTTATACTTTATATGCACAGTGGTACGGAAATATATTTATTCAAAAACAAAAAGTCAGCCAATTTACATTGAAGTTCAAAAAATAGTAGCAGTCTAACTGCTAACCTCTCTTCTGAAACAATAGGATTAGGCGAAAACATTACAATTTCAGGATTTTTGACGCCAGCCAAACCAAACATGACTATATACATCTACATTAGACTTAACAAAACAGGTGAATCTTGGATGTTGTTAAATGCAACCAAAACAGACAATAATGGATTCTTCAACCATACATGGACGCCTGAAACTTCTGGAAGATTTGAAATATATGCCAAATGGGAAGGTGATGAAATTTACCTTTCAGCAGAAAGCAGCATAAAAATATTTGAGGTTGTAGAACCCTTAAACACCCAGATGATAATAACACTAGCCATTGTAGTCGCGGTCATTCTTGCACTAATATACTTTTTCACGAGAAAACGCAAAAAAATCGTCATAAGTTGGGAATAGAATAATTAGTAGCTTTTTCCAAAATTATATCTTCTTCAAATTTGTTAACATCTATTCCTCAAAATTTTTAGCTTCGAAGGTGGATTCATATAGATTGTTGAATAGTAAACTTCAAATAGTAATACATAGGATACAATTTGCTGAAAGGTGAGACAATGCAGAAAAAAGGAACAGTATCAATAATTGCTTTACTACTATTAGCAATAATCACTGTGTTCTTGCCAACACCTACAAACGCACAACAGACAGAAGTAAAAGTTATCAATCCAAATACTGGAAATTCTAGTTTCACATTCTACTGGAACGAAACCTATGTAGGTACAAGGTTTAACGCCACTGTATGGTTGTATAACGTTACTGACTTGTTCGCATTTCAAGTCTATCTAGCGATCAACGATACATTACTTAATATTACTAATGCTTGGGT
>Ga0190363_1001220_pt1 | contig 15258 bp, 16 predicted proteins | sample 48721867_MG_FD_161272 | JGI IMG/M metagenome (GOLD analysis project Ga0190363, IMG submission 161272) | Hydrothermal vent microbial mat bacterial communities from Southern Trench, Guaymas Basin, Mexico - 4872-18-6-7_MG | ecosystem: Environmental > Aquatic > Marine > Hydrothermal vents >... | reverse complement strand
CTCTAACCTGCCTTAATACCATAATTTCTTTTTGGTTTAAAATAATTTTCTGGAAAAGAGGCTTTATTTTGTTGTGGAAGTCCTCTAACATATTATCTGGCGGTATTGGGATAATTTTATTTTCCATGAATAAATCGGTATTCAAATGTAAAACATTAGATCCATTAGCGAATGTCGAGTTTTCCTCTTGGAGATATTTAAGAGATAGATAAAGATAATATCTTAGGTTTTCATTACTCACATTCAGTTTTGCACAATCTAAGGAAATTATCCCCTCAGCATAGCCAAAAGGCAAAACAACAACTGCAGGAGCGCCAACAACTTGAGCTAAAGGAGTCATATCAGTAAGAGCAATTATTAAATCTCCATCCTTCACTTTTTGTTCCTCTTTTGCTTTATTTCCTACATAGAATTTATATTCTGGTTTGAAACCCCCACCTCTAAGAAAATTCTTTAAAGTTATAAAAAGCTCCCCCTCTGCTTCTTCAGTAATATCTGGAGAATTGTAAGATACTCCTTTTGTTAATTGTGCAATTTCTTTAAGAGGTTTTATTTTCCATCCTTTTTGAAATTCATTTTCTTTACTGATTGACTCAACAAACCAGTTCTTAAAAATCGCCATCGCTGTTTTTTCCAAAATTTCGTTTTGTTTTTTCTTGTTTTCTATGAGGTCATCGAAGTAGGATAAGATTATGGAGATAATGGTTTGTTCTTGTGGGAGTGGATAGAGCAAAGATAAATCTTCTAATACATCGGGTGTAAAGGCTGGATATGCGGTTGTTGATGTTTCTGCAATTTGTGTTAAATGTTCTGTAACAAATTCTGTAGTTAAATAATAATACAAAAATCTAGGGACTATTTTATATGAAGTGATAACAGCAAATCCAGTAGATGCTATAGTATTTTCTTTAACTTCTTTAAGAAATACAAAATGTTTAAGATTTGGTCTTACTGTAGAAATTAGTATGTCATTTTTTCTGACAATTCTTTTTGCTCTTGTTGGGGCTTTTGATAATGGAATGATTTGTACATCTATGATCTCACCTTCTTTCACCGATGTTATATCTATATACTCAATTTTTTTATGAAGATAGTCTGATTTTATTGAAAGTTCATTTACCTTTGCAACTTCTTTTAATTTTACCTCTTCCCAATCCTTCGGAATCTCTCCAATTTCAGTTTCCTTAAATTCTGTTTCCCATTTGAATTTGAGGGTCATTTTATCACTTTTTTATTCGTTTTTCAAAATTCTCTAAAAAGGTTTCAAAATAGTCTAAGGTTACTATGTCTATTAGGTAAGGTTTTGATAGAACAATCTTTCTATACTGTTGATTACGCAATAATCTTACTGATAAAGGCTCTTTTATTTCTCTTTCTACTAATAAGGAGATCCACTTTGTTTCATTGATATTCATTTCATTTTCTTTTACTAAAACATCAAAAAGTTTTCCATCAACTACAATAACTGGATGGAAAAAGGTTATGATCTTCTTTTCTAATTTGTATTTAGAGTGAAGGCTCTCCCTTTGTTCCCAATAAAATATTAAAGCACTTAAAACTTTCTCGATAGCCTCAAAAATCTGTTTAGATTTTTTACTTTCTGGTGTTGTAAAAGCGAGAAAATAATATGACCAACAAGGTCTTTTATAATAATAATGTTTTTTAAAAATATGTTTGCTGGCCCAATCATAAACAGCTCCCTCAGTAATGTCCATCATATCGATATTAAGAGAAAAAACATTATCATTTAATTTCTCTTGTCTGAAAAAAACCCAAGGATTATCTTTAGATTTTTTACACTCAATAATAAGCATACTTTTACTATCTTTAACTAAAGGATATCCCTTTTCTGCAACAAGATCTATTTCTTTTATTTTTTTAATGTCAGAGTCAAAATATGTTGGAGCATTTTTTACATACCATCCTTTTTTGTTCAACATAAAAGAAACTTTAAGACTAACTGGATGGCCGCTTTTTTGGATATCATTTTTTATTTTCTTGATTATTTCTTTCTCCATTTTTTACACCCTCCAACCCAACGCCTTAAAAACCTCCTTAACTTTTCCCGTCAGCTTTTCCTCTTCCTTTAAGAGTTTTGATAATTGTTCTGAGTAGGTTTTCATTTTTTCCTCAAATGGAATTTCCTCTTCTTCAAGTTTTATTCCGACATATCTTCCAGGGATTAAAACATATCCATTTTTTCTGATTTCTTCCAATGTTGCCACTTTGGCAAAACCTGCTTCATTTATTTTTTCTTCATCTTCGCCTTTTTCAAACATTCTGAATTTATTAACAATCTTCTCTATATGCTCTTCAGTAAATGTAACCTGTCTTCTTGAAATTTGTTCGAATAATTTTTTTGCATGAACAAAAAGAACTTTACCTTTCATATGCTCTGGTTTTGATTTTCTTAAAAACCAGAGAGATACAGCCAGAGAAACATTGTAAAATAGTTTTTGTGGGCAAGCAACAATTCCCCACACTAAATCATTTTCTATAATCTTTTTTCTTATTTCTCCCTCTCGTCCTCCAGCGGATAAGGCAATATTTGACATGACAAAACCAGCCTTACCATTTGGTGAAAGATGGTAAATATAAATTTGAATCCATGCATAATTCCCGTTGTTATCTGGAGGAATTCCAAATTTGAATCTTGGATCATCATATTTAACCCTATCAGCACCCCACTCGCTGTCATTAAACGGAGGATTAGACACCACAAAATCTGCCCTTAAGTCGGGAAACCTATCATCATGATAAGAATCTCCCAATTGGATATTACCTTCAGCCCCTCTTAATGCAAGATTCATTTTACAGATTTTCCAAGGCATTTCCTTAGATTCCTGACCATTAATTGAAAGCATTGTTTTATCAATCCTTTTATTTTCTAATTCTTCTAATGCAGAAACAAAGAAACCTCCACTACCACAAGCAGGATCAAAAATTCTTCCTTCTTTTACATCTAAGACTTTAACTATCAATTTTGTTAGACTGCGTGGAGTGTATTGTTGTGATTTACTTGAAGGTTCGTGTTCGGCAAACTTTCCTAAAAAATATTCATAAATCCTTCCAAAAATATCCTTGGCTTTATGATCTTCTCCAAATTCTAGCGAAGAAAAAAGATTTATTAAATAGGCAAGATCAAGATAATCTAAGTTTGTACTTGCATATATTTTGGGGATAACATCTTTTAATTGTTTAGGATACTCATTTTCTAGAATTTCAATTGCTTTGTCTATAAGTTCTCCTATATTCGGTTGAGTAGCATTTCTTACAAGATAATCCCATCTTGCTTCTTCAGGAACATACAAGATTCCTGCATCAAGATAGTAATCCTTATCTTCTAACGCTTGTTTTCTAAATTTTTCATTTTCGATGTATTCTTTATCTTTTGGATTAGAGAATTTATTTTGAAGCTCTTTTTTCCTTTCTTCAAAAGCAAAGGACAAATATCTCAAAAAAATTAAACCTAAAACAATATATTTATATTCATGCACTTCTACTTTCTTTCTCAATTTATCTGCCGCTTTCCAAAGTTTATCTTCAAAGTTTATATCTTTCATTGTATTTATAAATAATTTTATAATTTTATTTTTTTACCTAGTTATCGATCTATCAAAACTCAATTCGTGTTGGAAGCCCCTGTTTCTTAAAACGTTCTATAATTTTTTTGTGATCTCCTTTTGTAAGTTTCTTTTTCTCTCCTTCTCCATCATACCATTTCTGTATATCCTTTTCTTTGGCACCACAGTTTGGACAATCTCCCTGAATGAAATATTTTTCATCTATTCTTTTGTAAACAGTTTTTGCTCCCGCCGAAATTCTAGTTGTCTTACCCTGAAGAAAACTTGGCTTATGAAATGCAATTACACATATCTTATGGCAAAATGGACATTCTACTATAGCTTTTCCCGGTTGGTAGGCCATATTAATCACTTTTGATATATTTTATATATTTTTAAAAAATTTATTTGGAGATTTATCATCTTTAAAAATATCTGCTTAAAATTCCTATTACTCCTAGAAATGCGAAAATGATTCCAAAAAATATGGCTGCAGTTATGGCTATATCTCCTTGAGAAAATCCTAGAAGTTTGCTTACTACTCCCATCTCTTGATGAGATCAAAAGATTGAGACAGTATGCTAAAAGTCATGGAGGAATTGCCATATTAGCACATTATAACGGAAGAGGAGATGTTCGTTTTAAATTTTTAGGAAATTGGTCAAGAAAGTGATAAAAAATGGAAACACTACTTAATCCTATTGAAGAAATAGCGTTAAATTTGATTAGAGAAGCATGGGAAAATAAAAAAATAAAACTTAATATTACAGAATTAAAAGAGAAATTAGAAAGAAAGGGTTATTCTCTTTCTCATGAAAAAGTCCGTCTCATAGTTGAAAGTTTATGGAGAAAAGGAGAAATTCTTATAGATGTTCAAGGAAGGGAAAGAATTGTTAGACCAAACCATGTAATAGTAAGCTCGAAAACAAATCCTATTGAATTTAGGAATTTTACTATAATAGATAAAGATGGAAAACCGGTTCAAAGAATTTGGATATCTGTATATAAAAATAAACAAGGAGAGACCTATTTTACGATTTCTGAATCAAGATGGAACGGTACATGGAAAACTACAAGCAATATTATATTTCCTCCAGAAGCAAAAGAAGAAATTAGACAAATAATAAAATTCTTAGAGAAATGGAGTAAATAAAGAAAATAAAATTTACAAGAGTTAAAACAAAGAAACTCGAAGGAAGGGAAAAAATCGATCACAAAAAACTTCTGGAAAGGCTCAAAAAACAGGGTCTTCCGACTGTGATTGAGTTTTGATAATTTTGCGATTTATTTAATTCCAATATATAATTTGAGAAAAATCTTATTTCGTCTGATTATCATAATCAATTTTGATTATTATTCTAAGATAAAATAAGATTTATTAAGTGAAAAACAAAAATAGAATTATGAAACAAATTGAGAAAATTAGATTATTGAAGGAATTGGAAAAATATCCGTTGTTCACGTTCAATGATTTTGTTAGAATTACCGGTGCTTCTGCAGAATATGCGAGAACAATGCTCTATAGAATGAGAAAAGAAGGGCTGGTGTTTTGCATAGAAAAAAGCAAATACACGGTGCATGATGATCCGCTGATTTTTGCTTCATACATTTCCATACCGTCATATATAAGTTTCTGGACAGCATTGAGATTCTACAACCTTACAGAACAACTTCCTATAGAAATCATGCTTGCAGTCCCTGAATATCGAAAACCGCTAAAATTTATGGATATACCGATAACATTCACAAAAATCCGCGAATTCTGGGGATATGGAAAAAAGAGATACGGTAGATTTGATATTTTCATAGCCGAAAAAGAAAAATGCATAATAGATTCACTTCTTGTTAAAAAAATACCCATAGATGAAATTTTCAGCATCCTGCAAACAGAAAAATTGAACACTAAAAAATTAATTGAATTTGCAGCAAGAACAAAAAGCATATCCGTGATGAAAAGGATTGGATATATGCTTGAATTTTGCGGGATCGATACCTTGCCTCTTGAAGAAAAAATAAGCTCTGACAGAAATTATATCACTCTGGACTGGAATTTCCCTGCTAAAGGGAAAAGAAATACCAAATGGAAATTGATCGTTAACAGGGTGTTAGAATGATAGATGTAGAGGAGCTGAAAAAAATAGGAAAACTGAAAGGCATTGCAAATATTGGGCATATAGAAAAGGATTATTTAAGCGATTTGATTCTATTGTCCATCTCAAGACATACCAAAGAAGAATTGATATTTAAAGGCGGTACCTGTCTTTTCAAATTCTATAAACTTGACAGGTTCAGTGAGGATTTGGATTTTACACTCAAAAAGGAACTGGATATTACCAGATTGTTAAACAGAATAGTTTCCGATCTTAAAGTGTTTGGTATTGAATGTGAGATAAAAAAGATGAAGCAGACACATAACGCAATAATGATTACACTAAGAATTAAAGGTCCTTTCTATACAGGTGATGATAAAACAATTGCAACAATGAGAATTGATATAAACACGAAATCAACCATTGAACTGAAACCTTTAGTGCAGCGATACATTTCACTTTATCCTGACATTCCGATATTTTCTATCATTATTATGCAGGAAAAAGAAATTCTAAGTGAGAAAATAAGAGCCATTCTTACAAGGACAAAGGCAAGGGATATCTATGATTTATGGTTTCTGCTGAAAAAGGGTGTTGAATTCGATCCGAATCTTGTTAAGAAAAAACTTAAATATTACAACATGCAATGGAACAAGAACCTGTTTCTCAAAAACCTTAACATCAAATCTGAAATATGGAAAGCTGAGCTTAAACCCCTGGTCAGGACACTGCCCGAATTCAGTGAGGTTAAAAAACTGATCCGTGAAAAGATAAAGATTTCAGAAAGTGAGAATTTACCGAAAAACCTGAGAAAGAGGGAAAAATGAAATGTGAGAAACCCGGTGTTTTGTTGACAATTTCTGATTCTAGTCAGAACCCACAATATTTACTTGCATGAAAAGCCTGAATGGAGATAATTTGGAAAATAAGTTCTCAAAAAGAACGAAAAATTTAAATATTCGTTCTCTCAGAGAACGAAAAAAGAAAAACATTCAGGTAAAAGACGTGGTTTTCAGGTATTGATCCATTGTGTAGAACTGATTCTCTCAATTCACCAACTCTGGTATTCTTCCCTTTATTCTGAATTCGCTTTCAGGCCACCTGTATTTTTTTCCTCTGTAGGTGAATTCTGTTGCATATTCCAGCAATTCCCTTATCTCCTCTGGTGAATAACCGTCTTCCTTCATTTGCAAACCAAGCCTGTATTTGCTTATAGCTTTACCAAACATGGGTTTGCCTTTGTATCTGAACCTTTCAAGAAATTTCAGGTCGCTTTCTGTGAGGGGCAGTTTGTCTTGGGTATACTCACCAAAATAGCAGCTGTAAAGGGAGTCTATTATTCTTGCCATGGCTTCATCAAAAAACTCTCTGTAAAGGTTTTCTTGCTTAAGATTTTCGATACCGTGGGTATTTAGTTCCATCAGTTCTCTTATCTCTCTTTTCGTCTCATTCATATAATTCAGAGCTTTTACAAGATCCTTATCCGGTTTACCTGTATTTTCTATGGTTGTTTCTAAAATGAGGTTTCCGTATCTTTCAATTTCTGTTGCGAGATCATAAATCTCTCTATAGGTTTTTACGCTTTCCTTCAAAATTTCAATGCTTACCTGTGTTAGCATACTTCTTTGCTTTAGTTCATCGAGAAATTCCTCTGCATCGGAAAAACCTTGTTTCGTTTTCAGAAAACTTTTCAGTTTCTTAATCATGTTTGTATAATATTTCGAATCTGCTGAATTCAACCGTGAGGATATAATGGATATGTTTTTTCGGTGTTTCTCAGTCCGGGTATCCTTTAATTCCAATTCACTTTCGCACAACGAAAAAAACTCATATGCATCGTGTATGAAGGAAAGAAAAGATTTTGTGTATTCTGTATTTATGCAAAATGCCTCAGCTATCTTCCGGGCTCTGAAAACGGTATATTCTGTGTAAAATTCACCTGCAGTCTTCTCCAAGAATTCTTCATCGGTTTTTAACTTTCTGATTATGTACTTTTCTATTTCCTGGAAATCAGGACCTTCAAAGTCCTTGCTGAAGAGAATTCCCTTCTTCCCTGTGTTATCGGATATGGAATGCCATATTTCATGGTCTATACCATCTATAGAAAACTCGTTATCGTTCACCACCAGGTAATCTTCTTGTGGAAGATAACTCGCAGTGATAGCTCTGTTATTATTCTTTGCCTTTCTCAAGGAAACATGACCTTCTCTTTTTCTGTTCGTATAATCCTGTTCTATATATTCAGATATCCAAGGGTCCCATTTTCGTAACTCCTTTTCAATCCTTTTCTCAAATTTGTTCGTACAGCCGTTTGCTACAAGGATCGGTATTGCTGCACCGAGAACAACATACTTCTTCCAGTTCTTCCACGCATTCTTCATATCCTGCTTTGTTTCTTCCCAATCCTCCTTCCATCCCTCCCATTTCAGATACGAACCAATTCTCTGCATATTTCTCACTTATGAATAGTTAAAAAATAAGTTTAAAAAACTTGGTGTTCTGAAATATCCGAAATGATATATTAAAAAACGAATCTGTGTCTTTGGAAGATTTTAAAACCGCACAGTTTTCTATAGATAGCAGACCGAGAAACTCAATCTTTTTCCCAAAAGATTTTTGGTGCAGCATAAGTTCTGACAATCTTTTTTTAGGTTTCACTTTAGGCAAAGGAGAATACGCTTCCCTTTTACTTGATGCTATAATAGATTCAAAAAAGGTAAAGCTTAATTGATTATTATGAGCAGAAAACTCATCACCCTTACAGGACCATCAGGAATAGGAAAAGGTTACGTCAAAAAAGAACTTAAAAAATTATTTAGCTGGGTTGAACCGCCCTTTTACACCACACGAAAAAGAAGACCGTCTGATGACGGCACAAGAATCCATATTCCAGAAGAAGAGTTTATAGAAAAGGTAAACAAGGGTGAAATAAATCTGGTTAATGAAATATATGGGCACAAATACGGATTGGATTTAAATCTCTTAGAAGAGATGTTTTTACTTGAAACTCCTGTTATAATGGAACTGTATATAGATAATGTCGCTCTCTTCAGAGACAAATATCCGTTTGCTAAAATGTTTGCATTTATTCCAAGTTCTCCTGATATTCTCCTAAAAAACATGGAAAAAAGAGGAGATAACGAAGAAGAAATAGAAAAAAGGCTCATTGCTGCAGAATGTGAATTAGAAAAAATAGAACAATATGTTTCACTTTTTGATGATGTGTTCCTGATTGAGAAAGAAAACAAAAACTTAGTGAGAGTTTTATATAATCATCTTAAAGATTATTTGAGGTGAAAAAATGCTGTCCACAAAACTTATAGATACATGGCTCAGAAGTCCCATCATTCTTGGCTCTGGTACAATTTGCGAGACCAAAGAAAATATCATAAAAGCCTTTCAGAACGGTGCAGGCGCTGCTGTTACAAGAACACTTAGAGTAGACGAAAAAACAAGAAAACCATTTAAGGTAAGATATTATGCAACCGATTGTTATATGTTAAATTCGGATAACACCAATGCAACATCGTGGAGAAAATGGTGCGAATGGATAGAGGAAATTGAAAGGTTTGGTAAACTTATAATAAGCATATCTGCAAGGGATGTTATTAATTCTGAAATAATAGTGAAGGCATTTGAAGAGAAACACCCACCCACTTTTTATGAACTTAATTTTTCATGTTCTCATTCCAGAAAGCTCTATGGTAGAATAAGTTATAAAAACGTTACAAAATCTTTAGAAATTATAAAAGAGCTTTCGAAACGGCCTGTGTTCCTTAAATTATCTTTGGATAATATAAATCTAAAAAAATTGAAAGAATTAGAATCTGTTGAACTTGTAGATGGTTACGTTTTATCAAACACCATAGGACCTGGAATGAAAATAGATGTGAAAAAAAGAAAACCGTTTTTAGATTCTGTCTTTGGAGGTGTTAGCGGTCCGGCTATTAAACCACTTGTTCTAGCAAAAATATTCGAATTGAAAGATAAATTGAAAAAACCGTTTATTGGTGTGGGTGGCATAGAATGTGCTGATGATGTACTGGAATATCTTTTAGTTGGCTGTGAGGCTGTTCAAATATATACAGCAGCACACAGGCATGGTATGAAAATATTTAATACAATTAATGAAGATCTAAAGAAAAAATTAAAAGAAATGAACGAAACCATAGAGAGTATCAAGGGAACATTAAAATTAGAAAACGGATAACATGCACACAATAACCGTGTACTGTAACAATTGCGGGCAGCGTTTGTTAAAATACCGGAAGGATAAACCAGGACATCTAGTAAAATGTTATTGCGATTGCATTTCAAAATATTATGTGGATGAGGAAAACCCGCTTTATTGTCCGAACTGCGGCACACAATACGCTAGAGAAACAAAAATCCGTGGTAGAGAAGCGTATAAAATAATTCAGGGTAAAGTATTTGTCAGGGGATAATATGGACGAATTGATAGATATTGTGGATGAGAATGATAATGTTATAGGGGTGAAATTGAAAAGCGAGGCGCATAGAGACGGGAGTAGACACAGAAGCGCGCATGTGTGGATAGTTAAGGATGGGAAGATTTTTATGCAAAGAAGAGGGAAAAACAAAAGATTTTTTCCCAATAAATTTGATGTTGCGTGTGCTGGGCATTTAATGAGTGGGGAAAGCTATGAGGAAGGAGCAATAAGAGAGCTCAAAGAGGAGGTTGGTTTGGATATTGAAAAAGATAGATTGATTCCGTTACAGAAAAGAAAACAAACCTCTATTGTTAAAGACGAAAACGGCTCGAAATACATAAGCAGGGAAATAATGATGGTATTTTTGCTGGAACTAAAAAACGATGAAAAAATGGAGATCGATAAAAATGAAATAGAGGAACTGAAAGCCTTTGAAATACAGGAACTTAAAGACCTGTTAGAAAACAGACCGGAGCTTTTTGTGGATGATAAAAAATATCTGAAAGATATTGTTAATTTGTTAGAAAAAAACATGAGCCCTAACTAACCCGTGTTTATAAATGCATCAGAGATTCGGAACATTCGAATGTGTTTTCTTCCTAGCCACTAATGGTTGGTTAGGTTTTTTTCACCTTGCAAACCCTGTTATAGGAAAACTGTAATCTCTATTTTATTCGCGATGCAAAATTCAGTTAAAAAAGCCGGTTCCTGCTTAAACAATATCCTTCTCGCTCACGATTACGAAATCACCGACTGATTTGACTGCAGAGAAGGGAATGAGCAGTCTGTTTTTCTCATCCCTCTGGAGGTTCATGTTGGCTATGTGGGATGTTGTGTCAACTATAACAAGGTTTATGAGTTCTCCTGATTCTGTTATATAATCGATATCACCGACCACTCCGAATTTTTTACCCGTTTCTTCAGAGATTATTATTTTTCCAATAAGATCCTTGCTCTTTACCCTTTCTTCGCTCATAATAACCTCCTGACAAAGATTATGATAGTTTATTGAATATAAGTTATTTAAATTTATCCTTCATTATCCAGGCCTGTGGTATCACCCAGTCACCACACAAATATTAATTTTTTAGCTCTGTAGATTTGTAACAGGTGATGATATGGCTCTTAAGAAAGCACCGGGATTGATTCCTGCTATTGATATGCCTCTGGGCAAAGCCATCGTTTATATAGATAAACTTAAGGGGCTTGAGAATGAAATAACCGGGCTTAAGATTGGCAGTGAGATTGTGGATGAGTTTGGTTTGCTTGTAACAAATCGTCTTCTGGAACAGATAGATAATGAATACTCTGTAATTCTTGATCTTCAGAAAAGAGGTAATGATGTGCCTGAATTTATCAGAAGACAGGTTGGACTTGCAAAAAAATATGCTGTGTGCAGCTATATCGGTCATCCTGTTGGATCGGGAAGCAGCGGTAAGTTCGGTGATAAGGAGATGGGTTCATTGCAGGCATTTGTGGGATATTGCAAGGAAAATGATATTGAACCTGTAATTGTATTAGAACTGACATCACCAGGCTCTGGTTTTTTCCTCCGGGAAGGAGCAAGAGAGGACTTAGCAAGAAAATCGAAAGAATTGGGTGTTAAATATTTTGTTGCTCCTGCAACCAGACCCGAAAGAATAAAGGTTTACAGGAAAATAATAGGGGAGGATGCTGAAATAATCTCTCCGGGTGTTGGGCCACAGAAAACAGGAGATCCTGTAAAGGATGCGGTTGAAGCTGTGTATGCGGGTGCTGATCATCTTGTAATAGGAAGGGCTCTGTATAATAGTAGCAATCCTCCTGAAACAGCAAAAACCATATTTGATGCTGTTTATGAAGCATATCTGAAAAGAAAGGGGTTGTGAGGTGGGTTTAATGAAACCGTACCAAGATAAGTTTCTAAACCATGCAATCAAAACCGGTGCGTTAAGATTTGGAAGTTTTAAATTAAAGAGCGGGAGGGATTCTCCCTATTTCTTTAACCTTGCACGCGCAATGAATTCTGGTGAGGGAATCTCGGTTGTTTCAAAATGCTATGCGGATGTGATTCAGGAATCTTTCGAGGAGGGTCTTGAATGTGATTTTTTGCTCGGTCCTGCATACAAGGGAATACCTCTAGCAGCATCTGTTGCATATGAACTTGCAGAAAGGGGTGTAAACAAAAGATACGGTTTTGATATAAAGGAGGAGGATTCCTCTGCAGAGATAAGTGCAGAGGATGTTCTTCCTGATACGGTAAAAATAGTGGGTGTTGTGATGTTTGAGGAGATACCGATGAATGGGAAAGAGGCGCTGGAATTTGCAGAACAGTATGCATCTAACATATTTGATACACTCAAATACAATGAGTTTGACTCGATTTTTGCAAAAGCGTATGGTGGGATTGTACCTGCTACACTTATACTGAAAAAATTATTCGAAAAATATAAAATAAACAAAAGATGGGGATATAACAGAAAAAGGAAAAAGGTTTACGGTGATAAATCAGAGATTACGGTAATTGGGGATATAAGAAAGGATGACCGGGTTTTGGTGTTCATGGCAAGGGAAAAACAAGAACAGCCTGTTATAGGATATCTGAGAAAGAAAGATGTGGTTTCACAGGTTGAGGATGTCATAACCACCGGAGATACGAAAATAGAGGTATGGAAAAAATTGAAGAGGTACGAGGAGGAAATTTTCCCTGGATGCATCTATCTGGGATTTGACAGACAGGAAAGAACAAAGGATGGGAGATCACCTGTAGAGGTGGTTGAGGCAGAGGGCTGGAAAGTGAAATCCATTTTACAGGCAAGACCGGTTTTTGTGGGCTTACACAATAAAGAAATAAACGGTAAAATTTTGGTGGATGATAAGATTCTTGAAGAATTTATCGAGTATCAGGCAAAGTATGGAGTGTAGATTAATCCTTAATGTTCAGTAATTGCTTTATTTTCTCAACATCGAATCCGACCACAATATTTCCATTTATTTCCAGAACAGGAACTCCCATTTGTCCTGATTTCTCAATCATTTCAAGTGCTGCTGCGCGATCCTTCGAAACATCCACTTCTTCAAACTCTATACCATGGTCACTCAAAAACTGCTTTGCTCGGAAGCACCAGGGACAGGATGGTGTGGTATAGAGTTTAACTTTATGCATCATTTTTCACCTCATGTTTTCGAATTCTTAAAAATGTTATCTGTTATATATATAAAACTTATACAGCTCTTATGAATTCGCACCGTGGATTTACCTCCACAAAATGGAAGGCTGTTTTTCCATAAGCAGGACACTGGTTTTCCTTTCGGTTATCCACATCCTCTCTCGGCCAGTGAGCAACATCGCACACCCAGCCGGGAATTATTTCATTTGAAAGACACGGTCCTGAAGAAAGGTCGGTTCCGTTCTGGAGATAGGATTTGCATAAAAGAATGCAGGCATAGGCAGCCCTTTCTGAGTCTGTTGGTACTGTTCTGAAAACCGCAGGGTAAATTATCCAGTAAAATAGCAAGAAACCTACAAAAAATGCAACAATAACTGTTATCACAAATTTCCATTCCATGTTTTGTTTTTATGGTTTTTCAATTTAAATATTGTCCTATCACAAAAGTATAAAAATCCCGCTATTAAAACTCTAAACGTGATGATATGTTCTCTCTTGAAAAAATAATAGAAAAGATATGCGAACACACAAATCTCGATGAAGACAGGGTAAGAAAAATGATTCTGGAGAAACAGAAAGAACTCTCCGGTTTGGTTTCCGAAGAGGGAGCCGGGTATCTAGTTGCGAGAGAATTGGGTGTAAATCTAATAAGGGAGGTAAAAAGACAGTTAAAAATAAAGAATCTCATAACCGGTTTAAAATCAGTTGAACTTATAGCAAGGGTTGTTAAAATATTCGAGCCAAGGGATTTCGAAAAAAACGGAAGAACAGGAAGGGTTATAAACGTTCTTCTCGGTGATGATACGGGTGTGGTGAGGCTTTCTCTCTGGAATGAGGAGACTGAACTTGTGGAGTCCGGAAAAATAAAGGAAGGTGATGTTGTTAGAATATCAAGAGCGTATGTAAAACCGGATAACAGGGATAATCCTGAACTAAGGCTCGGTAGAGGAAGTATAGAAAGGGTTGAAGGGGTCACGGATCTGCCTTCTGCTGAGGAAATCGAAAAAGAATTCAGCAGTATGAAAAGAAGGTTTATCAGAGACTTCAAGGATGGTCAGTTAAATGAAACCCGGGCCGCGCTTGTTCAGGTGTTTAAAAGAGATCCGTTTTTTGAAATATGTCCGAAATGCGGGATCAGGCTTAAGGAGGACAATGGCAAATGGATATGCGAAGATCATGGAGAGGTTCAGCCCAAGTATCAGGTTATGCTTTCAGGGATAATAGATGATGGAACGGGTAATATCCGTGCGGTTTTTTTCAGGGACACGGCAGAGAAACTGTTCGGAAAAACAGTTGAGGAGCTCAGAGAAATTGCAAAAAAGAATATGGATGTTCTTTCTGTTTTCACGCATATTGAAGGACTCGGTAAGGATTTCATTTTTAGAGGAAGGGTAAGAAAAAACGACTTCACAAACCGACTCGAATTTATTGTGAATGAAATGGAGGAAATAGATGTGAAGAAGGAAATTGAGAATTTGCTTAGAGAGATTGCCGGTTGATTGCGAATTTTGTATAGCGGAATACCGGAACGGTACTATCCACAGGCTTATAAACTTCGGCTGGTAAGGTTTTAATTGGTATGAAGGAATACGGGTACAGCAAAGGTATTCTGGGGAAACGGGTGGTTCAAAATCTGGATAAAATACAGGAAAGATTTGAAAAAGTATTTGGAATGAGACAGAAAACAATAAATGATTTTATGACAAGATTTAATCGGAGAGAAATATGAGTGAAGAGATATCCAAACTTCCGGGAGTTGGGGAGAAAACTGCAGAGAAATTGAAGGAGTGCGGGTATACAGATTTAATGTCCATAGCAGCATCGTCTGCCGGGGAACTCGCATCTGCTGCGGGAATAGGTGAGGAAACTGCAGGTAAAATAATAGCAGCAGCAAGGGAAAGTCTCAAAATGGGATTTGAGACTGCAAGTCTGGTATTGAAAAGAAGGGAGGAGATAGGGAGAATAACTACAGGGTCAAAGGCTCTGGATTCTCTTCTCGGTGGGG
>Ga0190363_1001219_pt1 | contig 15262 bp, 19 predicted proteins | sample 48721867_MG_FD_161272 | JGI IMG/M metagenome (GOLD analysis project Ga0190363, IMG submission 161272) | Hydrothermal vent microbial mat bacterial communities from Southern Trench, Guaymas Basin, Mexico - 4872-18-6-7_MG | ecosystem: Environmental > Aquatic > Marine > Hydrothermal vents >... | reverse complement strand
AATTATAGTTCTAACATCTCTATACAACATAACAGTGTGGAATATACTATTCTTTGCACCTAGAGTCGAGAAGTTAAGATTGTTATTAGAGAAATTATATGAATGCTCCAAAGGTATAGTGCATACTATAGTCGGAGTAATTATTCGCGCTATTAAGTCTGTAAATACAATCGTAGATTCTGCTAGACCCGGAAAAATATTCATACCAGTACTAGTTCTCACCATCATAAAGTATGTGGTAATGGTGATGGTATTCTTCCTCGCGGCATTAAGTGTAGAAAGAGTGGATTTAACTCAATCCTTCGAAGCCCTCTTATTCTATAATGCCATGGGAGTTATACCTACACCTGGTGCTAGCGGGGGTCTGGAATATGGTTTAAGTTTAATTCTTAAACCTATACAAGTAGTAATGATACGTGTAGTGGTATTTGCAACTACATTAGTCATAGGTCTTCCATTACTTATAAATTACTTAAGAAGAATGTCTATGGAATAGTTTACAAATGTCAACATACCTACACATAGTGCACGACTTATAGTCTCCTAAAACTCTCCTAAAGTCGTTTAAGTATAATTTTTTACCCAATATACAAGTTCCTATGCACTTGAAGATTATATCTCCCGGTGAATTTGGTTCCATTGACCTGGGATTAAAATATATAACTCCTATGCCCTTAATGTTAAGTTGATGTTCATTAATAAGGTGTTCCTTAAGGTCGTTGATGGATGTTTGTATGTGAGCAATTAACTCGTATCCGGCATAAAATGGTATGATAGCCCATAGTATGATATCCTTGTTTTGTAATAATCTACGTGTTCTATTATATTTTGTGACAAATAACGTAGATTTATATAACTTGCCTACAACGTATGCAGGTATCTTAAACTTTAAGTCCTTTAACTCTTTGTATGATTCCAATATAACTGTGGGTGATCCGAATACAATGTTGCTGTAGTGATACTTTGTTTTCGCGGGATAACCCATGTACTCTATGAAGGCATATGTTATGGTAGCAGAAGCTCCTATTACAAAATATTGTGTATCAGTGAATACTACGTCAATAGTGCCTTTTCCTTGTACCAGGTTTAATGGTAAATGTATGTTGGCTTCAAGTAGTTCTCGTCTAGAGTATTCAAGAAACCCCTTAATACCTAACACTGGATAGTAGCCATTATTCTTGGCAATGGTAACTATTGATAATGAAATAGGCTCCTCGTGGCACCAGTACAACCTTCCTACCTTAAAGGACATGTTGTTGCACCATGAGAGCAATGTGAGATACGGTAATAGTTAAAAGGCAATTAAGTTTAAAAACATAAAAGCTTATGTGAATGGATTATTAGGAGATTTTAGGATGTGGCTAGTAGTATATGCATCTTTAGCTCAAGGAATTGAAAAGGCGGAGGAGGCAGCGAGAACATTAGTTAGACTACTAAGTACTTTATATACGCGACCCATTAACTATGATGTAATAATTATTCCAGTAGATGAAGTAAATGATCAAGAAGTAGAAGTGCCAGCTATATACCTTAATGGAAAACTTATTGCAAAGACTTTGGATATTACAGAAGCAATAGACAACATATTAAAGACTAATCTAATAGACTATGATACATGTCCTCTAAGTTCAATGATGTATGTATTAGCTTGAGACCTTATCTATTGTGCCTCTTCACTGCTTAGACCATAGCCTAACTTAGCTATAGGACAAGTTTCCCAGTATTTACTACACAGTAGTGCTTCATGTCTTGTAAGTATGCGTCCAAGAACATTACAGTAGGCTAAATAGTATCCACCATGGCTTAATAGTTTGTAATGGGGACATCCAGAATTAAGAGGATTTTCTAAATAATGTATGGGTGGATAGGGTTTAAGTTCTTTTAATTGTTCATCGCTTAACGTGCTCACTATTAATGTAGATTGTCTTTCTGATTTCCCAGGCTCTACATAGAATTTGCAAGTTCTATACTTATCGTCGCTTAGGCATCTACTAGGAACTATTATTGCATCGGTAGGCTCTGGTAGTAATGGTGATGTACACATTTTGTTCTTAAAGTAGGGGCATGGCATAAGTATGATTCACCTACTGAGGATCCCTAATGTAAATATAGGGGTTAAAAACACCACCTAGCAATATTTTAAAGTTCGACAAAGACTATGGGAAAGTTAAAAACATTATGTTAGATAATATATTATTTTGTTCGTTGTTTAACTGCATCCAAGTAAGTTCTTTATGTTATTGATAATACGTTCCTTTTCTTCAAGTTCGCTTCTAAGCTTGCTTAGCTGTTCTTCTAATATTTTTATTCTTTCTTCTAATTCTTTTGCTTCGTTTGCTTTCTCTTCTAATTCCCTTACCCTTTCTCTTAAACTAGCGTTCTCTTTTTCAAGTTCTTTAAGTGTTTCCTCAAATTCCTTTATCCTTGTCTCTAAATCTTTTGCAGGTATAGCCTCTTGCAACCTTCTCTTTAATTCAGCATTCTCCTTCTCTAATTCCTTAATCCTCTCCTTTAACTTCTTTAACTCCTCTTCCGCTACCCTTAACCTCTCGTATTCCTCAATTGTAAGATGAACACCAGTAAATGGAACTACTAACTTAAGTTTTCCTCTTGCAAGTAATTCATATGTTTCTCTAATTAGTTTACCAGCTTTAGTTTTTCCTTGGAGGTGAGCCCTAATCATAGCCTCACTTCTTCCCACTTCATCAGCTATTTGAGATATCGTATACCCTGCTTTTTCTCTGGCAAGTGCTGCAGCAGCTACAGCTAAGCTGTCAACCCATGTTGCTCTTTCAAGAGGATCCTTAATTAATTCGACAACCTCGGGTCTATACAATGTACCTATGATCAATGCCGTTTCAAGTTGTTGAACTTCCTTTTTACTCATAGGTTTCAATGGTACATTCGTTAAATCTATTTCTATTTTTTCTATTTGTGCACTCATATTCAACCACCTACTAAGCGTTCTAAATTACTGTTTACTGGCTTCTAAATTGTATTTAGTAATTAGAATTATAAAACATTTATTAAAAGGGATTATTGGCGTATAAAATGAATAGTAAATACTATTTATAACTTATCTAAGATTGTTCCTTCCTAGACCCAATGTATGAAATTAACTCTTTGCAGCAATACCCTGATGTATTATTGCTACATTTGTCCTTTATCCAAATATTGATTAAGTCCTCTAACTCCTGGTACTTAAATGATAGTGCACCTATTATCATGGGTGCAGCACTACAGCAGTCAATTCTTTCTAGTTCTTTCATAATAGGGGATACAAAGTTCTTTATGAATATTATCCATTTAGACCAATCTGGCTCGTTCATTAAGGATTCTTTAGGATTATTTCTTGTAAAGTCTTTTATCATTTCAATTATTCTTTTAGATCCAATAGGGCTACATTTACTACTACGTAATATCCTGGATACCACTTCGTGGAGCTCCAAGTTTCTCACCTAATACCTTCAATCTTCGTTAATCATCCCTACTTTGTGCATTTTTATTTCAAACTAGCTTAAAAGTGGGTAGTGTATTCATACTAATACATGGGATGATCGTATAAGGCCTCTGCTGAAAACCTTATGATGAAGCTTTAGGCCGGTGACCGTAAAGTGCTTGCATACTAAATACTTAGTAGGTTTATAAGTTATTATCCGTAAGACTTATCTGTAGGGTTTTTAACTCCTACACAAGGAGGCTGATATAATTATGAGCGAGAGCAGCCCTAGTACAAAAGTTAAACTTAAGGTAGTATATGAAGACCCAGATGTAGTCGTAATGATGGCTCCTAACGAAGAAGAATTAAGGAACATCCTAATAGAGTTACTTAAGGAGAAACCTATGAATCTTAAAGAGCTACACGAGGTTCTCTCAGGTATTGCAAGCGAGGACAAGATTAGAAGAGCTTTGTCTATTCTGTTAGAACAAGGTCGTATACTATCGATGCCTGATGGGAAATACAGAGTATTAGGGATAGAGTAGCGGCACTATCTTATTGATAACTACCCCAATTCTCATTCTATCTATTTGCGATAGTGATCACTTAAATTAGGAGTTTAACTGGCTAGACGAAAGTATTCATTTTAGTATTACTTATAAGATAAGACCACAATTAATAATAAACAAAGAAGAGATAACTGAAACTGTTATGGTTACTAATATAAAGAGTGGTGTGCGAAAGTATTCTAGGGAGTTAAGTGATGTTAGTGAAAGTTATGAGTGAGTACTTACTTTACATGGTAATTGTATTCACATACATGTTTATTCATGAGATAATTCATATAGTTGTAGCTAGATTCTTGAAATTAAACACTAGTATACATATAGTTAAGATACGCGGAATACCTATAGGTATAGGTTTAAGGCTTAATGGATACGAAAACATAAGAAGTATACTTGAAATAAACGGCGCTGATAGGTCTAAGTATATCCTAGTAGCTTTAGCCCCATACTCACTAATACCGTTGTTTATTCTTATGGTCTTCTCGAATATGGTTGCACTTAAGATTGCAGGAATGGTATCATTATTAGCAAATTTAATAAATATGCCATTAGAATTCTTTCAACCTTGGTCTTCATAATAAACTAGTTCTACTAGTTCATCTATATCCCTAGGAGCTCCGATTTTACTCTTAGAATTATCTACTATGATTAACGGCAAAGCTCCCTTAGAATATCTTTCATAATAATCGTTAAGTTTATGTACATCAATTATTATGGTGTTTAAGTTACTATCCACAATAGCTAAGTGTCCTAGTAAGTGCATTGCTTTAAGACACGGAATGCCGGGAACAACGAAGAGCTTCACTATTCTGGGCTTACTATAAGAATTGATTGTTTGTCTTATTCTTATGGGTACTGCGGGGTCTATGGCTTTACCTGCGAGTGCCAGGTATTCCTTGAATCCATGAATGAGTATATCTTCAAGATCGCCTGCAATTATTACTCTTCCATCATATAAACCATAAATACGTGTTAAAGGAGCTGAACGTGGTAGATCATTTAAGTAAATATTTTCATCTTCAATTATTACTATACTCTTGTTGATTTTACTTAAACTTTCAAGTACTCTCATTACATTAGTATTTTTATTATTAGCTATTCTAATTTCTACTTTGCTGGCAATTCTAGATACTAGTTCATCTAAGGTCTTAGTACTAGGCATGTCAATAAGCCTTAGCATCATGTCTATTATTTCTTCCAATTAATATCACCATAATAATCAATACAGTCGATGCCATGATAAGTGTTTACGTAATACGTTAATATACCTTAATAACTTACGTGAGATAACATGTAGAATCCTATATATGGTGATTGCTTGGACAATGTTAAGGAGCTGAAAGCGAGGATAAGAGAACGTATATGGAGGCTACTTGAAGAAAAGAATATTGCTAGATTTCCTAGACCAGTATATGGGCGTATACCTAATTTTATTGGAGCTGAAGAAGCAGCATCAAATTTATTTAAAACTAGGATGTGGGTTAAGGCTCATATAATAAAAGTGAACCCTGATTCACCTCAAAGAATAGTTAGACTTCGAGCCCTACATGAGGGTAAGATTCTATTAATGCCTACACCTAGGTTAAGGGAAGGCTTCTTGTTACTTGATCCTAATGTTATTCCTAGTAGAGACTATAGTTTAGCATCTAGTATTAAAGGAGCTTTCATTTATGGACGTAAGCTTGGTTTAGTGGAATTGTTACGTATAGAGAGTGTCGACTTAATAGTAATTGGTAGCGTTGCTGTAGATTATATGGGTACACGTATAGGTAAAGGGGGTGGTTATGCTGAACTAGAGTATGCTATTCTACGTGAAATAGGAAAGGTTGATGACAAGACTCTTGTAGTTACAACTGTTCATGATATACAAGTACTCTCTGAGGAGCTTCCTAGAGAATTACATGATGTACCGGTTGACGTAATATATACTCCAACAAGAACAATTAGGGCTAAGAAATCGTATCCTAAGCCTAAAGGTATATATTGGGAGCTTTTAAGCAAAGATAAGCTAGATTCTATCCCAATATTAAGGGAACTTAAGAAAGTAAAAGGATAGATACATATCTAATTAAGGGGTTCCGAAACTTCTATCTCCAGCATCACCTAGTCCTGGTACTATGTATCCCCTACCATTCAATTCTTTATCGATACTTAAGGTATAAAATTCTACTTTATCGTATACTTCTGATATACGTTTTATAGCATAATTTGTTGCTATTAAACTAACAATTATGACTTTCTTAGGCTTATTTTCTCTTATCTCCAGGAGGACTTTTCTTATTGTAGACCCTGTAGCAAGCATAGGATCAGCAATTATGACAACAGTGTTCTCATCTATATGCGGTATATTCTCATAACTTATTTCTATGTCAAACACTATTCCTTCAGGCGTATATTTAATGTGTTCTTCTACTCGTCTCGCAACAATTATGCCTAGCTTAGCTTTAGGATATGCTTTAAGTAATCCCCATATGAATGGCAAAGATGCTCTCAATATAGCAATTAATACTATGTTATCTACGTCCTTTATTTTAATACCTTTGGCTTTAACCCCTAAAGGTGTTTCAACATAAACTTCCTCTAATGTAAGTGATCTAGAAAGCTCTATACCCAAAAGGTAACCTAGTTCCTCAATTGTTCTTCTAAAATCCACATAACTAGTATTTTTATCTCTTAATATTGTTAGCATCTCTTGCAAATAAGGATTGTCAATTACATGCACAGCCGGACTTATCTCCTCTGTCACCTAGACCCAGATAACAGCTTGTATAATTAGGAGATATAAAATTTATCTTAGCTTAATTAGCAGAGTGTATTACTTCGTAAACAATATCCTTAGCTTGCGGCAAATCTTTTCTAATGATGTCAATTATACTGTTATATATATTGATTAGTATTCGTTTTACATGCTTGTATCCTTGGTCATAGTATCTCTTTGCTTGTACATATGTTGCTAGAAGGTCTGCTAAACGAGCTATTTTTGCTTCAATGCTATCACCTTCAATGTATTCTTTATAAATGTTAACTATGTAATCAATCTTGATTTGTTCTCTAATAGCTTCAAACTCTATTTGTTCTTTAAGTCCCCCTATACGATCCTTTAGATATTTTACTACATCGCCAACAAAAGCCTCAGCCAAATCGTGAAGAAGCGTCATTGATAGAAGCTTATCCTTCTTAATATTTTCGCCTTTCTTTTCTAATTCATATCCTATTATTAAGGCATATATTGTTGCTTCAAAACTATGCTGGGCTACGTCCTCAGCTATAGATTTAGGAATACCTTCTATTAGCCATCCAAGCCTTGTTTGATTTTTTAATGAGCCTAATGCTTTCACCAAGTTATAGAACTTGTTTGAAATCATACAAAGTCTCCCAGGAACATTTTATATCACTTGCCCCTTATGTTGATGGTATACGAAGGAATATTAGTTTATCTGAGGTATAATCATACGTAGGGTATTACAGTATGGTCAAAATATATAGAATTGATCCAGAGAACCCTGACAAGAAAGTAATATCTGAAGCTATCAGTATCCTAAGGAATAGAGGATTAGTAGTTTATCCCACAGATACTGTATATGGTCTTGGCGCAAACCCTCTTGATGCTGAAGCAGTTAGGAAGGTGTATTGGGCTAAGAGAAGAGTAGGTAAGCCCTTACCAATACTGGTTTCATCTATTGACGCGGTTAAGAGAATTGCATACGTAGATGAAGCCGCATTAAGGCTTATGGAAAGGTTTTGGCCAGGACCTTTAACTATAGTACTAAGAGCTAAGGATGTAATCCCTAAGGAGGTTACTCTTGGAACAGGTAAAGTTGGCGTACGTATGCCTAATCATAAAGTTGCATTAATGTTAGCAGAAAGGTTAAATGGATTAATTATTGGGACAAGTGCTAACATATCTGGAAAACCTTCCCCTAAAACCATAGAAGAAGTTATTGAGCAATTAGGTGATCGAGTAGACCTAATACTTGATGCAGGTCCTGCTAGAATAGGAATACCCTCAGCAGTAGTTGACCTTACAGGTAATAGACTAAGAATTATACGTGAAGGACCTATTAGTTATAGTGAGCTGCTATCAGTAGTAAACGAAGACCACTAGTACTTGGTTCCTCTTATTGCCAGATACAATCCAAGCAATATTTGAGCCATTATAAGATAGACTATAGGACTAACGTACTCTGAAAGTATTAGTGCGGCTAATATTGTAGCCCCCACGGGCTCAACTAATACTATAGCTATAGTTGATGATAAAGGAAAGTACTTTAAAGCATAATTAATCATGGTGTGGCCACCAAGCATTGGCACTATAGCGAATAATGCAAAGAGTATCCACGTTCTAATATCATAGTAAATAATATTATAATTAAGCATTAAATTACAGAGAAGTAAGGTTAATGACGCAGAACTATATACTATTAAGCTATAAGTAGTAGTTGAATATTTCTTACGGAAAAATTTACCTATAGAGAAATATGCTGCCGCAGCAAGAGATGCTATGAATGCTAAGAGTATACCGTACGCATTGCCTATAGCCACATGCTCACTCATTAATGATAGTATAGTAATACCAGTGAATGCTAGGAGAATACCTATGATTTGGATAATACTTATACGTGTTTTAAACAGCTTATAATCAATGATAATTGAGAATACAGGATAGGTGTCAACAATAATAACACTTAATGATACTGGGAGTAAGAACAAAGATTCAACCCATAAAGCTAGATGTACTGCAAGCATAATACCCGAGAAACTCATGAGCAATATCTCACTTCTATTCATTTGCCTAAGTTCTAGTAAGTAGCTTCTTTTCAATAATGCTAGAACGAAAAGAACTATTGAGGAAAAAACTAGACGCCATAGTGCAATAACGTAACTAGGAGCATTTGTTAATCGTGCTAGTATAGCAGCCCATGAAATACTCATTCCTGCAATAATTAATGCTAGGTAGGGCTTATACAAACTTCCACAACCCTCTTGCTTAAGGTACGTAAAACACATTATCTAAATCAACTGATATAGTTGTTGGTGAATGCTTTTGATACCAATAGTTATACTAGCAGCTGGTATGAGTACTAGATTTCCGGGAAATAAATTACTCTATGAGGTAAATGGTAAACCCTTGATTAGACATATAGTTGAATCAGCCCTTGAATCGAAGGCTGATGAAGTGATAGTAGTCTTGGGCCATGAGATAGAGAAAATATCAGCAAAAATAGAGGATTTAGATGTTGTGATGGTATACAATCCTAAATACAAGGTAGGTATGTCTGAGTCGGTGAAAAGGGGTGTGAGGGCTGTCTACAAGTGGGCGGAAGCTGTGATAATACATCCAGCTGATGTAGCTTTTGTCCCCCCACAAGCTTTTGATGCTGTTATAGAAAAATACCTTAACACGAGAGCTCCAGTAGTTGTTGTAGCATATAAGGATGAGAAGGGTCATCCAATACTGTTTTCCAAAGAAACATTCAATGACATATTATCGATTAGCGAAAAAACTATGGGTCTTAAATACGTTACGAGAAAGTACTATGACAAAACAATTATTGTGAACTTACCATATAAAGAGATAGTAGTAGACATTGATACATTAGAAGATCTTAAACTACTAGGAAAACTTTAGTTAGTACTCAATATTCAATTAACCTCATACTATTTATATGATTGATAAATGTGGTAGGTTTTTAATGTTTTTCATCAACCCTATTATTTCAGCCATTATACTAACAGCTATTTCCTCTGGTGTTTGTGCACCAATATCTACGCCTATAGGAGCATAGATTATTCCTTTAAGTTTTTCAACATCTATACCTTCCTTAGAGAGTCTTTGTTTGAATAGTACTACCTTTCTTTTACTACCGAGAAGGCCTATGTATTTAGGTTTAAGTTCTATTGCCTTCTTTAATACACTATAATCTTCCTCTACGCTGCCGTAGACTATTACAACATAATCATTTTCTGTAATATTGGCTTTCTCTAATCCTTTCACCAACTCATCTACAATAATGTTTTCAGCGTAAGGGAATCTTTCTTTTGAAGCTAATTCTTTATTATCATCTATTATGGTAACCCTAAATCCAAGGAAATTAGCTAAATCCGCAAGAGGTTTACCTATATGCCCTGCACCAACTATTACTATCCTAGGTCTAGGTTGTATAACATCTATGAATACTTCGACTTCACCTCCACATTCAAGACCCGTAGGTATAGCATCCTTAGGTATATGATCTCTTCTAAAAACGTACCTTAACTTCTTAGAACGACCCTCCTTTAATGCCTTTAATGCCTCATTAATTATTTGTCTCTCAAACACTCCTCCACCTATGGTTCCTACGGTCTTACCATTATATAGTACAAGCATTTTAGCACCTGGTTCACGTGGACCTGAACCCAACTTCGAAACTATGGTTACAAGTGCAACAGGTCTTTGCTCTTCTATTTCCTTAATTATTGTTTTAAATATAGTTTCATCCATATAGGATCCCATAGCTATTATCTCCCTATACTATTTTAGAGATTCACATACTTCAAGTATAACTAACACCAAGACTTGATTTTAAGACTTTAGAGAGAAACGGCCATTTACTATAAGTGGGATTTAGGCTATATATCGTAGGTTATGTGGAGTGCCCTAAACTATGGGCTCCTATATTATTTTGAAATCTTTGGTCTTTCCATTACCTCTGTAGGGACGAGCCTTATGCCCTCAACCCAATGTTTATAGTGTGGCTTAGTATAGTATTTTCAATCAAACTTAGTATTGTAATATATTCTTGCTCCTCTAAGTTCATGCTGATACTCGGGCCAAGGTTTTTGTTGTTATGCTAATTCAATAGCACAAGTTTTAAACACTATGTAGCTTTCATATATTGCCCACCATTCCTTCACTCCGAGAAAATCGAATGAGCATCCCCTTTTTGCTAAGTACATTATTGGGTCCACATTTAATCTTCTTACATCTTCTTACAAATGCTATTGTATGTAAGCTAATTACTATATCATCATTCCATAGCCTAGCGTTTGCTAAATCGACTAAAGTTCCTTCACGAATGCCTATGAGTATGAAGTGGTCCTTTATTCTTCTCCTGAGCCAACCTAAAACTTCGGCATATGTTCTAACTGATACTATGTCGTAGAAGTCTTTGTCTACTTCAAGGTATGGTTTTATTGTCCTCAATATTTTAGGTGCTTTGCCTACTATAGCTTGCTTGATAATAAGCACACTTCTATCTTTTAGCTTTATAATTTTATGGTTCATATGGTATCTTTGATTTAGGTGATTCAAGTAGTCTTAGAATACCTTACTATTTCTTAGATTTTTATCCCGTATTCCGTTGCTACTACATGGGTGTCTCATAAGGCATACATTTCACTCTTTAAGGGCACTTTTATTCTCTACCCTAAGCAAAATATTAAGTTCTACCAGATTAGCTTAAGCACCAATGTTCTGTGGATTTACGATATAAAGATATTATAAACGACATGATGTATCTTAGGTTTACTTAAAGGATCATTCATAAAGTACCATTTCCTTTAATTTAACTAGAAAATACTTAAATTCTAGCCGTTTTCAATATTCTACGTCCTCTTGTAACCACCTATTGGAGGAGTCTCATATGGAGACAGTAGTAATAGCTTTAGGAGGAAACGCCTTCCTTCAAAAAGGCCAAAAAGGTACTGTAGAAGAACAATGGAATAACGTTGTAAGAGCTATGAAGCAAATAGCAGACATAATCGAGTGTGGGTATAGAGTAGTTCTAACACATGGTAATGGACCACAAGTAGGTAATATATTGGTATGGATGGAGTCTGCTAAAGAAAGAATACCACCACTTACAATGGATATTGCAGGTGCAATGACTCAGGGATGGCTAGGATATATGATTCAGCAAGCCTTGAGAAATGAGTTAAGACGTAGAGGATTAAATAAGGTAGTAGTATCGATTGTAAATCAAGTACTTGTAGATAAAAATGACCCAGCATTTCAGAATCCAACAAAATATGTAGGACCTTACTATACAGAGGAGGAGGCAAAGAAAATTGCTAAAGAAAAAGGCTGGACAATGAAACCTGATCCACGTGGTGGCTGGAGAAGAGTAGTGCCATCACCCGATCCTAAAGATAATCTTGAGATTGACGCAATACGTGCACTAGTAGAAGCAGGCTTTATAGTAGTAGCTTCTGGTGGTGGAGGAATACCGGTAATAAACGAAGACGGTGAAATAAAAGGTGTTGAAGCAGTAATAGACAAAGACTTAGCGGGCGAAATATTAGCATCAAAACTTGGGGCAGACTATTTCATAATACTAACAGATGTAGAAGGGGCAATGATTAACTTTGGTAAACCTAATCAAAAGATGTTAAGAAAGATAACAGTAAGTGAAGCAGAGAAATACTACAAGGAAGGGCACTTCAAGCCAGGATCTATGGGACCAAAAGTACTCGCTTGTATAAGATTCATAAAACATGGAGGAAAGAAAGCGGCCATAGGACACCTATATAGAGCGCTTGATACATTAGAAGAGAAAACAGGTACAATAATAGTACCAGACTAATAACATTAATAAAAACATAGAAAACATAGATGTTTCTATATTAGTCTAAATTCTTTTATCTCATTTCATTATCTTACTTCTTGTTATTCTATAAACTATAAGTAAGGGTATTATTGAAGTCAATGCAATAGCTGAGGCAATCATCATACTATAAGTGTATCCTAAGACATCGGTTAAGGGCCCGAATACGGAAACAGCTGACCCTGCAATACTCATACTAGTATTTATCAATCCCATAGCTAACCCTCTTCTATCTTTACCACTAACTTCAGAAGCTAAGCGTATAAACCCAGTGTCATAGAATGGATAGATAGGTATAATCCATAATAAGACTAATGTGTATCCCCGAAGAAACGATGCTAACAGATATACTAACGAGTACATTATAATAGCTACTAGAACGGTCTTAACCCCACCAAGCTTATCAGCTATGGCACCAGCAATAGGTCTAACTATAGCACCTGTAAATGAGGGTAAACTAGTAATTGCTAATCCATAGAGTAATATATTTTCGTTTACTTCATAGTAAAGTTTTACCGATATTAAATTAAGCGCGTACTCCATACCCAACGTTAAAATTATGCATGTAAGAGCTACATATCCTAATACTCCTTTCAGTATATATGCTATTCTAACAGGCGTATATTTCCATTCATACTTTCCGAGAACAAAGTATGATAAGGTATATGCAAGTCCGGCTAGTATTCCAGAGAGAATTAGTGTTAAACGTATGTTAGTATAGCTGGCCATAAGACCAGCAACAATGCCGCCTAATCCCCAACCAATACTACCACCTAGAGCGAAAAAACCATATCTACGGCCTATGTATTCGCCCGAAATCCTTGATATACCGGCAAGTATTGTTGGCCAAGCAGCAGCCCATCCAAGTGATGCAAGAGCTACAATTATTGGGATAAATTCTAGCTCTACAATTCCTACAAGAGATATAACGTAGGCTAGAACGCCAAATATGAGTACACGTTTGATACCATATCTATCGCTTAGATAACCCCATATAAATGATGTTAGACCAGGAAGCCATTCGCAGCTGGCAATAATTAGTACCATAGAATAAGAAGCATTTAGAAAATCAGTGTAATACGGACGTGAAAGTGAAAAGTATATACTCCATCCAAGACCTCCCATGAAATTCGCTATTGTGAGTAGTATGAGCTTTTTATTCACAACAAGTCCTAGAGTCTTAAGACATCAAGGTTAATTAAAAACTTTACTATATTATAATTTCAATTATAGTGATGATATTGCATCCTTGATCAATTAGATGTGTATAAAACTTTCGAGAAATTGTTATTAGAACCAAGTGAGTTCAGAGAAAAATATTTATACCAGAGCACTATATTTTAGCTCCTAGAACATTTCTACGGGATGATGGATATGATTAAAGTAGCTATTCTAGGTCAAGGTATGGTTGCTACACATTTGGCAATAGGTATTGAGCGTATTAAGCAAGGAGAGATAGAACCATACGGTGTTCCGTTAGCTAAATACAAGTTACCTTATCGTATAGAAGACATAGATATAGCTGTTGCGTATGATGTGGACGTGAATAAAATAGATAAAAGTTTATACGAAGTTGCAAAAGAGCTCGTTGGTGATATGTTATCTATACCTGCAACCCTCAAAGACATATATGTTAGAGAAGGTATACATTTGGGGAGCCTTAGGGGTTTACCGTTTAAAGCTACAGGCTTAGAAGAAAAAATGGGGCTAAGAAATGCTATATATAAACTAATTGATGATTGGAAAGAGTTGGGTGTAGATGTAATAGTTAATGTTATAACAACAGAATATGGTAAACCATTCCATAAACTAGAATTGTTAGAGAAAGCAGTAAGCGAAGGAAACGGTATTACGGCAAGTCATGCGTATGCTTATGCTGTTGCAATGTACTCGAAGGATCATAGGAGGGCGGGTTTCGTAAACGTAATACCAACACCTTTAGCAAATGATGATGCAGTTGTAGAATTGTATAGAAAGGTTGGAGCTGTAGTACTAGGTGATGATGGAGCAACGGGTGCTACACCACTAACAGCAGATTTACTTGAACATCTTGCTGAAAGAAACCGCTATGTTAAGTTTGTGGTTCAGTTTAATATAGGTGGAAACACGGACTTCCTAGCATTAGCACAACCTGAAAGGAATTTAATGAAAGAACACACTAAGAGCAAGATAGTAGAAGACATACTAGGATATGATGCACCCCACTACATTAAGCCTACAGGGTATCTAGAGCCGCTAGGCGACAAGAAGTTCGTGGCAATGCACTTAGAATACTTAACATTCAACGGGTTACAAGATGAGATATATGTATTAGCTAGAATAAACGATAGTCCAGCACTAGCAGGTAAGCTAGTAGATCTAATAAGACTTGCAAAAATAGCAGTAGACCGTGGCGAATGTGGAACAGTGTATGAGATAAACGCCTTCTACATGAAGAAGCCAGGACCGTTAAAAGGTAGAGCTATATCGAAGATAGTATCATATTACAAGTTACTTGAATGGCTTGGGCTTAAAGCTAACTAAACTCTTTTTACATTAATTACATTAATCTCTAAAATAAACAATCTATACATACCTATGTGAACTCTATTCCACTGTCCTTGTCTTTTATACTCCACATTAGCTTTATCTAACTCTAATTCTTCTCAGTCTAAGACTGGGGAAATAAGTGAGTA
>Ga0190363_1001218_pt1 | contig 15272 bp, 20 predicted proteins | sample 48721867_MG_FD_161272 | JGI IMG/M metagenome (GOLD analysis project Ga0190363, IMG submission 161272) | Hydrothermal vent microbial mat bacterial communities from Southern Trench, Guaymas Basin, Mexico - 4872-18-6-7_MG | ecosystem: Environmental > Aquatic > Marine > Hydrothermal vents >... | reverse complement strand
TTGTTGATGGATCTCTATCCCACATTTGAAGCCCAGAGATTTGTAGTCAAGGTTTGTCATCTTGGTTCAGTGCTATCGAGCCTGCGAAGATAGCACCTGTTTTCGCCAGCCTTTTCTTAAAAGGCTGCTGTGATCTATATCCATTAATCTATAGGCAATTCGTATCTATAAGCAAAATTAAAACTAGTTGAGATCAAAACGGGAAAAACCTTATGATACCGGTTCAGACAGAGAAGGAGTTGCCGAGGGTGGGACTTGAACCCACGACTTCCACGTGTCTCAGCTCTCCGGAAGAGTGTCCTATGAAATCGGATTGAAATCGGATTGGGTCCGGCTTATGAGCGTGGCACTCTAACCAGCTGAGCTACCTCGGCGTGATGATATCTGCCATCGGCGCTTAAATCCGCCAATTTTTCTGTACTAAATCAGATATAGATACAGAATTTATATATTCGATATACCTAAAATATTAAACTCATGAAACCCTTCTTGATTTTCTAAAGAATGGGTTGAAAAAGATTATATCCGAGTGATCCAATAACCCGCCTTAGCGTAGCCTGGTTTAACGCGGCCGGCTGTAGTTTGTTTTTGGGTCCTCCCAAAGAGGCCGTGAGCTAAGACTGGCGGACCCGGAGAAATAAAGTTTCTGGGTCTACCAGTTACAGCAGTAACCGGCAGATCCCCCGTTCAAATCGGGGAGGCGGGACTACACCAAAATTATAAGAAATCGTATCAAACCCTTGAGGAGAGATATGAAGCGGAGAGCAAGATTATATCCAGGCAGTTGTAGTGGATTTATTTATTACTAATATCAGAAGAAGGTGGTAAAATGAAGGCATATGTATTGATAAAAACAACTGGCGGAAAGGCCAGAGACGTTTTGAATAAGATCCGTACTATGGATGGTGTGAAAGAGGCTAGCGGGACATACGGGTCATTTGATATAATTGCAAAAATGGAGGCAGAAGACCTTGCTAGCCTGGTGGTTGACGAGATAAGGAGATTGGATGGTGTTGTAGATACGAACACATTGATCGTAGCGCTTTAATGATTTTTTTTGCCCAAGTGGTGCTCGACCTCAGTTTTGTCATACTTTGCGGTTGCCCCGGTGGTGTAGTGGACTATCATGTGAGCCTGTCGCAAACTTTTAAGATTTGACCAAAAAAGTTTGCAGTCAGCTTACGACTCGGGTTCGAATCCCGACCGGGGCGTTTTAACCCGCTTTACTAAGGCTTTCCATCTACCGTCAATTTATCCTCTGCATCATATTCTGAGTTATATTATCGAGCCATCCTCTGGAGGATGTCTGTTCTCGTTATTATTCCGACTGGTTTTCCGTTATCCATCACTATCAGTCTGCCGACATCGTGCTTCTCCATCTTTCTGATGCAGGTGAGAAGCTTTGAGTCCTTACCAATTGTTAATACCTCTTTTATTGCTATATCCCTTGCCTTTACATCTATCTTTCCCCTGGCTACAGATCTGACGATCTCCTCAACGGTTACTATACCCTTCAGCTTCCCATTATCAATTATGGGGGCGGCATTAATCCTATTTTCCAACAGGATTTTTCCGCATTCCTTTAGTCCCATGTCCGATGTAATACTTATCAGCTTTCTCGTCGCGACATCACCGACCTTGCCCTTTGGGATGCTCGTTATGCTGTGGGTATCGATCAATATCTCTCTCTTTGTATCATCCCTTCCAATTACCTCCCCCTTTATCACAACACGGTTCACGGGTGTGGGACCGATCCTTATAATTTCGTGATCCTTTATCTTTCTCGTGTCACCGATGACGCTTATTATAGCCCTGCACTCACTCGGGTGGGTAACCTTTATAAAAACGATCTTCTGGACCGAGATCCCCTCGATCTTCTTGCCATGCCTGTACAGGGAAACCTCGTACGGCTTTTCAACAGGCTCTATACCCAGTGCCTCATATGCCTCCATGCATGGGGTATATCCCCCCTTCGGTCCCGGAACACCATCCACATAGCCCAATGCTCTCAGGGTCTGCATCTGATTTCTTATGGTTCCGGGGGATCTCCCGAGTAATTTAGATATATCCTCACCCTTTACGTAGCCCTTCTTTTTATCATAGAGCTCAATCAATGCTTCCAGAACCTCCCTCTGTACCGTGCCGATCATCTTTTATTTTTTCTCCCAGACCTCATCGAATTTTATTCTATCGATATCAAGATATTTGAATGTTTCAGCAGTAAAGGATGCCTTTCTTGCAAGAATATTCCTGTCTTTATAGGCACTCTCCGGTATAGTTATGGTTAGGGACCTCTTAGCCCGTTTAATTCCAAAATTATCGGAGCTATTGAAGCTCCTCTCCAGGAGGAATCTTATTTTATCCTCCCTGGTCCTGGCCCTTTCCTCTATCTTGACATCAAATATAAGCGTTTTTCCAGCTAGTTCCGGATTAAAATCAACCCTCACTCTCCCACCAGCAACGGTCTGAACCCTGGCAATCCTTCCATCGATCTCGATTGGCATTCCAGGTATCGGGGTTATTCTCTGTTCTTTAAATTTCCTGAGAGGCACAATCCTGATTAAATCCGGGTTTCTCTTCCCATAACCCTTCTCGGGGGGTATCTCAATTGTCTTCTCTTCGCCAACCTTCATCCCCTCTAACGCCTCGTCCAGACCCCGAACGACATGACCCTCTCCAACCACGATGGGGAGGGGTTTATAGGTTCTTTTCTCGTCGTAGATACCCTCCTTTTTAGCTATATCCTCTCTCGTTGTATCGAAGACCCTCCCATCCTTTATCTTACCTGTATAGGATATCTTGATGAAATCTGCCATTTTTGTAATGATTTATAATTTAAAATTAATAACTTAATCTGTTGAGATGGCGAAGAGGAAAAAGAGGTTGCGGGTTAAAGAGGGGAAGGATTCCTCAAGGTTTATGATTTATCTTATGATAGCCGCAATGCTTTTTTCTGGTTTTTATATGCTCAGATGGTGGGGACCAGAAGAAGAGAGCAGATCCTTACCGAGCATGGAAACATATGATGTGAGACAGATGGGTAACGCTTCAATACTGATAAGCGTCAGGGATATAGAGACGGAGATAGTAGCCGAGATTAATACACCCATCAGCTTTGAGACCATCAGAGATATACAGAACACATCACTCGATGGATTGAAAAGAATAACCCTGGAGGTGGGAAATCCGGTATTTTATGAGTCCGCAATAGAGGGTAGAACCTATCTATTGTTTAGATTCACATTTGATGAACTCGATGACAATAGAACGAATTCTGTAAGGAATATATTGAACAGTAAACTTGGAACCAATAATTATGAACTTCTTAGGGGGTGTATGGGAAGTCTACCAATAAACATCTCCGGTCCCGGGACAGACAGGGTGTATTTCCCGTGTGGATTCGACACGGAGAAGGATGACTACTTTAGAATATTCTTACTAAAGAAGACAAAGGATGGCCTGTTTGAGGGCACGATAGGTTTTGTGGAAAAGAAGATTGAGGTTGGACCCGTTATCGATGCAGATGTAGTGAATATCACCAATATTTTAGCCCAGGGGGTTATTGAATCCGACTTCTATCCCGATAGATTGTATAGAATTAATACAAGCGATATGGAAATCCTCCTCCCCAGAGTTCTTATCAACAAAACCGTGAAGGATGAGGTCCTGGAAAAGATAGATTCTCTTCCGGGGGTAGATGTCAGAGCGGAGGATAATAAAACGATAATATCCTTTAACAGCTCTCACGAAAATATCTCCAGAATTCTGGAGATAGAGAATATATCCTATAACCTGGAGACAGGTTATCTTGCCCTTACTCTTCCAGAAAACGCAAGTCTTTCCTTCATAAATTACACGCTAAATGAAGCCAGAATAAGCAATATAACCTTTGAGAAGACCGGGTCTGTATCTCTGCCGGAGGAGGTTATTATAGATGGTAAGCTCGTTACCATCCCGAATAATGACAGATTTAACGCCTTGTTAAAGATTGACACGGAGATTGGCGATAGAGTCAATATCTCCCTAAGTACTCTCAGATATGGCGATCAGATCTTCATCATGGGTGCCGGGGAGATCTAGAGCCTGAGATCAACCACTCGCAGAGCTTCTAAAATCAAGCTTTTCTTGGAGAGAAAACCTTGATCAAAAGAAAGGAAAATTTTTCAAAATCAAAAAATTCATCCAAATTCAAGCTTTTTTAGAGCCTGAGATCAACCACTCGCAGAGCTTCTGGAATGCCCTTTTTCTATGGGATACTCTGGCCTTCAGATCCGGGTCCTCCGCAAACGTTCTCTTGTAGTTTATTGGAATAAAAATGGGGTCGTAGCCGAAGCCTTCTACGCCTCTCTTTTCATCCGCTATCGAACCCCCGACAATGCCCTTAAATATCTTTACGCCGTTCTCATCGCAGTAACCTATTGCAGAGATGAAGCTTGCCCTTCTATTTTCCTCCCCCCTCAACAGCTTCAGAATTCCATCGTTTCCGATCTTTCGGAATACAAAGGAAGAGAATGAACCCGGAAACCCATTCAGTGCTTCGATGAATAATCCGGTGTCCTCCACGATTACTGGCTCTTTAACTCTATCAAAGACGAATCTTGCTCCCTCTTCTGCAACTCTTGAAACATCCTCATCCCTGATCTCCGGGTAGCTCTGTTTAATCTGAATGAATTCCATGCCGAATTTCTTCCCGACCAGATTCCCTTCCCTTACCTTGTGTGGGTTTGAGGTTGCGAATTTGACCTTCATTGTACACAGATACCTCGATCATAAATATTTCAATCCTCGGTATATAAAGAACAAATAGAAGAATAATAAACATAGATGAAATATATCGTTGTGACCGGGGGGGTTTTATCTGGGCTCGGAAAAGGAGTTGTCACTGCTTCTATAGGACGGATTCTCAAGGATGGGGGGTATTCTGTTGTTCCGATAAAGATTGACGGTTATGTTAACGTTGACCCTGGAACTATGAATCCCTATGAGCACGGCGAGGTCTATGTCCTGGATGATGGCAGCGAAACCGATCTGGACCTGGGACATTATGAACGTTTTCTTAATACAGATCTTGGGGGGGAGTCCAACATTACCACCGGTATGATTTATAAAACGGTCATAGAAAAGGAGAGGAAGGGGGAGTATTTGGGAAAGACCGTTCAGATGATTCCCCATGTCACGGACGAGATAAAGAAGAGGCTGAGTAGGTTTAAGGCAGATGTTGTTCTCATAGAGGTCGGAGGGACCATAGGTGATATCGAGACCATGATGTTTATAGAGGCCTTAAGACAGATGAGTAGTGAACAGGAAAATGACTTTCTATTTATCCATCTATCATATGTTCCGATTATTATATCGGGTGAACAGAAGACAAAGCCGACTCAGCACTCTGTCAGGGAATTACAGAGCCTGGGGATACAACCAGATATCATTATTGGAAGGTGTGAGAGAGAACTAGATGAGAAGACGAAGGAAAAAATTGCCCTGTTCTGCGGTGTTAGCATAGATAATGTTTTATCGGATCCTGACCTGGATGAGATCTATGACCTGCCATTATTATTCAAAAGGCAGAATCTGGACAACATAATTATCAAAAAACTAGATCTGAAAAGGAAGACGCCCTATACCTTTAAATGGGAATATTTGATAGATAAATTGCATAAATATCAACACGAGGTAACCATCGGGATAGTTGGTAAGTATACAACCCTGGTAGATGCCTATCTGAGTATTAAGGAGGCGTTTAAGCATGCGGGGATCGTCTCTTCATGTAAGGTAAATCTGAAATGGTTCGAATCCGATGGCATCACCCCCGAAGATCTTCGCTCTGTTGATGGTATGCTGGTTCCAGGTGGCTTTGGACCGAGGGGTGTGGAGGGAAAGATAAATGCTATAAAGTACGCCAGAGAGAATAATATACCATTCCTTGGGATCTGTTTTGGATTTCAACTGGCCGTCGTTGAATTTGCGAGAAATGTCTGTAAGCTAAGGGGTGCAAATACAACGGAGGCTGATCCGGAGACACCCCATCCAGTTATAGATCTGATCCCGGAACAGAGGGGGATCCATAAAAAGGGGGGGACCATGAGGCTTGGTGCGTATCCATGTATCATAGAACCCGGAACACTGGCTTACAGTCTGTATAAAGAAGAAAAGATATTCGAGAGGCACAGGCACAGATGGGAGGTAAATCCAAGCTATATAAAAATCCTGGAGGAGAATGGATTGAAATTTTCGGGAAGGTACCCCGGTAAGGATCTGATGGAGATTGTTGAACTCCCGGGTCATCCATATTTCATAGCATCTCAGTTTCATCCAGAATTTAAATCAAGGATTGAGAGACCGGCACCACTATTCGTAGGTTTGGTTAAGGCTGCCCTCCGGAGAAAATAATTCATATAGTATTTAAACCAGACTGAACTAATTTTTTTAGATGAGACTCGAGAACCTCACTAAAAGGGAGAGATTTAAGCTACTTAAGCTCTTGGGGTTATTTGTGATTCTGGGAATTTTCTTAGCTAAGATACTTCCCATTTATGTCAACTCGGGTCAGCTGCCCATCTGGATCCCGTGGATAATCCTCGGTACCTGTGCCATTGGATGGTTTGTAATCGAGTTATACATTGAAAAACCAGATTTAAAGAGATTGAAGAGGGCCCTGTATGTCGGAATCTTTTTACTGGTGTATGACTTTGCTTTTGAGAATTCGGGTACATTGCTCGGTCTATGGTACAGCTCCAACAGTCTGATCCCAGTGTGCGTTCCGGTTGAATCGACATATGTTGCCTGTGTTCCGATAGAGGTCATGATGGTCACCCTGTTTGGTGGAGCTGCGTGGGCCCTGTATATACCAAGAAAGTTCAAACTAACCTATAGCATACTGGACATACTGCTTATTTCTACATTCGGGGCGCTCGGGGAATTCATTCTGATCCAATATGGTTTGATGCACTATCTCCTGTGGTGGACCAGTCTTCACGCCTTTATATCTTACATGGGCACGTGGATAATTCTCCACTTTGTGAATTACAAGATTTTAGAGCTTCTAGTTGAATGATCACCTCGTGGCTCTTTCTTCTTTTTTATTCTCGCTCTTAATTTCATAAGATTATCAATAATGTATATTAAAATGGAAAGGTGTCCGGGTTGTGGCAGTAAAAGAATAATAAGCGATCATGTTCATGGGGAGTTGTTTTGTAGAGACTGCGGTCTTGTAATAGAGGAGAAGCTCTTTGATTTTGGTCCCGAGTGGAGGGCATTTGACAGGGAGGATATCGATAAAAGAGCAAGAACCGGGGGTCTGCTTAGATACGGAAAATTGACTAAGGGTTTGACCACAGAGATCGATAAATATGATAGAGATATAAAGGGGAAGGCGATCCCGGTGGAGAAAAAGGCAGAGTGGTATAGATTAAGAAAGTGGCAAAAACGATCCAGAATGGCAACCTCCCTACAGAGAAATTTATCCATCGCGCTGCCCGAACTGGACAGGATGTGCTCATATCTGAAGATATCCACCAATATAAAAGAGGAGTGCGCGAGATTATATAGAAAAGCCGCCGGGAGGGGTTTGGTCAAGGGCAGATCAATAGAGAGCATGGTTGCCGCAGTAATCTACATAATAACAAGACAACACCACTCCCCCATAACCCTAGAGGAGTTGGAAGAGGTTTCCGGGAAGACGAAAAAGGACATTGGAAAAAGCTACAGAAAGATAGCTCAGGGATTTAATCTGAAGATACCAACCGCTGGGGCCATAGATTATATACCGAGATTGGCTATTAAATTGAATGCCTCTGGAAAGACCCTTGCCAAGGCAACGGAGATCGTGAAAAAAGCCACAGAGCTAAGTATCGTCTCCGGAAAAGTACCGATAAGCGTTGCTGCAGCAGCGGTATATCTTGCAGGTCATACCCTGAATGACGAGAATATACCAAAAAAGATTGAAGGATTCATGGGAACCACAAAGTCAACTATTCAGGAGAGATATGACGACCTGAAAAAACACGTTCTGGAGGGAGAAAATGAGAGATATAATGAAAAAAGACCTGATAACAATAGATAAGGATCAAAATATCGGGGACGCGCTGAGATTGATGAAAGAAAGGAATATATCCAGATTGCTGGTAACGGAGGACAAGAAGATAATTGGGATCATAACCGAGGAGGATATTGCAAATAGACTTGTAACCGGGCGGGAGAGAAAGCTAAAGGCAGTTCATATACATATCTCTTCGGCGATGACAAAGGATCTTAAGGTCATTCCAATAGATTCTGAGATAGAGGATGCCGCAAAAATTATGCTGGAGAATAGATTTTCATCATTACCCGTTGTAGATGATTCGGAAATTGTTGGGTTAATAACGAAGACCGATCTGGTAAAGAGCCTGAAGAATTCGAAAAAAGCAATCAGGGAGTTCTATACGAAGGATCCGGTAATCGTGAATCCAGCAGACACAATAGTCTATGCCAGAAAAGTGATGCTGGAGCATAATATCCGCAGGCTTCTCGTAACAGATAGGGGTCTGCTGGCGGGAATTTTGACGGAGAGAGACCTCGCCAGAGGTCTAAATACCTTTAGAAAGGCGCTGGATAAGAGCCCACACCCGGATATCCGGGGTTTGAGGGTAGAGCACGTAATGACCAGAGAACCAATAACAATCAAACCAGAGGCAACCATTGGGATAGCAGTAGAGATAATGCTAAAAAAGGGTATATCAGGCATCCCGGTAATCACAAAGGAATTTGGAATCTTAACAAAAACAGATTTAATAAGGGGAATTGCGGATGGCAGACTGCCCTGATCAGACTTCTTCTGCTATCTCTGTGGAATAGAAAAATGAGGTATAAATCAATCAACTATTCTTGCTCTTTCCCGTCTGGTCTATTATTCTTTTCTGCTCACTGCTCCACTTCCTGTTCTTTGTCTTTTTCAGCCATTCAGTGTATCTGTCGATGAATTCTAGTCTGTCCCTGAAATTCTCCTCTTTGAGTTTCTCCAGCTCTTTCAAATCTATACGGGGGGTCTTCATTTTAGGTATCTCTCAAATTGTCCTTTTCGCTACCAAGGAACAGCTTGAATGGAATTTGCAGCTCTATGGGAGATATATATAAAATCTGTTTATTTAAATAATCCTGTTCAGGTTTAACACGAGTTCGTCGGGATGCGAAGGATTCGAACGACAGTGGCGGTGTTCTGGGTCTGGATTTAGTGGTGATATGTGAAAACGAATAGATGGAAATAGCTATTTATTGGGGCGGGTTCTTGAATTTAGACTGAGTTTTATTGTCGGGTGCTGGAGAGGTTGAATAACTACGAACCCAATATCATTTTTTTGATAGTAAGCCAATATCAATAAGAGACAAATGAAAAAGGTAATCATAATCCCCTCTCTTGAAGACATAATTGCTATTAACAAGGAACTGGAAAAAAGTTTTTCAGTGAATGAAGGCGCTCTTGATTTTATGATCTCTAAGATCAAATCCAGAAGGCCATCTCTGGACAGAAAAAAGGACATAGCAAAGGGGGCAGCAACTATATGGCATGACATAACAGTAAATCACCCCTTTATCGATGGAAACAAAAGGACTGCAACAGAAGCCATGTTAATGTTCATCGACCTGAACGACTACGAACTAAAATCGCCCCCAAACGGCCTGATTTATATATCCCTAAAACTAGCTAATAATGATATATCCTTTAACGAATTGGTAAATTGGATATATTCAAGACTCAAGGAAATAAAATGAAATACTTCACAAGATATGCAGTTCACGAAGACGGCAGGGTGACTGAGATAAAGGTACCAGCCCTGGAAGCCAAGAAAAATATCAGGAGAATGCTTAAAAGGGACAAGAAGATGTTGGACATACTGAAGGATCTTTGAATTCTCTAATTTAGAAAGAAATAAAACCGCCATTTATTGGGCCGATCCCAATGAATGAATTCAAAACCAGGTCTGAAAATTTTCAGGGATTTTCTGAGATGATTATGGCTTGCTGTTCCAGAGATGTGGTAGTGTGGAGATTTATCTTTTTAACTTGTAGGTTTCATCGTCCTTTCTGGAAATCTTAATAACATTTATCTCTTTGATACCCCATAGGATCCTGTAGACTATCCTAAAATCCGAAACCCTGATCCTGTAAAAATCCCGAGCGCCAGAAACCTTCCGGACATCATGCTTCCTTATGGGAATGGGAGAAGTCCTGAGTGATGTAAGAATTCTCTTTATCTTGCCAGCAGTTTTCTTATCAAGTCTCCTCAGGGTCTTTGATGCCTTTCCACTGAGGTATACCTCAAACATCTTTTTTGTCTAGGAACTCATCCAGACTAATCCTCTCGCCCTTCTGCATCTCACGATCAATCTTCTTTATTTCCTCCATTTCCTTCTTACTCACCTTCTCCTCGGGAATAAGCGCAGTTCTCACTATCTTTATCTCCCTCTCCATCTCAGTCAGCTTGGCATATACCTTCTCCAAAGAAACAGACTCCATTTTATTATCTAATGGAGTTTAGACTTAAATATCTGCAAAATATATCAGAGAAGCTGTCCAGAGATTCCTCCGGTTCCATAAGAAAATAACAGGATGCGAAGGATTCGAATGCATTTGGATGCCGGTAGTAGTAGTGGTGTTCTGGTTATGGATCTGATGGGAATACAGAAGACGGAGATATTCCAAGAAAGGTGGAATCAGATTTCTTCCGCCACCCCCTGCTCTATCAGAATCCTGGCTATTTCCTTGGGCAGCCTTACCTCATCGTTTTCCTTGAAGGGACCATAATGGGCCATATCCGATCCCATTATTGCCGGCAGTGGCCTTATTATCCTCACCCGTATCTTTCCGTCATCTAACTCTTCCTTCTCTTCTTCTTTCTCCCGAACCCCTTCTAAATTCAGGACCTTCTCTTCGTACTTCGAGAGTACAGCGAGGATCTCCCTGTACATCTCCCTTTCAATTGGGGTCATATTCATTGGAGGGGTACTCTCCCCGGTCCTGGAGGCCAGCCTGAGAATCTTGCCCCTCCTCAGGGCACATATCTCTTCAGCAAGCCCTAATGCCGAATCCCTGTACTCCCCATCCAGCCTCGAAATCAGGTCGGATAACCCTGAGTAAAAATCCTCTGGAAGCTTGTGCAGGGAGGGCGATCCCTTCTCTAACCGGTAGATGCTTTGAAGATCGCTGTAACTCAATGCCATTTTAAGCCCAATTATTATAATTAATTCAGAATTATAATAGGTGATCCAATGGGCAATGAACTCAGGTTTGGGGATAGCATCATCGAGCCGGACATAAGAATGCTCAGTGATATGAAGGAGGTGATCTATGACAGGGAATGGCTGAAAGGTGCGCAGGATGTTGAGCTCTACTACATGTACAGGGGCCTCGCGTTGAATGATAGAGATAGAGAGATACTGAGAAGAGAGCGCCTGAGATATGATATAACCGTGATCCCTCCCTATAACCTGGGGAATGAATTCGTCAAGACGGCCGGGCATTACCATCCGAGGGTGTCTGGAACAGATCTATCATATACCGAGATCTATGAGGTCTTGGAGGGTAAGGCCCATTACCTGCTGCAGAGACTGGAAAAAGACGGGATAATGGATGTGGTTCTGGTGAGAGCAGAGAAGGGGGATAAGGTTGTTATTCCCCCCAACTATGGACACATAACAATAAATCCATCCGAAAAGGAACTCAGAATGGCAAACTTCGTCAGCGATAGATTCTCGTCCGTATATGAGCCGATTAGGGAGAAGGGTGGTGGGGCGTATTTCGAACTCATCGATGGAAGCTTTATACGGAATAAAAACTATGGAAAACTCCCGGACCTGAGATTTCTAAGGGCCAAGGACCTCAAAGAATTCGGCATAGAGAAATCCAGGGAGATGTATTCCCTGATTGAAACGCCAGAAAGACTGAGATTTCTCGATAGGCCTCAGGATTTTACGGATCTCTTTGAATTTGTTCTGGATTATGAATGAGAAATTCTGTTTGTTGCAATTTTATATCCTGAAGTAAAATAATTATTGCATAAGATGATCGGGATCAACAGGGAGTTTGATATCCTCTTGGGGGGCGGTCTACTGCCGGGGAATATAACCCATATATATGGTGTCCCGGGTTCTGGAAAAACAAATCTCGCTTTGATGGCAACCGCCTCTGCCACCGAGAAAGGTAAGGTTATTTATATCGATTGCGAGGGCGGATTTTCTACGGAAAGGTTGAAGCAGATCTGTAACAGGAATTTTGATAAAATTCTAAGGAATGTTATGCTCATAGAACCCACGGAGTTTGATGAACAGAAGGTCGCGATAAAGAAGTTGAGCGAAATAGTCCCGGGGTCGGGGGTTAGCCTGATTATTGTAGATTCTATCTCGGTTCTCTACAGATTGGAGGAGGAGAGAGACACCAAGGAGCTTGGAAGACAGCTCGCTCAATTACTTAGAATCGCGAGGAGATACAAAATTCCAGTCCTGATAACGAATCAGGTCTACACCGATGTGGATACCGGGAGGATCATGCCGGTTGGTGGCAATGTTACGAGGTACTGGGCAAAGATCATAATAGAGTTGATGAAAAATGAGGGAAATGACCTAAGAACCGCAATCCTGAGGAAACATAAATTCTTACCCGAGGGAATAAAATTTGAATTTAGGATAACCGAAAGGGGTATAGACTCTCACGAAATCGAATACCCTCTGGATTCTATCGTATACGAAAGGGAGGCTTAGATTGAGGGTTTCTAATGCAAAAATTGTTGAAAAACCCTGGGGAAGAGAGATATGGTATGCCCATGAAAGGGAATACGCTGGAAAGATCTTGGAGATTAAGAAGGGGTTCAGGTCCAGTCTTCACTACCATCAAAAGAAAAAGGAGACTATGTACGTCCTGGAGGGTGAGGTCAGGATAGTAAAAAAGGACGGAGAATTGACCCTGAATGAAGGCGAATCCATAACGATAAATCCCGGGGAGATACATAGAATTGTTCCATTAAGGGACTCAAAGATTCTGGAGTCAAGCACCCCGGAGCTGGATGATGTCATAAGGGTGGAAGATGACTATGAAAGGTAGATAAGATGGTAACGATAGTCGTTGGTGGGCACTTCGGTGATGAGGGAAAGGGGAAGATCATCTCCTATTTAGCTCTTAAAGATAAGCCGGATATCATTGCGAGGGCTGGTGTTGGACCGAATGCGGGACACACCGTTTTTAGGGGGGGAAGGAAATACGGGCTCAGAATGATCCCCTGCGGTTTTATAAACGAAGATTCAAGGCTCTTGATAGGCGCCGGGGTTCTTGTAGACCCGGAGAGATTTCTGAAGGAGGTAGAGATTACCGGGACAAGGGATAGAATAGCTATGGATGAGAGGTGCGCCATCATAGAAAAAAGACATAAGGAGGAGGATGCTACAAATGAGTTTTTAAAGGAGAGGGTCGGAACCACTGGCAGTGGTTGTGGGCCAGCAAATGCCGAGAGGGCTCACAGAACGATTAGATTGGCGAGAGAGATCCCCCAGCTCAGGGAATATCTGACCGATGTCCCGCTGGAGGTTAATTCGGCGATAGATGAAGGAAAAGATGTCCTGATTGAGGCGAGCCAGGGCTTCTGGCTCTCTCTCTTCTATGGGACATATCCATATGTGACATCAAAGGACACCTCCGCTGGAATGGCCGCCGTCGATATAGGGGTCGGTCCAACAAGGATCGATGACGTTGTGGTAATCTATAAATCGTACACAACCAGGGTTGGAGAGGGTCCATTAAATACATTAATAACCGAAGAGAACATTAGAAAATATCCATTGTGGCAAGAGATCCTGTCGGAAGCGAAGAAGAAGGGGTTTACCGGCAGGGGAGTGAATGATATTCTGGCGCATTATCTGGGTGAGAGGGGAACCGTGACCCAGAGACAGCGAAGGATTGGAAGCTTCGATTTTGAACTGGCTAGATATTCTGCGATGGTCAATGGAGCAACCCAGATAGGTATAACCTGCCTGGATAAGATCTTCCCAGAGTGCTATCGGGTCAGGGATTACGATGATCTGTCCGAAAGGGCAAAGGAGTACATCGGGGAAATTGAAAGGAAGGTCGGGGTTAATGCAACTCTGATCTCTACTGGACCTGAGCCAGAGGATATGATTGATCTAAGGTAAGATGGAAATAGTTCTTATTCTATGAATAAGCTGTGTATAATTATAACAATACAATGAAAATCTCCACGATTGGTGCGGGTCCGGCTGGGTGTATTGCGGCCCTGAATTGTGTTGATAAACACGACGTTACCCTCTACGAGGAGCATAAAATACAGCCGGTCCAATGTGCTGGATTGATCAGTAAATCGGGTTTAGAGCGGTTGGGCATAGAACTAAGAAAAGGAATAATAAAAAACAAGATTCGTGGAGCCATTATCGTTTCTCCCTCGGGAGATTCCTTTCTGGTAGATGGCAGGGAGACAAAGGCGTATGTCATAGACAGGCGGGAATTTGATCATCATCTAATGGATACGGCAGTGGACCACGGCGTAAATTTCGTCAATAAACGGGTGAGGGATCTTGATAAAATAACCTCGGATAAAATTATCCTTGCGACCGGAACGGATTATTACTTCCATAAAAGATTGAATCTGGACATGCCCAGAAGATTCCTTACAGGTGCCCAGTTTGAGATGAAGATAGAATGCGATAATAATTTCGTGGAACTACACTTCAATACACCCGATTTTTTTTCCTGGATCATACCCGCTGGGGATTATGCAAGGATAGGTTCCTGTTGTACAAAGAATCCAGTGCCATATATCAAGAATCTCTTGAAGAAGATAAAAAAAGATGGCAGAATAAAAAATCACAAAATTCTGAACAGGAATTTCGGCACAATCCCGATCTATGACCCGGGATTGAGGACAGATTACGGTAGAATTATCACGGTAGGGGATGCTGCGGGCCAGGTAAAGGCATCTACTGGGGGAGGGATCATCATGGGGGGAATATCCGCAAAATTCGCCTGCCGTCGGGATTATGAAAAGAGGTGGCGCTCGGAGATAGGAAAGGAGCTTTATCTCCATCTGATGATCAACAGATTTTTGACTAAACTATCCAGTAAGAAGATGGATAGACTGTTCTCCCTTATTAGGGAGCATAAGTGGATTCTCGAAGAAAAGGGGGATATGGATATGGCATCCAAGGTACTCTCTGGGTTGTTCAGGAATCCGGGATTTACCTTAAAATTCCTGTGCCAGCTTCCAGGATATGCCCTCGATATGTTTTAATATATCG
>Ga0190363_1001217_pt1 | contig 15274 bp, 15 predicted proteins | sample 48721867_MG_FD_161272 | JGI IMG/M metagenome (GOLD analysis project Ga0190363, IMG submission 161272) | Hydrothermal vent microbial mat bacterial communities from Southern Trench, Guaymas Basin, Mexico - 4872-18-6-7_MG | ecosystem: Environmental > Aquatic > Marine > Hydrothermal vents >... | reverse complement strand
TTCACATAAACAACCTTTCTTTCCTTATGCCTTATCTTTACAACCTTCGTTTCCAAGTAGTAATTTATTCTCAGCTTCTCATAGTATGCTGGAGTTAACTCTATAAGTTCGTCAAAGCTTTTAACAATACCCGCTAACGCAAAAGGCATACCACATGGCGAATATGTAGGCCACTTGCCTGCTTCAAAAATCGTTATTTCAGCTTTCCTATCAAACTTCCTAATGAAAGAAGCAGTAGTAGAACCTCCTGTTCCACCGCCTATAATAACTATCTTTTTAGCTTCCATAATTTCTACCTCAAAAACGGATTTTCATGGACAAGTATGTCTTGGAGGTTTATATTCTTTTGCTAATGTAAGTAATCTAAAATGCTCATTTGAACTTTACACCATTCGGCTATACAGGGGCTGCTCCAATCTATACCTTTAGGTGTTTTTCTAAATCCCTTCTTACCTTTACAAACACTTTCTCCCCGAACCAGAATACCTTTAATGACTAAAGCTCTTAACGTAGCAGCTACATAGCATCTAAAACTATATCCAGAATATCCATATTTTCTAATTATTTGCCTATACGTCTCAGGATATTTTACTTTAAGAACATCTATTACATCTTTTGTTGTAAAACAACGACTACTTATCTCCCCTATAGCAGCCAATATTATTTCTTCTATCAACATGTTCACAATAAGTTCTTTGCCAATATGGTTAATTTAAGTGTTATTGCTTGAATCTCCTTAACTTTTTTAAAGCTTCAACTAGAGCATCTACATCTTCTTTAACATTATAAATGTAGAAACTTGCTCTAACAGTACCTTTTAAGCCTAGATGGTGATGAAGTGGGTGAGCACAATGCATACCGCTTCTAACAGCAATACCTTCAGTATCTAAAAAGGCAGCTACAGCATGATGATCATAGCCCTTAACGTTGAATGCTATTATGCCTCCTTTAACATCTAACATAGTAGGTCCATAATGTATTACAAAGTCCTCCAACTCTTCCTTTAATAGCTTTAGCGCATACTCTGTTAACTCTCGTTCATGACGTCTTACATTATCCATGCCAAGCTTCATTAGGTATTCAGCTGCTTCAGCAAGCCCTATAGCCCCAGCAATATGCGGTGTTCCAGCTTCAAGTTTCTCCGGGATATGTGCCCAAATAACTTCTTCCAAAGTAACATCTCTGATTGTACCACCACCTGAAATAGCTGGAGAAATTTCTTCCAAGAATTCCTTTTTACCGTAAAGCACCCCTAAACCTGTAGGGCCAAGCATTTTATGGCTGCTAAAAGCTAGAAAATCAACATCCAATTCTTTAACATTCACTGGCATATGAGGTACTGACTGGGCTCCATCAACAACAACGATTGCTCCTACTTTATGGGCAAGTTTTGTAATGTATTTTATATTATTTATTGTACCTAAAACATTGGACATTTGAGTTATGGCTATAACCTTTGTTTTCTCACTTATTTTACTTTCTAAATCTTCATAGTCTAAAGTGTAGTCTTTCTTTATTGTAACATATTTTATCTTAGCACCTGTTTTCTTAGCTATAAATCTCCAGGGAAGCATGTTGCTATGATGTTCCATAATAGTGAGAACTATTTCGTCTCCTTCTTTAAGGTTATTAAGTCCCCAAGATAAAGCTATAATATTTAAAGCGTATGTAGTATTATATGTGAAGACTACTTCATTCCAGCTCCTGGCGCCAATAAATTTAGCTATAGTTTTATGAGCGTCCTCATACATTTCAGAAGCTTTCTGACTTAAATAATGAAGGCCTCTTTCAACATTAGCATTAAATTCCTCGTAAAACCTTCTTATAGCCTCAATAACCTGTTTTGGTCTATGACTTGTAGCCGCATTGTCTAAATAAACTAAAGGCTTATCATAAACCTTAATGCTAAATATTGGAAAGTCTTCTTTAATAGTGTATGGATCAAACATTTAACTACCCTTCATAAGGTACTGTAACAACTAGTATTTAGTATAATCCTATACAGCACTATTTAGTATGTAATTATACTAACCTCCTTAGAATTACAGCAATAACATTCTCTCTATTATTGGACACCAGTACACGTCTTTTACAGCTTTTTAAATTTTACCAATAATAGATAGTTAGACGCTTTCAAATAGTTTAATGGTCATAAATATTCTAACTACAGGTAAAAGCATTACAGGGAAAAGTATAAGGTAATTAAACAATGTTTCACGGACGATAAGTAAGTGTATTATTAGAATGTAAGAAGCATAGTAAAACGTACCCAGCAATACAAAGTTCAGAGCTTCAGAAAGCATGCCCAATATTGTATCTCTTCTAACATTCTTAAGAATGAAAAACGTACTTAAAGCTATAAAGCCTAAGAGTATAACCCATTTCTCAGAATACTGTGATAGAAAGTATGTAGCTAACGTATTAGTGTATTCTTTCTGAGGTACCATATCAAGTTTTGTAAAAACTATTCTAGCAAAGTAGAAACCTATAGATCCGAAAAGCCGATTTACATTAAATATTCCGGCAAGAAGCAACGGTATAATTACAGATTTTACATATTCTACAATATTGTCTTTGAGAACCTTATGAATGTTTATGTTAGCTATAAGCATAGGTATTACAATAAATGAAACCAGGTAAAATATTGTATTTAACCTTAAATATTCAGGAGAACGGAGTTCCTCAGGAGCGCCCCAAATAACCCTAACCATTCCTGTAACTTTCTTTACTATTATGAAGTCGCTTAAAGCATAGCTTTTTGCTTCATCAGGTAAGCTCGTATCTGTATTTATAAGGTCAACTATGGGTTTAGGTAAACTCTCTGACGGTAATATGACGTAGATATTGACTATGAAGTCTAAGAAAAATATCAATATGAAAGCTAAGACTATAGCTAAATTAATTTTATCTCTGAAATATAAGCTTCGATGGTTCACTTGAACCCCCTCAGTTCCCCCAATATGGTCTGAAGTATTCTATATAGGTTATTAAAATTAAATGTTAACGTAGATAAGAAAGTAAAGTAGACTGGTTATCAGAACGTTAATTACCAGTATAGAGGTGTATTAGGTTAGTGAAACTCTTAGTATCAGTTTGGCATGTTGATGAAACCTATGCTGCTGTAATTGGTGGTGCAGATATAGTTGATGTTAAAGATCCTTCGGCTGGAAGTCTAGGTGCACCTAAACCTAGTGTTATATTGAAGGTTAAGGAAATTGTTAGCCTAAACAATCCGAAGTGCGAAGTAAGTGCAGCTATAGGTGACATCAAATGTTGTCCATCAACTGTAAGGCTTGCTTCTTATGCACTATCTTCTATAGGACTGGATTATGTTAAGGTAGGTGTTGAAACAGCAGATTTTAAGTTAGCACATAGTATAGCTGAAAATGCTGTCGAAGGTGCCAGAGAGGGAGGTAAAGCACAGGTTATTATTGTGGCATATGCTGATTTTAAAAGAACAAATTCGCTTAACCCCTTAACTTTACCCGAAATAGCCTATAGCGTAAGCGCAGACGGTGTTATGATTGATACCAGGGTTAAAGATGGAAGAAGCACATTTAATTACTTATCTTTAAATGAATTAAAACAATTTGTATCTAAAGCTAAAAAGTATGGGTTAATTACAGCACTTGCGGGCGGTCTAAATATAGAACATGTGGAAGTTGCTTATAAGCTTGGATTTGACGTTATAGGTTTTAGAACAGCAGTATGCGATGGAGGAAGACTTGGCAAGCTTTCTAAAGATAAAATATGTACGTTTAAAAATATTATTGAAAAATTAGAAGAAGGCTAGATAAGCGTTATACGTGTTGTCTATATTTACCCATTAAATTTAAAACATAATCTAAGCAACGAAGTAAGTTTTGGGGTTTAGCGTGACTGGGAACTACTACGACATCCCTTTTTTTAGTAAGAAACATAGCAATGAAATAAAGAAGATATTGAAAAGTAAAAAAGTTGGAGAAAAAATTACTCATTCAATATATAAGCTTAATAGCGAGCTTGCCCGTGTAAATAGGTTTTTATCTAGATTGGAGGAACGTGAAAGAAGACTATATAACGAAATTGTTCAATCCAAGCTTAGGGGGGATGAGGTAAGGGCAGCCATTTATGCTAACGAATTAGCCGAGTTAAGAAAAATTATAGGTACACTAACTACTTCTAAATTAGCCTTAGAGAAAGTGTTGCTAAGATTAGAAACAATACTTCACGCCAAAGATGCAGCTAATGCTGTTGTGCAATTAGAACCTATAGTTTTAGAACTAAGTAAGTCTATGAAAAATATAATGCCTGAAGTATCTATGGAGCTCGAAAACATACATTATTCTTTAAGTGACGTAGCTAATATTCTTTCAACTGAAGCACTAAATTTCACAGTTGAAGCACCTTATGTTTCAAGTGAAGCAGAAAAAATACTTGAAGAGGCACGGAAAGCTGCAAGGAAAAAACTTAAGGAAAAATTCCCTAACCCATAACGAATCTAGATGATCATTTCTGTTTCTTAACAGTAATTCGTTATTTCATATTCATATTCTACGTTACCTGCATATACTCAACTTATGGAAGAATTAATAAAGGTCTGAAAACATACTCCATAAGGGTTTTATTTATGAAGGTAAATGGAGTTGAAATAGAAGAGACCTTCGCTGAAGCTTTCCCAATGTATGCTACAAGAGTTCTAATAACAGCTAAAGACTATAAATGGGCTGAAATAGCTGGTTTAGAAGCAACAGGCTTCGGGTCCTCAATAATAATGTCTCCTGCAGAATCAGGTATAGAGAAATTCGTACCTCCGGAGAAAACACCGGATAAAAGACCTGGAGTTTTAATACAAATATTTCAGAAATCCTATCCGGAACTTAGACAACAAGTAATAGCCAGGCTTAGCCAGTGTATTTTGACAGCTCCAACAACAAGGGCTTTTGACGGCTTACCTCCTGTTAAAAGGAAAATGAGAATAGGCAATGTTATAGCAATGTTCGGTGATGGGTATCAAAGAAAAGTTAAAATGTTTGGCAGAACAATGTGGGTTGTCCCTGTAATGGAAGGAGAATTCATGATAGAAGAAACTATAGCTGTAATTAAAGGTGTTGCTGGGGGGAACGTATTTATACTTGCCGAAAACATGGATGCAGGGCTTGAAGCAGCAACTAAAGCTGTAGAAGCAATACATAAATACGTTACAGGAGCCATAACACCATTTCCAGGAGGAATTGTTAGAGCAGGTTCAAAACCCGGTTCCATGAGATATCCTAAGCTAATAGCTACGACGAATCATAAGTACTGTCCAACGCTTAGAGAAGTAGCTCCAGACAGTGAAATACCTGAAGGTGTTAAGAGTGTTTATGAAATAGTAATTAATGGTTTAACAGTTAAGGCAGTAACGAAAGCTATGGGTGTTGCAATAAAAGCAGCATTAAAAGTTCCGGGAATAGTTAAAATAACAGCAGGTAATTTCGGTGGAAAACTAGGGCCATACAAAATTTACCTTACAGAAGCCTTAAAGGCTGTAGAGGACATAGTCTTTTAAGGTGATTTTCTCATGAGCGCTGAAGAGAAAGTTGTAAAAATAGGAATTATAAAACCAGGAGCTATAGGAACATCGGTTATCCTAGAATACCTGTTAGACGAAAGAGCCGATAGAAGAGATATTGACGTTAGGGTTTATGGTACAGGCGCTAAAATGGTTGTTGATGAAAACCTTTTAAAAGCCGCTATAGAAGCAAATCATGACTTATATATTGTAGCAGCACCTGCGAATGTGAAAATAATAAAGAAAATAGCTAAAAAGCTAAAGGAAGCCAGTAAGAGGGTCATAATAATTTCTGATGAACCAACAAAGAAAGCTGCGAAAGACTTTGAAGCAGAAGGATACGGATACATACTGGTTTATGGAGATCCAATGATAGGTGCTAGAAGAGAATTCTTAGATCCGACAGAAATGGCACTATTTAACTCGTATGTTCTAGGAGTACTATCTGCTACAGGAGCGTTAAGAATAGTTACAGAAGCTATAGACAAGGTAGTAGAAGCTTTAAAGAAAGGTGAAGAACCAGAGCTACCGAAGCTGAAGATAGATAGAAATGCTATTGAAAGACAAGGTGGTTTTACAAACCCCTATGCTAAAGCAAAAGCTATTGCAGCATATGAAATAGCTAGAAGAGTGGCTTCTCTAACTACAGAAGCATGCTTTGTTATTCAAGAACCAGAACGCTACATTGTGATTGCTGCTGCAGGACATGAAATGCTTAAAGTAGCTGCAAGACTTGCTGAAGAAGCAAGAGACCTTGAAAAATCGGAAGACACTGTATTGAGAACACCACATCATCCAACAGGGAGAACATTAAGCAAAACTAAGCTACTTGAAAAACCAAGGTGAGCAGTTTTTGTCTAAAACAGTAAATTCACTTAACCTTATTTTAGTTACAGGTAGAACAATACTTCAAGGAACTAAAGTAGAGGAGAAGCTAACAAAACATTATGAAGAATACGCAGCAATAGTAAGATTACATCCAAGAGACATGGCTAAATTAGGTCTGAAAAGCGGAGACCATGTGAAAGTTATAGGTCCTGATGGAGAAGTAACTGTAAAAGCTCAGCGAGGCGCTGATGTACCGGAAGGAATAGCGTTCATACCCTTAGGCCCATGGGCCGAATGTGTTGTTGAGCCTAAAACAGATAGTACTGGTATGCCCGGATTCAAAGGTATACCAGTCAAGGTAGTAAAAACAGATGAACCTATTACATCATTAAGTAAAATTTATGGTTATAATGGTTACCCTATTCTTAACTTAGGTGTTTCATTAGATATTGAAGCTAAAGGCGAAATTAAGAGATGTACAGATGTAGTTTGTCCTTTCTGTGGAAGCTTATGTGATAGCTTAATCGTTAACGTGTATGGCAATAGAATAGTTAAAGTAGTGAATGCTTGTCCTCTAGGAATGTCTAAAATTATGGGCATTTACGAGAACAGAATACTTGAACCACGGATAAGAGTTAATGGCGAGTTAGTTAAAGTAGCTTTAGAGGAGGCAATAGATAGGGCAGCTGAAATTCTTGTAAACGCTAAATATCCCGTACTTTATGGGTGGGCATCTACAAGTGTTGAAACAATAAGGCTAGGTTTAGAATTAGCTGAAATAGTGGGAGGAGTCTTTGACCATACAGCAACATTCTGTCATGGACCTACGGCTCTAGGATTTCACGAAATAGGTATGCCGAAATCTACTCTCGGGCAAATAAAGAACAGAGCTGACGTAATAGTTTACTGGGGGTCTAATGTAACTGAAGCCCATCCAATGCATCCAAGCAGATATTCGTTCACATCCATAGGTAGGTTTAGGAAAGGTAGAAAAGATAGAAAACTAATTGTCATTGATGTTAGGAAAACAGGGGCAGCAAGAAATGCAGACATGTTTATACAGGCTGAACCAGGTAAAGATTTCGAACTTCTAGTGGCACTAAGACTTCTTGTTCAAGGTAAGGAACTTGAAGCACCAGTAATAGCAGGAGTACCCCGAGAAAAAGTTGTTGAACTAGCTGAAATACTAATGTCAGCTAAGTTTGGGGTAATGTTTGTTGGTGTAGGATTAACTATGAGTGGTGCTAAAGAAAAGAACTTTGAAGAACTTTTCAGACTACTACACGACTTAAACACCATATCAAAATGGGTTGTAATACCTATGAGAGGACATTTTAACGTTACTGGCGCTGATCTTGCAACCATATGGATTACAGGATATCCTTATGCAGTTGACTTTTCAAGAAGATATCCAAGATACCAGCCTGGAATAACTTCAACAGCTGATATTTTCCTAAGAGAAGAAGCAGATGCTCTTCTAAACATTGCATCAGATCCTTTAGCACACTTCCCGAAGAAAGTCGCTGAAAAAATGTTGAAAGTACCGATAATAACTATTGATCCTAAATGGTCGTTAACCGCAGCATTCTCTGAAGTGATTATTCCATCAGCTTTCGTGGGAATAGAATGTCCAGGAACCGCTTATAGAATGGATGATGTACCTATTAGGCTAAAGAAAATCGTAGAACCACCACCAGGCATTCTATGCGATGAAGAAATAGTTCGCATGCTTCTTGAAAAAGTTAAGGAAAAACTTGGGGTGAAAAAGTAAATGACCCAGTTACTTATCAAAAACGGTTTCGTAATAGACCCTCTAAACAATATTCATGGAGAAGTTATGGATATAGGGGTTAAAGATGGTAAAATAGTTCCCCCGGACGATGTCGATTTAAGGTACGCTAAGGTTATAGATGCATCAGGAAAGCTTGTTGTTCCTGGAGGAGTAGATGTTCATACTCATGTTGCCGGGCCTAAAGTCTCCGTTGGAAGACTTCTAATGCCCAACGACCATTATAAGAAGGGAGGCAGAGTAGTAGCAATACCTGGTATTAAACGCTCGGGTACGGGTATTGCTGTACCATCAGTTACAACTATAGGCTACAAGTATGCTCGCATGGGCTGGACCATGGTTATGGAAGCTGCTAGCCCACCACTATACACTAGACACACTCATCATGAACTTGATGACACACCTATAGTTGATAAAGGAGTAAACTTGCTTCTGGACTCTAATTGGTTCATACTTGAGTATATTGAGCAAGAAGCTCAGGAAAGAGTAAACGCATTTATAGCTTGGATTCTTGAAGCTACAAAGTCTTATGCCGTTAAACTTGTAGATCCAGGTTCTGCAGAAGCTTGGAGCTTAGGTGTAGCTACAAAACCATTAGATGTTGATGAAGTTATTCCAGGAACTTCAGTTACGCCTAAGGATATTCTTGTAGCTTTAGCCAATGCTGTTAGAGATTTGAAAATACCCCATCCAATACATGTTCACGCTAATATGCTCGGTATTCCAGGAAACTACGTTTCAACAATAAATACGATAAAAGCTGTAGCAGACATAGTTAATCAAAGAGGTTTAAGCATACATTTAGCACACATTCAATTTAACGCTTATAAAGGAGATTCTTACGCTACAATGACTTCCGGAGCAGAAGAACTAGCCAAACTTATCAACACATTAACTAGCGTAACATTCGATATGGGCCAAGTAGTTTTCATGCCTACAGTAACCATGACTGCCGATGCACCATGGGAATACGTGTTATATCATATAACTAAATGGAAATGGGCCGCAGGAGATGTTGAAAACGAAACAGCCTCAGGAGTAGTACCTTACACTTTCAGAAGACACATATACACTAACGTAATTCAGTGGGGTATAGGTTTAGAACTTGCACTCTTAGTTAAGGATGCTAGTAAAGTCGTTATTTCAACAGATCATCCTAACGCAGGTCCGTTTACAAGATACCCTCAAATAATAGCTTGGCTTATGAGTAAAAAGGCTAGAGAAAATGAAATGAAGAAGCTAAACAAGAGAGCATTAAAGAGACTAGCATTGCCTGCAATTGATAGAGAATATACTTTCGAAGAATTTGTTTTAATAACAAGAGTAGCTCCAGCGAAAATAATCGGTGTTGAAAAGTTTAAAGGACACTTAGGTGTAGGTGCAGATGCAGACATAGCAATCTATGATATCGATCCAAGAACCTATGATCCATCTAGAGACTATAAGAAGCTAGTTAAAGCAATAAAGTATGCAGCATACACGATAAAGGGTGGTGAAATAGTAGTTAAAGACGGTAAAATAGTTAAAACAATTTATGGTAGAACCTTCTACACAAAAACTAGAACTGATCCTAAAATAATGCATGAAGTTCTTGAAGATATTAAATCGAAGTTTAATGAATGGTACACTATAACGTTCAATAACTACACAATACTGGAGCAAGAGCTTCACAAACCATATGCAATAACTCCAGTTTAAGGAGGTGTTTGTATGGCAACCTTAATACTTAAACCAAAACATGAATTTACTGTTCCAGTTGAAGTAGAAAAAATTATACCTGACAATATAGCTGGAAAGTCATTAGATGAAGTACTTAAAATAAGGGTTTATGAAGGAAATAGAAGAAGAACATTAGGAGAACTGTTTGAGGTTTCTGGTGAAATAGCAGAAAAACCTGCAGAACAGGAAATAATATTTCAAAGAAACACATACAAAGTCAGACGTATTGGAGAAGAAATGTCTGCAGGAAAAATAATTGTTGAAGGAGATGCAGGGCCTTTAGCAGGCTTTAAGATGAAAGGAGGTACATTAATAATTAAAGGGAACGCGGGACCATGGCTTGGAGCTAAAATGAAAAAAGGTTTCATAGAAGTTTTCGGAGATGCTGAAGGATTTGTTGGCAGTAAGCTGAGAGGCGAAGAACTTTACTCAGGAATGTCAGGAGGCATGATAATTATACATGGAAATGCAGGTAGAGAAGTTGGAGCACACATGGCCGGAGGCGCAATACTTGTAGAGGGAAATGCAGGCATTCTTCCAGGAATGCACATGGCTAAAGGAGAAATAATGATTAAAGGGAACTGTGCTGGATGGCCTGGAACCCACATGATAGGAGGTAAAATCATCATCTTAGGTAAAGTAGAATCTATTGCTCCAAGCTTCTATTTCGAAGCCGTTAAGAAGAAAGCAAAATTCGTTAAAGAGAAAATACCTGGACCATTCTACTTATTCTTAGGAGACGTCTTAGATAACATAGCTATTCCAGGTAAGCTCCTAATTTCAGTTAAAAACAATCCTCATCTCAAGTATTATGAACAATTTGTTGAAGAGGTGAAAGATGAATGGGTAGAAATAGTTTAAGTGTAAATAAGTTAGGCCTTAAAGTAGCTCAGAAGCTAATAGAGAACCATAAAGAATATAATGTAAAGGTGGTTAGCGGACCATTAGGTTCAACTATAATCGATGCAGGAATCGAAGCTAAAGGAGGAATCGATGCAGGAATTCTAGTAGCTGAAGCAACTATGGGTGGTCTGGGAAGAGTAAAATTAGGGTTTAGAGATTACGATGGCCTAACTTTGCCAACAGTAGAAGTTTGCACAGACCACCCTGTAATAGCATGTATGGCATCTCAATATGCCGGATGGAGAGTTTCAACAAAAGACTATTTCGCCATGGGAAGCGGGCCAGCTAGGGCATTAGCGCTTAAGCCTAAGAAATTGTTTCGGGAAATAGGCTATAAAGACGAATACGAAGAAGCATTAATTGTTCTTGAAGCAGGAAAATATCCTACAGAAGAAGCGATAAAGCTAATTGCTGAAAAATGCGGTGTAAAACCGCAAAACGTAACAGTTATAATAACACCAACCCAGAGCATAGCAGGTTCTGTTCAGATAAGCGCTAGAATAGTTGAAACGGGAATTCATAAACTACATACAATAGGCTTTCATCTAGACAGATTCATTGCAGGCCAAGGAGAGGCCCCAATAGCACCGCCTCATCCGGATCCAACAGTAGCTATGGGTAGAACAAACGACATGATACTCTACGGTGGAGTAGCTACATACTTCGTAAATGCTGAAGACAGTGAAATAGCAGAGTTGTTAAAGAAAGCTCCATCATGTACTTCAAGAGACTATGGTAAACCATTCTACGAAGCATTTAAGGAAGCGGGCTTTGACTTCTACAAAATAGATCCAAACCTGTTTGCACCAGCAATGTACGTTGTCTTCAATACTAAAACAGGTTCAACATTTAAAGCAGGATACATAAACGCAGATGTTTTGAAGAGAAGTGTAGCTTATCAAGAAGTTAAATAGACTTTTTTATTACCTTCCTCTCCCTACTTTTTAACGGTAGACTTACTCATGATAACTATAGGTATTGTAACAAGAAATGTTCATGGATGGGCTACAACACAGCTGACAAGAGCAATTATAGAACTAGGCTACGAGCCTTTTCCATTCAACTATAATAGTCTTTACACCGAAATTTACCAAGGAGGCTACAAGGTTTTTTCAAACGGAATAAATCTTGGTGAAAAACTTTCAGCGTTAATAGTTAGACCGCTAGGCAGACTCTCATTTGAGCAAGCGTTTTTTAGAATGGATACTTTACACTTAATAGAAAACCATGGAATACCGGTAATAAACTCTCCCAAAGCAATAGAGATAGCAATAAATAAACATAGAACCTTAGCCCTTCTAGCTAAAAACGGGATAAAGGTACCATATACTATAGTTACAGAGAACGTTAACGAAATTGTTAAGAAATTAGACTATAGCAGGGGAATTGTTGTTAAACCCTTATTTGGATCTAAGGGTTTAGGCTCATTTTTGCTGAAAGATAGAGACTATGCTTGGAGAGTTCTTGCAGACTTACGATATTTAAGACATGTACTTTACTTACAACGATTTCTAAGACATGGAGGTAGAGATATAAGAGCATTTGTTATAGGAGATAAGGTAGCAGCTGTAATGTATAGAGAGCTGCCGGGATCATGGAAAACAAATATTGCTAGGGGAGCTAAACCTAAACCCCTTAAGGTAACCGATGAAATAACTGAGATAGCAGTAAAATCAGCGAAAATCGTTGGCTGCGATGTAGCAGGCGTCGATATAATAGAGTCTGAGGGAGAAAAATATGTTATAGAAATAAATAGCCAACCTGGATGGAAAGGCATACAGAAAGTAACTAAAGTGGATATTGCAAAGAAAATTATTGAGTATGTGGTTAAGGAGAAAATTAAGCGGTAATTACCGTATATGGATAAGGACAATGTTCTCCTTGAACTATCAGCCGTAATATTTCAGGTTTCAAACCATTAATTATGGCTACCTTAACTTTATACTTCCTAATAAGCTCTAATATATAGTCGTCAGCATAACCTTTAAGGCTGCGAATTCTACCTGCTTTTAGCTCTCTAACGATCTTCCCGTCAATAAACACCCCATCTACGCTCTTTAACAGTATTGCAAAATCTGCCTTTAATAGGGTAGCTAAGAAAACAGCTATAGAATCACTAGTTATTTTCCATAGCGCAGGAAGTACTCTTGTTTTACTAATTATTTTATAGGGTAAAATGATAGCTATTTTACCTTCATCCATTGCAGATCTAGCTTGCTCTAATGATGAACATAGCCTAGAGTTCTTAATTCTACTAGCTAAGAGGATACTGTAAACTTCCATAGCCTTAATAGCCATATAGTGAGCCTCAACAGAAGAAATTTCGTGCCTAACAAATAATTCTCTAACTTTATTTGCGAAAACTCCCCCGCCAGGAATTAAAGCTATTCTTGCGTTTAAGCTTGTAAGGACTTCTGAAAGGGTATCTATAATTGTAGTTTTATGTAGTAAGCTTCCACCGATCTTAACAATTATTGTTTTCATTTACCCAGCCTCTCTAAAGCCATTAGAGCGGCAGCATATGCTGGAAATACTTGAGAAATCTTTCTTCCATAAATACTCGAAATATCTATAATATCCTTAAATCCGGCTCTTAAAGCTGCTTCTTTAGCTAAAAACGATCCTAAGCCCGCAGTACATACTTTAAAACCATTTAGGTCATAACCTAAGCTAAGTATTCTTGTTCTTACCTGGATTAATGCTTTAAAAATCTTAAACACCATAGTCTCATAAATATAACGTGCTATTTCAACAATTTCACTATCGTTTAAAATCTCATTATCAGCACACGGCACTCTAGAAAGCCTATCTAAACACTCTCTCAGGCTTCTCCCCCTACCATCAGCCGTTTCAGTGGCGTAATCTTCGACACTTATTTTGCTTAGTACTAGACACACATCTCCTGAAAGAGCAAATTTTTCCGAAGAAACACGGGCGAAAAGTCCTTTGTAAGGAACTTCACTTACAATAGAGCAAATGTTTGTTCTAAGCGCGCCGAGATAAACTAACTCTCCATAAACCAGTTTTTCAGGGTCAGTAAACCCTTTTACGGATACCTTGCCATCCACTATAGGCACAATAGTAGTGCTTGTACTCCCGATATCTATGAAAACAGAGTTATCAAATTTCTTAGAAATAAGCCATGCTGAAGCAGCCCAATTAGCAGCAGCTACATTTAAAGGTTTTTTAATAGCCTCCATGTGCGATATAAGTTTCCCTTCAACATTAACGTAAAATCTACTGTGAGCATCATCAAATATTTTCTCCACAGCTTTAACTACGAACCTTACACCTTCGCTTTTATTCCTAAAAACATCGCTCAGTTCGGCAGTCATAGTTGTAGAAACTACGTATTCTTTTGAAGGACTAAGTTTCTCCTTTATCTTCTCTATTCCTTTAACCAATCCCTCCTTACCTGCAATCCACACTGGAAAATACTCTCTCACCGTATATCCAACCTGGAATTCTTTACCCGAAGCAACGAACAATTTAACGGCTTTTAAATTAGCTCCGCCAATATCTAACCCGACGATTTCCATAATAGGTTACCGAAAAGTTTTAACTTAAACTGGAAAATAAAATGTTTGCTTAAAATGCATCCTAGGTGCATGGAACTTGATCAAAGTAATTCCGGTATTAGACATAATGAACGGATTAGTTGTTCACGCGGTTGCTGGAATCAGAGAGAAATATAGACCACTAAGAAATAGTGTTATAATAAACTCAGCAAGCCCCTATGATTTGCTTAGGAAATTAAAGAACTTAGGATTTGACGAAGTCTATATAGCTGACTTAGACTCCATACTTGAAGCAGGAGAAAACATAGAAGTTATAAGCAAAGCTCTTTCTCTAGGATTCAGAGTTCTAGCCGATATAGGGGTTAAAGGAATAAGAATGAAAGATAAACCTAAACTAGAGTTAGTTATCGGTACAGAATATTTAAGCAGTCCTGAACAGCTGAAAGAGCTTAAAAATAGGAGCATAAGTATTGATGTATATCATGGCAAGGTTAAGTTTAAAGATAAAAGACATGACATACATGGTGTCTTAAAGAAAATTAAAAACATAACGTACAGCAATGTGTTAGTCATATTTTTAAACCTCGTAGGGACATTTAAGGGTCCAGACTTTGAACTAATTAAACTTGTACTAAATAATGTTTCAAGTAAAGAGATTATTGTAGGCGGAGGCATAAGAGGCGTAGAAGACCTGAAGAAATTAGAGAACATAGGTATATCTAAAGTTTTAGTTGCTTCAGCCTTACATAAAGGAATTATAGTTAGACCCTATTATAGCTTCTAAGCTTATTAATCCTCAAAATAGCCTCGGAAATAGTTGGCACTTTACCTAGAACTATGTTTTTCTTTGCTGCTCCTACGCTAAGTATTCTTTCATTTGAAAGAATCTCTCTCTTCTTTTCCGAAATAACGTAATATGCATAGCCTACGTTTTTAACATCAACTTTTGCTTCAGCCTCTACTTTTTCACCTACAGAATATAGC
>Ga0190363_1001216_pt1 | contig 15279 bp, 17 predicted proteins | sample 48721867_MG_FD_161272 | JGI IMG/M metagenome (GOLD analysis project Ga0190363, IMG submission 161272) | Hydrothermal vent microbial mat bacterial communities from Southern Trench, Guaymas Basin, Mexico - 4872-18-6-7_MG | ecosystem: Environmental > Aquatic > Marine > Hydrothermal vents >... | reverse complement strand
AATTCATGCCCCATCATTATCGGGTAAAACTCTCAAAAGAACACTTCATTCAGTTATTTTAATTTCCATTTTATACCAACAAAAGATTTTTCTAGCAATATTTGCCATTTTCTACACCAAAGGGTTATTGTTAAGTTGTCAAAGTTCTGAAAATATGCTGAAGAAAAGAGAAATCATGATGGCTTGTTCACCAATGCGGGTGAGAAGTCCCTTTCCGAGAGGGAGGGGATGAAAGCCCGCAAATTATATATATACCTTCGGAGATACACTTCTTTGTCGGGGACGCCTCTGGGACAGAGGTCTCCGTAAAGGGGTTCCGTGCTGGAGTTACCCGATGCTGTGAAGGCACGGTCGGAGAAGCTCCTTCCGTGAGGGAGGAGTAGTTCACTACTGAAGCCTATTGAAATCCTCACAACATCTTCCTTTTTCACACTCAGTTCTTGGAGTTTATCAAACAAGTACTGGTTTAGCTGAGCAGAGGCCCTCACAACATTTTCTGGTACAACTTTACCTCGTGTTAAAGCAAATAGGACCTTTCTAACCTTGTTGGCGTATCCATTTGCCCTAACAAAACCAGTCGAGAGCCTGGACATCAGGCACCACCACAATGCTTTAATGCACTTTAAATATATATCCACATTGGTGATCGAATGAACATCTTGATTTTTGGCCCTCCTGGTTCTGGAAAATCCACCCATTCACGGAGAATCATTGAAAAATATAACCTAGAATACATAGCCTCGGGGGATATAATAAGAGCAGAGATAAACAAAGGAAACGCTCTTGGAAGGGAAATGAAAAAATACATAGAAAAGGGTGACCTTTTACCTGACACTGTCATAAACACTCTAGTACTCTCAAGACTAAGGAGGAAAAGAGAGAACTTTATTATCGATGGATATCCAAGAACGGCTGAACAGGTTTTAGCTTTGGAAAACTTCCTTTACGATCATGGAATCAGAATAAAACTTGCAATTGATATCTTCATCTCAAAAGAAGAGAGTATAACACGAATTTCCGGAAGAAGAATCTGTAGACAGTGCGGAGCAGTCTATCATATAAAATATAATCCTCCCAAAGTTCATGGGAAATGTGATATTTGTGGTGGGGAGGTTGTTCAAAGGGAAGATGACACACCAGAGATAGTATCAAGGAGATACGATATTTATATCAACAACATGGAACCAATTATCAAGTTCTACAAAGGTCAGGGGGTGTATGTGCAGATAAATGGTCACGGAGGAATCGAAGAAGTGTGGGAACGAATCAGACCTCTTTTAGATTACATATGGAATCGGGAAAAGAAAAGGGAAGAGTTCGAATAAAATACAAAATTTGATAAATATTACCTCGTGAAAGCCTCGCCATTCACGGCGGGGAGGAGGTCAGCTCGACAAACCTAATAGGAGAAGTGTCTCATGGCAGAGTACTTTGATAAAATAGCCCATCGATATGATGAGTGGTATAAAACTAAAGTAGGGGGATACGTAGACAAAACAGAGAAAAAATTAGTGTTTTCCATGATAAAAACTAAACATGGAAATGCTCTTGATCTCGGATGTGGAACAGGAAACTATACATTGGAACTCTATAAAAGGGGATTCCAGGTTGTTGGGGTGGACATAAGCAGAAGAATGTTAAAGATCGCACAAAAGAAGCTCCCTAATGTTAAATTCATCAAAGCAAATGCATATTCGCTCCCATTTGAAGATAACACCTTCGATCTGGTATTAAGCGTAACAATGCTTGAGTTCATACACGAACCAGAAAAAGTGTTGAGTGAGGTTTATAGAGTTTTGAAACCCGGAGGAGAAGCTGTAATAGGCACCATGAATGGTAAAAGCATGTGGTTTATCTTTAAACGTATGAAAAGCCTTTTTGTTGAAACTGCTTACAGATATGCAAGATTCTATACTCCAAAAGAGCTTGAAAACCTCATGAAAAATGCAGGTTTTAAAGAAACTGAAAGCAGAGGCATTATTTATCTCCCTTCTTTTTTCCCCTTTGTTAATATTAGCGAAAGGCTTGATGAAAAGTTTAGCGATAAGCTAAAGAACCTTGGGGCCTTTATAGTTGTTAGGGGAGTTAAAGGTGATTAGACTCATAACAAGAGAAGAAGCATTTAAGAGGGCTGAGCGAATAAAGAGAGAAAATGAGATTATTTATGGAATACCTTTTGAATCAGAACATAAATACTTACCTACTGATGTTCTAATCCCCACCCAGTGGCAATTGAGCGAGAAAAAACTACTAGTGGTACTTCAAGAGATAGTGCATGGATATGATGCCCCAGTAATTGTTTTAGAGCACAAGGGGAAATATTACATTTTAGACGGGCACCATCGAGCTTATGCCAGGAAAAAACTTGGATTTTCACAAGTCGAGTCGATAATATTAAGGCCCATTCGAGATATTCCAACAAAAATCGAGAAGTCCGCAAAAAAAGCAAAATTAAACAGTTTAGACGATATCGTGATTGTTAAAGAATAATATTGGTGATATGAATGTGTGAATACACTTTTGAAAATGGTGAGAAGTGTAAAACAAAAGCTCTAGCTGGCTCAAAGTATTGCTCACTCCATGTCCCCCTTGATGAAGGAGAATTACTTTATGGAGAAAGATTAAAAGAGATTAAAAAGAGAGCATTTGAAAGAAAACTAGAAAGAGGGATCCGGTATTTTGAAGGTATTCAATTGTATGAAGCCAAGATTTCAAATATGACAATTAAAAATCCTCTTGTATTGAAGAACTCAAAGATAAGAACCCTTATTGTCGAGAATTCTGATTTAAAGGGTTTATCTCTCTTCAATTCTGAAATTGGGAGAGTTATATTAGTAAGCTCATCCATAGGAACAATATGGATAAAAAATTCAACCCTTTATGGATTTAATGCCCTCGACATTGAATTCGAAAATTCAATCTCCATAAAAAACAGTGCAGTTAGGTATCTGATGATGAATTCTGTGCAACAGTCCGAGAGGAGAATAAAAGGCGAAGAGGAGTATGGAGAAAAAGAAAGCATTCATGGAAGAATAGAACTCTCTGATCTTAAAAGAGTTAGAAGAATAGGGATAAACTCCCGTTATCCTCTGCTTAAAGAGATTTTAGATGAATATGGAGTAAATCCCTCCAGGATATCGAAAAAACACGTAAAAGCAAAAATACTTCTCATAAAAAATATAGAGTTTGATCCAAATCCAAGATTCAAGAGACAAGTAAGAATTTTTATTAGAAACTTTAGTGGAACCCTTCAATTTGAGAATCTTGAAGTTCTAGGTCATGTTGAGATTAGAAGCGGAAGGCTAAAGGTCCCCGAGTTCATACACACACTCATCCACAACAACCTAGTGTTCAGGGGGAGTACCTTTTACGGAGATACGACATGGAACTTAACTGTGCTTCCAAATCTCCCAGCAGAATTAAGTGTAAAAGGATTTGTGATCCTTGAAGAGTGTGACTTTAATAATCCTACAATGGAAGAGTTTTTCTACAGATTAGCAAGAATCACATGGGAAAAAAGTGGAGATAAAGAGAAAGCAGACGAGTACCACTACTTAGAAATGCTCGCACGGAGGAAACAAAAAATGGGAAGGTATATGACTTATTTGCCTAAACTCGGGATTAGTGTAAAATTACCCTCCTTTCCTTTTAGAAAGGCCAAAACCAAAATAAAACACTACATACACCTTTTAGAAGGCCTCTTTGAATGGTTTTTTGCAGATTTAACATGCAAATACGGAACAGATTGGAAAAGACCAATCTTGATCTGGATAGCTATGGTTAATTTGGCCTTTCCTACGATTTTCTATATTACCAGAAGTGTAACAAGTTTTGGTGTTCCTTTAGAGAGCTTCTTAGATTATGAATACTTTAGCGTGGTAACAGCAACAACTCTAGGCTATGGAGATTTACATCCCATTGGAATTGGAAGAGTGTTCGCTTCCCTTGAAGCTCTATTCGGAATGTTTATGTGGGCAGTTTTCCTGACGGTTTTTGCAAGGAAATACATGCGTTAAGTTTAATTTAAATGCACATGAAGTAAAAGAGGGATAAAAATGAAAGCTGGATTAATAGTAAACCCAATAGCTGGTATGGGAGGAAGAGTGGCTTTAAAAGGAACTGACGGAGTAGTGGAAGAAGCTATACGGAGAGGCGCTGAACCAATGGCAATCGAGTTTACGAAGCTTTTTCTAAAAGAACTCTCCCATTATCACGTAAGTATCAGGTTTTTCACAGGTCCCAATGGGTTAGGGGAAGATGCCCTTAAAGAGTTCGAATTTCCATATCGCGTCATCAAGCATAGAAAAATTGGAGAAAAAGAAATTTTAGGTGTTAAAATCCCGGCCACCAACAAAGAAGACACAAAAACACTCGCAAAGTTCATGAGCAAAGATGTTGATATAATTGTATTCGCAGGCGGAGATGGAACCGCAAGAGACATTTATGAAGCGATAGATGAAGAAAAACCAATATTAGGAATTCCAACTGGCGTCAAGATGTTTTCAGGAGTTTTTGCTACATCTCCAGAGAATGCAGCAAGGCTTTTAGTTGAATTCACAAAAGGAAATGCAAAACTAATTGAGAAGGAAATTCTTGACTTGGATGAGAATGCATACAGGCATGATGAAGTAAAGGCCCAACTCTACGGAAAATGCCTTGTACCTTATGTTGAAACACTTATACAAGGTGCCAAAGAGGCCACTCCACTTGATGAGGAGGAGGAGCTTGAGGCCATAGTCAATACTCTGGTGGAAGAGCTTGAGGATGGAATCTATTTCCTAGGAGCGGGTTCTACAATAAAAAAGATAAAAGACAAGCTTGGAATCAATGGAACACTTTTAGGAGTTGACATAGTCGAAATCAAAGATGGAAAAGTGAAACTGGTAGTAAAAGATGCTCAAGAAAAGGATTTGCTCAAATACATTGATAAAACCCCAAAAATAATAGTAACCATTGTGGGGGGCCTTAACTTTCTCTTTGGCAGGGGGAACCAGCAGTTTTCTCCAAAAATTTTAAGCCACATTCCCAAGGAGAATATTACAGTAGTGGCTAGTCCAGCCAAGGTTAGAAGGCCAATAAGAGTTTATACCGGGGACAGAGAAGTCGATGAAAAACTCAGAGGGTATATAAAAGTTAGAATATCCCCTTGGACTGAGAGAATGGTGAAAGTAATATGATAGGTGTAGTCCTAGCTGGAGGCAAATCAAGCCGTTTTGGAGGAGAAAAACTCCTCTATAAAATTAATGGAAAACCCCTGATACTTCACACAATAGAGAGACTGTTAAACGCCAAAAAGATAGAAGAAATTGCCATAGTAACCTCTAAAGAAAAAATGAAAAGCTTTGAAAAGCTTGGTTTTAGTGTTGTTGTTGATAAACTCAAAATAGGCCCAATAGGGGGAGTTTATACTGCCATATCCAACTTTGCAGATGTTTTTGTAGTTGCGGGTGACATGCCCCTCGTAAACCCCAAATTCGTTGATTGGATTGTAGAAAAATTTCATGAGTCTAACGCTCTGGTATGTGTGCCAAAATGGAAAAATGGATATCTTGAACCCCTTCACGCCGCTTATTCCCAAGATTTTTTGGAAATGATTAAAAGACAAATAGAAAAAGGCGAATATATGCTTGGGAAAGCAATAAGGGCCTCAAGCCCTTGTTACATAAAAATAGAGTCCCTACCATTGGAATGGCAAGAGAGTCTTTTCAATATAAACGCAAAAAGTGATTTAAAAAAGATTAAAGGCCTTTCGCGAGTATAATAACGCTGTCAAGTACCTTGGGCTTGAATTTTTCCACAAGATCTTTTTCAATTATCGTACGGAGCTTTTTGAAGCCAAGTCCCCCTGCTCTGCTGAGCAAAAGAGGGAAATCTTCTTTCCTGCCCCAAAGATAGCCCGTGACAGTAGACCCCCTATAATAGACCTCTTCGAGAACATAATAAGAGTCCCCACTCTTTCCACTTTCGAAGTAAACTCTGTCATCTATTCCGGCTATTCTATCTTTAAACGCCACAAACCAGTGGTGGTATGAGCTCTGAAACTTCCCTGCGATCATCTCCAAGCTTTTAACGTCCTCCCAAGAAAATTCAAAGACCTTCAGTCTAGTCTCCATGCGTGGGAAAGAACTTAGATCAAACTCCACAAAGCTGGCATCGTGAAGGATATCTCTTATCCCCAACTTTTCATAGAAGCCGATTGCTGATTTTTCGGGTGTTACGGTAATTAGCTCACAGCCCTTCTTGCGGGCTAGCTCTTCGATAAACTTAACAATAGTCTTTCCCACTCCTTTACCTCTAAAGTTTTTATGCACCTCAAGCACATCTATATGGGCAATTCTCTTAATCTTCCCCTTTATGGACTCCTCGCTTATCAAAACTTCCGCATTCCCTATTATCTCCCCGTTTTCTTCCGCTACAATTGGAAATTGGCCCTCTAAGAGAAGATTGCTTAGATGAACTGCACAGGTTTCGATGCTCATCCACGGGCCGCCATGAAGATAGCGCTCTTCTATGTTAAGCTCCTCATAACTGGCCTCTTTACCCTCACTTTTCTTTATCCATCTCTCAACTCCAGAGCAGTGAACCCGGACTATGCCTTTGCAGTCTTCAAGTCTTGCCACTCTGACTTTCATAAAGACCACCAAAAAAGCAAGAAAAATCAAAGTTCTGCCTCGCTCAAGAACTCAAGAAGATCCAAAAGCCTTCTATCATCGATCTTAGTGATGTATTCACTCACTTCCTCTCTTCCTATTTTTCCATCCTTATATAGAGCCACTGCTTTTACACCATCAAAGAACTCCCTCATATCCTCAAATGCATTCGTAAACATGTCCATGTTGTTGTAAACCATCTCAAACTGATCTTCCATCATCATCTGCCATAAAACATCAATCAGCGAGTCAAACGCTACATCGAAATATTCCGTGTTCCTTGCATGTAACATTGCATAAAGACACTCATGTAATGCTGCCTCATAACTTTCTTTATCCTCAAATATCTCTTCAAAAACCAAGTGTATTTGGGCCCTCAAATGATTGTTACCAAGCACTTGAGGAAGTATTCTAGCTAATTGGGCCTTTGCTTTTGAGATTTCTCCCATTTCAAACGTGATGTATGCCTTGTGTATCCTAATCTGAGCGACATCTTCTTCTTTTCCAAGATCATCAAGAACTTTTTCAGCCTTGTTCATAAGTTCTAAAGCTTTCTCATATTCCAAAAGCTCCTCGTGAATGAGCCCCATGTTGTAGTAGATTTTTGCAATATTTTCAAGGTTTCCTTTTTCAGTCTCTTCTTCAAGCAATTCCCTATACAAATCAAGCGACTTTTCAAGTTCTCCTAACAGATAATACAAATCAGCCAGATGATATTTGGCCTCAAAACTCCCTACTGCTTCCACAAGTTTCTCAAATTCTTCAATCTTGTCGATGTTTAAGAATTCAAGAAAGTAATACACCACAAGCTTATACAGCTCATAGTCTTTACACTCAGGGGCCAGTTTTTCGGTCTTTTCAAGAACCTCCTGTAAGTCCTCTTCACTCAGCTCGTCAACCTTGTAATAGAGCAAACTTGCCAATCTTTTGCAGTCTTTCTCCTGAATTGCTTTAAGGATTTCCTCCATTTAACGCACCTCAAAAAAATTAGGCAAGATAACATTTTAACCTTACGCATAAGCTTTTAAAATATAATTGTCAATAGTAATTTAGATAACTGTCATTGGGGGGATAGGTATGAAAAATGCCGCGTTGCTGACCCTCTTATTCCTTGCCCCATTTGCCTCTGCCTATACATTCAACTTCTCCTCAGATGTTTACACCGTGATAAGAGATCCCACCTTCGCATGGGCAGATGTCGGCAGTACAACCTTCGAATGGAGGGGATACGAGTTAAACACGACCGAATACCTATATTGGGCAGGTATACTTCTTTCTGGAATAGGAAACTGTACATTGAGCAGTGACATCAAGCTAAGGGACAAAAAAGGAGAGTCCTTTTATATGTCCTATGGGACCTCGGGAAGAATGGACGGGGTTTCTTATCTGCCAATTTTCATGCCAGATTTATATTCACATCACCATGATCTGGACCGCGGACCTTATGTTCTTGACATCAGCCTAAAAGTTAGGGAATGCGAAGTCATGGTAAAAGAATTTACGTTTATAACATCAAAAATTAAGCCAAATGAGCTTCCTTTACTTCTTATACCATCCAGTTCGTGTTCTGTGGAAGAACCAAAGGTCGGTGCATTAGAGTTTGCAAACAAAACCTACTGGAGAGAATTTGAGCTGAACTTCACATTCCTCCACGATGGTAGCGATGTTGATCTCGTGAACGGATGGAAAAGTGAATTCTGTCCTATATTGAACATACATGATGGGAGAATATGCCTAGCTGAGGATTACTGCACCAGCTATTGCTCAGCTAATATTTCTTCCGGGATTTACAACGTAAAATTAAAGCTACAAGAGGGTAATTTGTCTGTCAAACTATTTAAAAATGGAATCGCGTTTGAAAAAACTGTCCAAGTTCAACATCCCCTTTATTTAGCATCTCTAGGCGCTCCATGTTCTCATGTATTCGTATACAACGTTACCTTTTATGGCGTTGAAGGAGACCCATCAGAAACTTTTTACACAAGGAAAGAAACGTATGGAGGATTTATTCTCGCCATAGCGGTCTTGATTGCGCTTATAATAGGAATCAAAATGAGAAAGTAAAGATTTACACTTGTCCCATTATTCCGCAGAGGTAGAGAAATGAAAGTAAGACTATTATCTACTCAACGTTCTCAGGGAATAATGCCGGTTATCTTGATAGTATCTCGAAAGAGAGAAAAATTTTTAAAAAGTCAAAGTAAAAAACAAAAGGGGATTTTATGGAAACTCTAGAAATAACGCCCCATAAAATGAGAATATTTTTGCTTCTTATCATTATTCTCATTCATGTCCCCCCAGCAGAGGCGCTTGATCGTGCAAAACTTCTTGATGGAAACTTCAGCAATCCTCTTTATGTGGTAATTCCTCCAAACTATAGGGCTGAGTGGCTCGATTTTGTCTTCACGACAAATGGATCCTGCAACGCATCGGCCCGTTACACGGTTTATCAATACGGGGAAATTGTGAGGGAGGGTTCAGCAAAAATTAAATGGCTTGGAAAAAACCTGTATGTAAACGTCCCGCTGGAACTTTATGATCACTTTACCATCCGCCTTTTCCCAAACTTCTCCTGTGAAATGATGCCCGAAGGGTATAGGCTTTACGCAACACTGGATATCAAGAGGCTCACAGACCTTACCATCAAGACTGAAAAAGCAGTTGAGTACCAAGAGGAGGGAAGAATAACCAGAACCCCTCCATTAGAGCTAGTTTTCAATGCTTCAGGGAAGCTCTTGGGAATCGATGCGCGTCTTTACAAGTATAGAGGGAGCGAAGTTTCAGGCACGTTAAGATGGAAAGATGGGAGCAAAAATTTTACAGTTTCGGTAAAAGATGGGTGGATATGGATTTCAGGAGGAAATGTCAGTGGGGAGGTAACTCTGTATCTGAATCTTCCACCCAATGCTTCCACAATTGCAGTGGCTTACTATCTCAATGAAGAGGAGCAGATAAATGAAGATCTTCTCATCAAAGACTGGAAGAACCGCACACAATTTGACTTCCCGTTTGGAGGGAGATTATGGGATACGGCGTACATCGACGCGTGGTTTGAGCTGATGAATGAAGGAGACATGCTGGTCTTTGACTTCGGCAATGGAAAAGCATCAAGAGTATTCGTAAAGGACAACAAGGCCTGTATTGAGCTATACACGCTGTATTACGGCAAAAAGAAGGAATGCTTTACATTTTCGCAAAGAAGAATTCATCGCTTAAAGTTATACTTGATGAGAATTCCCAACGGAGAGCGAATCCTGGAGATCTGGATTGATGGTGAAAACGTATTTGAGGAGAAGATAAACTCCCCAATTGGTTTCGGGTACTTTGGAGATGCCATCTCTTTAATAAGCCTTGACGCCTCGGTTCATAAAAATCCAGATTATTACGTAGTCCCTCCCGATAATAGAAAAGCTAATATTGCCATTGGCATTTCAATCTTGGCGTTAATGCTCAGTGTTATTCTGTGGATACATGAAAAGAGGAAATAATCTACAGAGGAAATACCTTTTAAATTGTCATGTGGATTTTAGATCATGCTTGAAGTAATCTTCCTTGGAACTGGAGGCATTATGCCAACCAAAGAGAGAAACGTCCCAGCCATAGCCTTAAAGTATGGAGGCGAGATAATTCTGTGGGACATCGGGGAAGGTACACTAAGACAGTTAAATACAGCAAAATTGAGCCCAATGAAGATAGAAAAAATTTTTATAACTCATTTTCATGGCGATCACTATTTAGGATTAATGAGTCTTATCCAAACGATGACTCTTTGGAAGCGAGAGCGTCCACTCCACATCTACGGGCCCAAATATACCTTCGAGTTCATTCAGAACTATCTTAAGAGTGGCTTTTTTAGGCCAAGTTTTGAAATCCATGTCCACGAGCTTGGAGAAACAAGACTGAAGTTCAAAGACTATGAAATATGGAGCTTCAAAGTAGACCACGGTATCCCGGCCTTAGGCTATGTTTTCAAGGAAAAGGACAAACGAGGGAATTTTGATGTCAAAAAAATCAGAGAGCTTGGATTGAAACCTGGCCCTTGGATGAAAGAGCTCGAAATTAAAGGAAAAATAGAAATCAATGGAAAATTGATATATCTGGAAGATGTTACCGGAAAACCAAAGAAAGGTGTGAAGATCGTATACACGGGTGATACCGAGCAGTGTGAAAGAGTAAAGCTCTTTTCGGAGAGAGCTGATTTGTTGATCCACGAGGCGACATATTTAAGCAGAGAAGACAAGGGAGATAGTTATCATTCCACGGTGGAGGAAGCTTGTGAGACTGCAAAAAGAGCCAAAGTCAAGCTTTTGGCACTTTTCCACAGAGCACCAAGGTACAAGTACGAGGAATATCTCCAAGAGGCAAATGAGATATGTGAGTATAAGTTTATAATTCCTCAAGATTTTGATGTTGTTAGGCTTGGTGAGAAGTATGAGTTATCTTCGCTACGTTAAAATCATAGGCACAATGCATGTTTCACCAAAAAGCAGAAAAGAAGTAAGGGAAATGATCCTAAAAGAAAGGCCCGATGCAATAGCTATTGAATTAGACCAACAACGTTTTTATGCCATTCAATCTCCTAGAAAACTCACCTTCCAAGAGGCATTAAAACTTGGGAGGAGTGCACTTCTGACATATGTTCTAATGAAGGTGGAGGAGAAAATTGGAGAAGAGTTCGGCATGAAACCTGGAGAAGAAATGAAAGAAGCTATTTATATGTCTGGACTTCTCGGTGTCCCCCTTTATCTAATCGACGAAGACATTAGGGTTATTATGGAAAAACTTCTGAAAGCGCCTTTTAGGGAAAAACTGTTTCTATTTCTTGAAAGTGCTTTAGTGTTTCTTCCTATAGCTCCCAGTGGAGAAGAAAACTCAGAAGATATTATGGAAAATTACAAAATAATGATGCAACGTTTCAAAACTAGATATCCTTACCTCTTTAAAGTTCTAGTAGAAGAGCGAAATGAGATTATGGCAAGAAATCTCAAAAAAATCATTGATGAATTAAAAAGAATGGGACTTAAAAAACCAAAGGTCATTGCCGTGGTTGGACTGGGTCATGAAAAAGGAATAGAAAGAAGTTTAAACTCTTACAAAGAGCAAAGATTTATTAAGTCCAAAACAAACTTATAATGGTGATTTTATGGAAAGAAGACAACTTACATGTCCGCTTTGTGGAGGAACCAGTTTTAAATTTGAAGACGGGAAATTGGATAGCAAATGGGGCTTCACAGCTCATAAAGTGAAAATCGCAATCTGTGAGAGCTGTGGCTACGTAATGATGTTTTACAAAGGGAGGACAATATGGGACTTCGATTAGTGCTAAACTTTATAATTGCATCCCCCTAATTTCCAAGGGGGTTGAAGATGAGGGAAGAACTAAAACGCATGCTTAAGGTAGACATACTTGAGATCGAATATGAAGGAGATAAAGTGATTGTCTATGTTCCAAAAGACCAGGTTAAGATGGCAGTAGGGAGCGGTGGAAGTGCTGTAAGGGCTGCAGAGCTAGTCTTAGGAAAAAAGATCGAAATCAGAGGTAGATAAAGAATGTCTATGGGCTTTAAAAAGCAAGAACTTGAAGATCTAATCATATCTTTTATTGTCCTTACACTCGTTTTTTCCGGTTTTGAATTAACTGCAATCCCCTATGCAGCTTTAGGCATCTTTACAGCCTTTGTTTTCCACGAGATTGCCCATCGACAAGTTGCTAGGAGATACGGATACTATGCGATTTATAAACGATGGGACACCGGAATCATGCTTGCACTGTTTGCAGGCATACTAAATAAACTCCTAGGGTTAAGATTCATCTTCGCTGCTGTAGGAGCAGTTCAAGTTTATTCTCTTTATGCAGGATGGCAAGATAGAGAAATTTACGGGAAGATTAGTCTAGCAGGTCCCATCACAAATATCACAGTGGGGATTTTTGCACTAGCATTATTAACTCTTGGAAAAATCTCGGGAATACTGGGAGTCTCCCTCTATTATACTGCCCATGTTAATTTTTTGTTAGCTCTATTCAACCTTCTCCCAATCCCTCCCTTAGATGGTTATAAAGTATTTAGATGGAATCCAGGGTACTGGGCAGTTGCGATAGGAGTTTCTTTTCTCTTTCAATCTCTTCTATAATGTTTTTCTTTTTAAGGCTTTGATCCAAAGGACAGAGGAGATTTTAGATAAATGAGAAAAGTTAAATAATGAAAACATATAGCTGAGGATAGAGGTGAGAATATGAAGTACAAAGAACCATTTGGTGTCAAACTTAATTTTGAAAGCGGAATTATCGAGAACGCAAAGAAAAGCGTCAGAAGACTCAGCAACATGAAAGGATATTTCATAGATGAGGAAGCATGGAAGAAAATGGTAGAAGACGGGGACCCAATAATTTACGAAGTTTACGCTATTGAACAAGAAGAAAAAGAAGGTGACTTAAATTTTGCAACTACTGTTTTATATCCGGGAAAAGTTGGAAATGAGTTCTTCATGACAAAAGGTCACTACCACTCAAAAATAGACAGAGCAGAGGTCTATTTTGGTCTTAAAGGCAAAGGAGGGATGCTCCTCCAAACACCAGAAGGAGAAGCAAGATGGATACCAATGAAACCTGGCACTATAGTTTATGTACCTCCCTATTGGGCCCACAGGACGATTAACACTGGCAAGGAACCCTTCATATTCTTAGCTTTGTATCCTGCAGATGCTGGCCATGACTATGGAACAATTGCCGAAAAAGGATTCTCTAAGATCGTTATCGAAGAGAACGGTGAGATCATAGTTAAAGAAAACCCGAAATGGAAATATTAAGGCTTTCTCCTTCTTCCTTTTGAATTTGCTTAACTTGGATAAAATGTCCAATAGAAACCCCCTCTTTTATTTATGTAAAAGATTTTTATAGGCTTAAAGCATAACTCCCTACGGTGGTGTTAATGACTTTCGATAAAAAGAAGATAGAGGAGATTAAAAAGATTGAAGAGGAGTGGAATGAAAAAACTGTAAAACCCTTTATTGCAAAAAGGCCAGAAAGAAACGAGAAATTCATGACTGATGATGGTTTTGAAATTAAAAGAACCTACACTCCTGCCGATCTCGAGAACTGGGATTATTTAGAAAAACTTAACTTCCCAGGTCAATACCCCTTCACAAGAGGGGTTTACGCCACAATGTATAGAGGAAGACTATGGACAATGAGACAGTACGCTGGATTTGGGACAGCTGAAGAGAGCAACAAGCGTTACAAATACCTCTTAGAGCAAGGGCAAACTGGTTTAAGTGTCGCTTTTGATTTACCAACACAAATTGGTTATGACTCTGACCACCCCATGGCAGAAGGTGAGGTTGGTAAAGTAGGTGTTGCAATTGATTCCCTTAAGGATATGGAAATACTATTTGATGGAATTCCCCTAGATAAGGTCTCCACCTCAATGACAATTAACGCTACAGCCGCCAACCTTTTAGCCATGTACATTCTTGTGGGTCAAAAACAGGGAGTTTCACAAGATCAACTGAGAGGGACCGTACAAAATGATGTCCTAAAAGAGTACATTGCCAGAGGAACTTATATCTTCCCACCACAATCCTCAATGAGATTAACAACAGACATCATAATGTACTGTGCAGAGCATGTTCCAAAATGGAATTCAATAAGTATAAGCGGATACCACATTAGGGAAGCTGGAGCAAACGCCGTGCAGGAGGTTGCCTTCACCCTCGCTGATGGTATTGAATACGTAAAGGCAGTTATTGCAAGGGGTATGGACGTCGATAAATTTGCTCCAAGGCTAAGCTTCTTCTTCAATGCACACAACAACTTCTTAGAGGAGATTGCAAAATTTAGAGCGGCCAGAAGATTATGGGCTAGAATAATGAAAGAGAAGTTCAATGCAAAGAATCCAAGATCAATGCTTTTGAGGTTTCACACTCAGACTGGTGGATCAACACTCACGGCTCAACAACCTGAAAACAACATAGTTAGAGTTGCCATCCAAGCTCTCGCTGCAGTTTTAGGAGGTACTCAATCCCTTCATACTAACAGCTATGATGAGGCCCTTTCACTCCCAACAGAAAAGAGCGTTAGAATTGCCTTAAGGACACAACAAATTATTGCCTATGAGAGTGGAGTTGTTGACACTATTGACCCGCTTGGAGGTTCATATTACATAGAGTGGCTCACTGACCACATAGAAGAGGAGGCCATGAAGTATATCGAGAAGATTGAGGCCATGGGTGGTATGATGAAGGCCATCGAAAGAGGATACATCCAAAAGGAGATTGCAGACTCAGCCTACAAGTACCAGAGGGAAGTGGAAGAGAAGAAGAGAATTATAGTGGGTGTAAATGAGTTTATTGTTGATGAACCCCTCGATGTCGAGATTCTCAAAGTGGATCCAAGCATCAGAGACAAGCAAATTGAGAGACTTAAGAAGCTAAGAAGCGAAAGGGACAACAAGAAAGTAGAAGAAGCTTTAAACGAGTTAAGAAAAGTTGCTGAAACCGAAGACATGAATTTGATGCCATACATTATAGAGGCCCATAAACACCTTGCAACCCTTGGAGAAGTTACAGATGTACTAAGAGAAGTATGGGGAGAGTACAGGGCTCCGCTGATCTTCTAAACTCACCCCATTTT
>Ga0190363_1001215_pt1 | contig 15280 bp, 11 predicted proteins | sample 48721867_MG_FD_161272 | JGI IMG/M metagenome (GOLD analysis project Ga0190363, IMG submission 161272) | Hydrothermal vent microbial mat bacterial communities from Southern Trench, Guaymas Basin, Mexico - 4872-18-6-7_MG | ecosystem: Environmental > Aquatic > Marine > Hydrothermal vents >... | reverse complement strand
CTCGATCGAGATGGGTGTTAAATAGGATTTTAGTCCCTCAAAATCAACTTTCAGGCTGATCTTACTTGTCATATTCCCTCCCTTAAACCTGAACGACCTCTATTCCAAGAAGCCTGCAGGCGTCGGCTATTGGCTTCGCATAATCTCCATGGATCATACTTGCATGATGAGTGAATCCCTCCTCGACTATGACTCTATAAAGCAGATCCAGATCTGATACTTTAACCCAGCTCCATGAACCTCTGAGCTTCTGATCAGACTTTTCAATCTCGCCTTTCGTTATGAGCATCTTGAATTCTCCGTCATGCTCAACTAGCCTGCATATTGTGACGACTCCTGGTTTTAATTGAAACTCCGCCGTTCCCATGCATTTCTCTTTATCTATTGCCGCCGATATGATGCTGTGCTCTCTAATTCTTATTTTGCATCCATCGCATGCCAAGGATGGAGGAGCATTTCCGCAATGCCAAGCCAAGAAGATATTATCTTTTTCTTGATGTTTTATGGTCCAATCTATAAAGTGTGGAGGAGTAGCCTTTAATGATGCTAAGTATTGGATTAGCATGGTTAATGCGCCGTAAATGTCTACTTCACAGGAGGTCATGATTCCACGGTCGGTCAGTCTGCCCATGACATAGCATGGTGATATCCCATATATCTCCTGCATTGCAGTCCAGCATTGAATTCCCATTCCAGAGAGATTCTTTTCTTCAGCGAATCTCTTCAAGACGAGCTCGAGCTTCGCCATCTTTTTAACGGCTTCCTCATTTACTTCTGATAGATCAGCCTCTTCTTTCATTTCATTAATGATCTCTTGAACTTTCGGATCGTCATCGTCCAATCGTTTAGCCTCTTCCACTATGTCAAGTAGAGATACGGGGATAACGCTCTGATCGAAATTCTCTATCATAGCATCTTCATTGCATATGCATGTCTGGAACCTCTCTGGTCTTGGGCCTACTAGACCTATCCTCGCACCGATGAACCCTTTAACTATTGAGCATACCCGGACGAAATTTCTAACAGCCTCCAAGAACCCCTCCTCTTCGGGGAATATTATCCCGGCGAAGAGGAACGGTATGTTCCTTCTATATAGACCTGATGAGATCGAGATTGTTCCGCAGAAAGAATCCGATCTCCTATTACCATCGGGCGTAAACGCTCCTTCTTTCGTTCCGAAGAGCAGTATTGGCCTTTCTGAGAATGCAGATGCAATTGATAATGCTGAGACTTCATCTCCGAATGTCATAGTACCTATGATTATCCCATCGACACCTTCCTCTCTAAAGAGTTTGATCACTTTCTCCGCGTCTGAATCATCTCTTACCAGACCGTTTTTTGTAAGCTTTTCGTCGGGAACTACAGTTATCATCTCTTCTACCTTTGAGAGAGCCCTTAAGCATCTGCTTCTCATTTCGACTGCCCAATTTTCATCGAATGGCTCCCTGTGACATGGGACGAATCCAACCTTTATCTTTTCTAAGCTCTTATGAGACAAAATTTACTCCTCCATATATTAACGAATAAAAGATTCCGCGCGAAGAAATAAAATATTAACGGTTTATTCTGGGGGAAATATTAATAGACGAGCAGCAGTATTGAGATTGTAGAGGGATAATGTCGTTTCATTCTTTCTTTACGAAGCATCTTTTATTCCCTATTTTGCTTATTGTGGCATTTCATTTTCTCCTTTTAGATGCTTCCTTCTTGATCGGAGAGGGAAATGTCGAGCGGTATAAACTGAAGATGCTTGAGAATGACATTTTAACCATATATTTAAGTCCTCCAGTTGAGAATTTATCCGCGAGATGCACACCTATAACCCAGAATGGAGTATACTCGCTCTCGATAGCAACGAGGTATCTGGATCCATATGTCGCGAGGATAGAGGTTTCCGCCGTTTGGATCAAACCGGCCAAGCCTGGAATATACAACCTAACCATAAGATTTTTCAGTAATCAAACTTGGGAATACCTTCTTGGAGTATATAGTGGAAACTATGATTTTTACAGAGTCTATTATGGAGAGAGAATAAAAGCTGGCAACTACTTTATTGAACTTCAGGATCCACTATCGCGAAATAGGGGTGATTGGACGATAAGCATAATGTTGAGAGTTGAGACGAGGTCTGCTCCCTCATCCATCTTCTCTTCAATCAAGCTTCCCACGCCAGTTAACTTTGCAATATTCATGGTTATTCTGGGCTTAATGACGTATATAAACAGCTTTCTCATAGTAGATACATACTTCAAAAGTAGGAAGGAAATGATCTCACGCTCTAGGTGGATTCTCATAGCCTTCGTTGCTTTCATAAGTATCCTAATAGCTTATCAACTATACAATTTTATGATACAATTGTCATCTGCAGGTTGATGGAATGAGCATTAGGCGTGATCCCCAAATTTTATCTCCCATACTTCCATCATTTAGGCAGAAGTATATTCGTGTTCCAGCAGAGTATGCTGGCAGATGTGTAATGCATATTTTAAGGGAGAATTTTGGTTTAGGAGATGAAGAGATCAATCATCACAACCTAAGCTTTACTACGAGGATTGGAGGATTTTTAGGCGTAGATCTAAAAATTCAATTATCAGATGAGGGTGAAGTGACGCTTATGACATTTAGATTCAGCTACAAAAGAGTAATTCTCGTATTGGCTCTCATCTTTATTATAACCGCTGTTGTAAGCCTTGCTTTCAGCTCGGCTATCCCTTTAGTCGGGGTTCTTTTGGCTTTTCCTGTGATTTATAGGGCCAATTATGAGGCTAATAGATTTTTAAGCCTTATAAATGAGGCAGCTCCGCTCTTGGAACGTGAATTCGAATGTCGTTCCGTCTTAAAGGAGAAGAGAAGGCTTCGTGAATTTGACATAAATATCGAGAATCTATATAAAAGACTCTGTAGGAGGCATATGGAAGTTTGGGGGAGCTTGAATGTTCTGGAATATAAGATGAGGGAGTACCAGTCTAAGGGGTTCTCCTATGAAGAGGCCATTTTGAAAGTTGCTGAGGAGGAGGGCATGATAGAAGGAGCTTCATAAGATCTTCTCTTAGTTTACTATGGATATCTCCCATTTATCCTTACTATCTCGAGCATCAACGGTAATTCTTTAAATCCGCATAGTTCGGCTTACCCGTGATTATTCACTAAAAATTTATGGATAGACTCTATTTATTAGCCTTGGAAAGGCAATAGCGTCTCTTATGTGATCTAGCTTGCAAATCCATGCTATGGCGCGTTCAACTCCTAGTCCAAATCCAGAATGAGGAACTGATCCGTATCTTCTTAAGTCAATATACCACTTATAATCTTCTGGATTAAGATTTTCCTCTTTAATTCTCCTTATTAGCTCCTCAGCATCATCTATCCTTTGACCTCCACCAGTTATCTCGCCGTATCCCTCAGGAGCCAGAAGGTCAGCTGACAATGTAACTTCCGGTCTCTTCGGGTCTCGTTTGTGATAGAATGCTTTAACTCCCTTCGGGAAGTGCGTTATAAAGAATGGCTTATCGAATCTCTTGGTTAGTATTTTTTCATGTGTCCATGTTATGTCGTCTCCCCAATTGAATTGGATTCCCTCCTCATTCAACATCTCAACTGCCCTATCATATGTTATCCTTTCATATGGAGGCTTCATCCTCCTCAGATCTTCAGGCTCTCTCCCGAGATACTTTAGCTCCCTCGACATTTCATCGCATAAAACATCAAGCACGTATGCTAAGAGTTCCTCTTGAATCTTCATTATACATTTCAAGTCGCACCATGGAACCTCAACCTCTAAATGCCAATACTCGGTTAGGTGACGGCGAGTTCTAGACTTCTCAGCTCTAAATGATGGAGCCACTGTGTAGATCTTTCCGAGGCTAGCTATCGCGGCTTCTGCATAGAGCTGCCAGCTCTGAGTTAAATATGCCTCCCTATCGAAGTATTTCACTGGAAAGAGAGTTGCCCCACCCTCACATGCGGCCGTTATTATAGTGGGTGAATGAAACTCAGTATATCCATTCATTTTAAACCATTCCCTTGCAGCCTCAAGAAATTTTGCCCTAACGCGCAGTATCGTCTGCATCTTCTGACTTCTTATCCATAAGTGGCGATTGTCAAGCAAGAAGTCTGGTCCATGATACTTCTTTGCGATGGGATAACCTTCCTCTGCTCTATGAAAGACCTTCAGGCCTTCAACTCTGATCTCATATCCACCGGGCGCCCTTTTATCTTCAACTACCTTTCCGATCACCTCAATAGATGACTCTTGAGTTAGATCCTTCGTCTTCTCGAAGAGATCATCGTCAACTGTACCTTTCTTCATCGTGCATTGAATTATTCCAGTCCCGTCTCTAACGATAAGGAAGTGTATTCCTCCGCTTGAGCGCATATTGTGAAGCCACCCTCTAATTATAACCTTATCGTCACAGTGTCTCCCAGATAGTATCGATGATACATTTGTAAGCGTGGTCATCGTTACTTAACCCCCTTACCTATTGATCAGAACGTTTCATAAGAAGATTTTCAGGACTATTCTGGTCTCACATCAAGTCTATATAGCCTCTTCTGGTATACACTTCTCTGTTTGATAAATCTGAGCTTCTCCTGAGGCAATCTTCTTTTTAAATTCTTCATACGTATGATTGTCTCGGCGATCTTTCTCTTTGAACGTATCCTTTTTCGTCTTTCACGCCTTAGAGCTAATGACCTAAATTCTTCAGATAGGCGCTTATGTCTCCGCTTCCCTTTAGAATTTCTTTCTATGGGCTTAATCCTTCTGAAGATTACTTCCCTCTTCTCCAAGTTTATCTTCTCTACCATCCAGCCTACTGAAAGCCAAGATTCGCTATGAGATCTTCCGGGCCTGTTTGACCACCATTTCGGATCATTGAATGCTGATTGTGGAAGCTTATCACCCATTATCTCCTCTATCCTGCGGAATGACAGCCTAATACGTTCGCTAAAATTAGCCTTTGAGGCCAAATACTCTCTTAGGTAAGTATATTTGCTCCTCCATGAGATCCTAGGCGTTATGAGCTTCTTTGCACAATTTAAGCAGATAGGCTCTCCATTCTCCTTTTGAATGATGCAGTTGTTACAGTAGAGCCTACCACATTTGGAGCAGCGATTAAGCAGAAAAATTGGAAATTCAGCTCCGCATAATGAGCATTTCCCTTCAACGGGGAAAATCATGGTTCCTCACTGTAAACAGATTGATAAGTACCAAAAAAGGCTTTGCATGTTAACAATGTGAGGGTTTCAACATATGAAGCTGTAAGTCGCCTTTTTGCAAAATAGTGTGGACTCATAATCCAATGACTTTTCCGACAGATTTAAGTATAAGATTTCTTTTCTTTGAAAGGTTAGTGGAAAGATTGTAGAGGGTGGGCTTGATGGAGTATATCTATGCTGCTATGCTCTTGCATAAGGCTGGCAAGCCAATAGATGAAGATAACATAACTAAGGTCCTTGAAGCCGCCGGCATTCAGATTGATCAGGCAAGGGTTAAAGCTCTCGTAGCGGCGCTATCAGAAGTTGATATTGATGAGGCTATAAAGTCGGCTCCAACCATAGTAGCTGCTGCTCCGGCAGCTGCTCCAACAGAGGCAGCTCCAGCAGCTGAGGAGAAACCGAAGGAAGAAGAGAAGCCTGAAGAAGAGGAAGAGAAGAAAGAGGAGGAGGCGCTAGAGGGACTGGGAGCCCTCTTCGGCTAAGCAACGACCACACATTTATAGTGAGGCTCTCCTCAATTATTAATAGAGATTGCGATTCATCATTTCGACACTTATTTAAGTCTTAAATTCTTAATTGTTTCTGTTCGGCGGGAGATCCAATGAGATTCTCTGAAGAAGAATATCATTTACCATTCTTTGATGAGTATGGATATGTTAGGAAGCTCTGTCCTAAGTGTGGAGAATACTTTTGGACGTTGAATCATGATCAGAAGTTCTGCGGCGAATCCACGACCCATGGCTGTGCAGATTACACTTTTATCGGTGATCCTCCAATTCGCAAATCGTATAATTTAAGGGAGATGAGGGAGGAATTCCTTTCATTTTTCGAGAAGAGAGGGCATGCACGTATCCAGCCATATCCCGTAGTTGCGAGGTGGAGGGACGATTTATACTTCACCAATGCAAGCATAATAGATTTTCAGCCGTATGTGACTGAAGGTATGATTCCACCGCCGGCAAATCCGCTTGTTATAGTTCAGCCATGTGTGAGATTCCCAGACATAGAGAGTGTAGGATCAACATTCGGTCGACATCTAACAATATTTGAAATGGGCGGGCATCATGCATTCAATTATTCGGGTAAGCAGATCTACTGGAAGGATCAGACAGTAAGATATCATCATGAATTTGTGACTAAGATCCTCGGAGTGAAGGATGAGGAGGTAATATACAAAGAGGGTGTATGGATCGGTGGTGGAAACGCCGGTCCAGACCTAGAAAGCGTAATTCGAGGATTGGAAGTCGCAACTTTAGTTTTCATGAAGTATAAGGTTGTAAATGGCGAGTTCATCGAGCTTCCAATAAGAACCGTTGATACGGGATATGGCATTGAAAGGTTCACTTGGCTCTCGCAGGGTTGTGTAAGCGGGTTCGAAGCGATCTACGGTGAATTGCTCGATAAGATTCGGAGTATGGCAGGAGTTGAGATGCCGGATAGAAGATTTCTTATGGAAGTCTCTAAAGTTTCAGGTTTAATATCAATATCTAAGACGTCGAGTAGAGCTGAGAATTGGAGGAAGGTTGCCGAAAGGGTTGGAGTAAGCCCTGATGAGTTAAGTAGGCTCATAGATCCAATCGTTAACGTCTATGCGGTTGCTGATCATACGAAATGCTTGACTTTCCTCCTAGCTGAGGGGATCGTTCCGTCAAATGTACGTGAGGGATACTTGACAAGACTGCTCATTAGAAGGACGCTTAGACTTCTCAGAAGCCTCTCAATTGAAGATAGGCTATTTGATATAGTGGAAGATCAGATAGAGCTGTGGTCCAGAGACTTTCCTCACCTTAAAGATATGAGAGACGAGATTCTAGAGCTCCTCTCCGTCGAGAAGGAGAAGTATGATCACACGCTTGATCGTGGAAGAGGCATAATTAAGAGAATGATAAGGCATGGACGGGGAAAACTTTCACTCAACGATCTCATCGAACTATACGACTCTCATGGTTTAACTCCCGAATTTGTAAGTGAAATGGCTAGATCTGAGGGTGTAGAGATAAGCATACCTGAGAACTTCTATAGTTATGTCGCGGAGAGGCACATGGCGGCTCCAGAAGCCGAAAGATCAGTATTGAAGGAGGGGATCTCAGATGTTAGAGGCGAATTCTCAGATCTTCCCGAAACCAAGAAGCTATACTATGAAGATGTATACCTGAAGGAATTTAGGGCTAAAGTTCTTAGGGTTTCAGGAAATCGAGTTGTACTTGACAGGACGGCCTTTTATCCTGAGGGCGGAGGTCAACCATCCGATAGGGGTTACCTCCTTTTCGATGGGAAAGAGGCTAGGGTGACTGATGTTCAGAAGGCAGGTGGAGTTATAATACACTTTATTGAGGGGCCTACTCCAGGGGAGGGAGATGAAGTTATCGGTAAGATCGAGTGGGATAGAAGGATCAGCCTAATGAGGAGTCACACTGCAACTCACATATTAATCGGGGCGGCTAGGAGGGTGCTGGGGGAGCATGTATGGCAAGCTGGAGCTCAGAAGGGGGTTGAAAGAAGCAGACTTGACATATCACATCCGAAAAGAATCACTACCAATGAATTGAGGAGGATAGAGGAGCTTGCAAATCAAGTAGTGATGAGAAACCTTAAAATTGAGACTTCATGGATGCTTAGAGAGGATGCAGAGCGAAAATATGGTTTTAGAATATATCAGGGTGGAGTCGTCCCGGGAAGGGAGGTTAGGATAGTTAAGATTGAGGATTGGGATGTAGAGGCGTGTGGAGGAACACACTGCACATCTACGGGCGAGGTTGGATTAATAAAGATAATCAGAACCGAAAGAGTTCAAGATGGGGTTGAAAGATTAATATTCTGCGCTGGAATACCAGCCGTGAAGGCCATGCATGAGATCGAAGAAAAGATATTTAGAATTGCAGGCTTGCTTGAAGTTCCAGCGGAGAAGGTCGAGAAGACGGTAAAGAATGTGGTATCTGAATGGAGGTCGCTCAGAAAAGACAGAGAAAGATTAACCTCAAACCTAGCGAGGTTCTTGGCTGAAGATTACCTCTCAAAGGCTGAGGAAATAGCTGGAGTCAAGCTTGTATCGAAAACTGTAAATGCAGACGAGGCTGATCTAGATCTGCTGATAAAGGTATCATCTGAGATAGTAAAGCATGATAAGAGAGCCGTTGTATCCCTACTGCATGTAGATAAAAGCGCGCGGCTCGTAGTTAATGTTGGGGATGAAGCCCTCGGGTTAGGCGTCGATGCGAGGGAGATCGCAAGGGAGGCCGGCTCAATACTTGGAGGAGGGGGAAGTGGAAAGGTGAATTTCGCTCAGGCTGGTGGAGTAAGGGTTGAGAGGGCAGATGAGGCCTTAAGAAGAGTGAAGGAGGTAATTCGGAAGAGATTGGAGGGATGAACTTGTCGTTTGAATGGAGAGAGATCGAAGAGAAGTGGAGGAGAAGATGGGAGGAGGCTAGAATATTCGAGGCTGATCCCGACCCTAAACGTAAGAAATGCTTTGTTACGTTTCCGTATCCATACATGAATGGGCCGCTACATTTGGGACATGGATTCACAGCCTGCAGAGTTGATGTTTATGCACGTTATAAGAGGATGAGAGGCTTTAATACGCTCTTCCCATGGGCTTGGCACTGGACTGGAGAGCCAATAGTAGGCGCGGCATTACGGGTTAAGAGGGGAGACAAGGACATGATTAGGATGCTGAGGGAGATCGATGGTGTCCCGGAGGAAGAATTGAGCAAGTTTGCAGATCCAGTTTATATGGCTGAATACTACACGGCTGAGGGCAGAGAGACCGTTAAGAGAATCGGTTTCTCAGTCGATTGGAGAAGGGAATTTCATACAACATCCCTTGAGCCTACGTACAGTCGATTCATCGAGTGGCAATATGAAACATTAAGGAAGAAGGGCTATGTCGTTAAGGGAACACATCCAGTTGTTTGGTGTCCGCATTGTAAAAGCCCAACTGGAGATCATGATCGCTTGGAAGGCGAGGGAGTATCAGCAGAGGAATATATACTCTTAAAGTTCCAATTTGAAGATTCCTATCTTCCCGCTGCAACCTTCAGGCCTGAAACGATATATGGAGTCACAAATATGTTCTTAAATCCAGATGCGACATACGTTGAGGCTCTCGTTGACGGCGAAAAATGGATAATCAGCAAAGAGGCAGCCTATAAGCTATCAGAGCAGCTTAGAAAAGTTGAGATTTTAAGGGAGTTTAAGGGTGCTGAGCTGATAGGGAAATACTTTATCGATCCAATAAGCAAGAGAAGACTTCCCATACTTCCGGGATGGTTCGTTGATCCAAACTCGGCTACTGGGGTAGTATATAGTGTTCCAGCACATGCCCCGGCGGATTGGATAGCGATTAGGGATCTGATGGAGAAACCTGAACTCCTAAGGAAGTTCGGCATAGATCCGAAGGTTGTGAAGGAGATAAAGCCTATATCGCTTATTGAAGTTGAGGGATTCGGCGAGTATCCGGCCATAGAGATAGTTGAGAAGATGAAGATTAAGGATCAGTTTGATCCGAAGGTTGATGAGGCAACATCAATCGTGTATAAGAAGGAATTTCATACTGGAGTGTTAAAGCCCATAACTGGCAAGTATGCTGGTAGAACCGTTAGGGAGGTAAAGGCCGAGTTAATAGAGGACTTTAAGAGGGATGGAATTGCAGATTCGATGTATGATCTGCCTGAAAAGGTTGTATGCAGATGCATGACGAGATGCATAGTTAAGGTTCTCTCGGATCAATGGTTCCTAAAGTATTCCGATCCGGAATGGAAGGAGCTTGCACATGAAGCGATAGATAGAGCCAAGATATTCCCTGAGTCAGCCCGCGCATACTTCCATGAGAAGATAGATTGGCTTAGAGATTGGGCATGCGCTCGGAGAACCGGGCTTGGAACACCCCTCCCATGGAGTCCAGACTGGATAGTTGAGACTCTCAGCGACTCGACGATATACATGGCATTCTATACGATAGTGAAGCATATAAGGCAGTATAATATTAGGGCTGAACAATTAACGAATGAGGTCTTTGATTACATATTCTTCGGCTTGGGAGATCCCAAGAGTCTCGCCGAAAGGTCTGGAATAGACGTTGATGTATTAAGAGGGATGAGAAAGGAATTTACGTATTGGTATCCTGTTGATTTGAGGGTCTCAGCGAAGGAGCTCGTTCCAAATCATCTTTCATTCTTCATCTTCCAGCATACAGCTCTCTTTCCGCCGGAACTATGGCCGAAAGCAATAGGAGTTAACGGTATGCTCTCGATCGAAGGGAAGAAGATGTCTAAGTCTAAGGGGAACTTCCTCAAGCTCAGCGATGCAGTTGAAAAGTTCGGGGCTGACGTTACAAGGTTGACTCTTCTACTTGGAGCTGAGGACATGAACGATCCGGACTGGCGTGATGAGAATGCCAAAAGTATAGACTCAAGGCTTAGAGCACTCTATAGATTCATTAGTGAGATAATTAGCCTGAAAGGCGAATCAGAGGTTAAAAACATTGATCACTGGTTGATCTCCGTTCTTCAGAGAAGAATAAAAGCCGTGACGGATGCCATAGAAAACTTGAAGACGAGAACAGCCGCTGAGATAGCTCTTTTTGAAATCTGGAATGACATTCGGTGGTATCTGAGAAGGACTGAGAATCCAAATCCGAAGATACTATTAGAGGTTGTTGATGTTTGGATTAGGCTCTTAGCTCCTTTCATCCCATACCTATGCGAGGAGCTCTGGCACATGATTGGAAGAGATGGCTTCGTATCCACTGCCGATTGGCCATTACCCGATGAGTCAAAGGTTGACGTGAAGGCCGAAGAAGCCGAAGACATGATCGGACAGCTCATAGATGATACTGCAAACATCATCGAGGTCACGAAGATAACGCCTAAAAGGATATGTTATTACGTATCTTCAGATTGGAAGTGGAAAGCGTATCTGGAGATGCTTCGAGCATCCACCTCAGGAAAGGTTGATATGGGCTCGGTGATGAAGAGTCTGATGAGAGATCCTGAGCTGAGGCGTTTAGCGAAGAAGGTATCCGCATATGTCGGGAAGAGCCTTCAGGAAGTGAATACTCTGCCAGATGATAAGAGGCGTAGGCGACTTGAGGCGGGAGAGATGGATGAACCTAAGATACTAAATGAGGCGAGAAGCTTCATCGAGAGAGAATTTAAGGCCGAGGTTCTCATATTCAGCGAGGATGATCCAGAAAGGTATGATCCGAAGAATAGGGCTGGAGCGGCGAAGCCCTATAGGCCAGCGATCTACATCGAGTAATGCACGCCCACGACTATTTTCTCTTTTCTCATGATCGCATCTATAACTGCTTCTTCAGTCGCCTCAACCTCAATAGGCCTCGCAAACTGCCTTACAACTATATCTGGATCCTTAAGCCCATGCCCAGTAAGTATGCAAACGACGGTTTCATCTTTATCTATCACGCCTTCATCGGCTAGCCTTATCAATCCAGCTATTGAAGCCGCACTTGCAGGCTCTACGAATATTCCCTCAAGTTGTGCTAGAAGTCTTTGAGCCTCCAGTATCTCCTTATCAGAGACCTTCTCGACGGTGCCTCCGGATTCCTTAATGGCTCTAACAGCCTTCTTCCAGTTGACGGGAGAGCCAATCCTAATGGCGGTTGCAACCGTCTCAGGATTCTCAACAAACTCGATAGAGTCCAATCCCTTTTTGAGGGAATTCGCGATTGGCGCCGCACCCTCAGCCTGTATGCCAATCATCTGTGGAAGATCATCGATTAAGCCGATCTTGTGAAGCTCCATGAAGCCCTTCCAGTAGGCGCTGATGTTCCCTGCGTTACCGACTGGAATCACGATCCTATCTGGAACCTTCCCGCCCAGTTGATCGCGTACCTCGAAGGCCGCCGTCTTCTGTCCCTCCAGACGGAAAGGATTAACTGAATTGAGCAAGTATATCCTATGAGTGTGGCATATTCTTCTGACTATCCTAAGAGCCTCATCGAAATTTCCCTTAACCTGTATTACCTTAGCCCCATGAATTATGGCTTGAGTCAATTTTCCAAATGCTATCTTACCGGATGGAATCAGGACTATGCATTCTATTCCAGCCCTTGCGGCATAAGCTGCGAGGGAGGCAGATGTATTTCCGGTTGAGGCGCATGCAACCCTAATCATTCCAAGCTCGATGGCCTTAGTAACCCCAACGGTCATGCCTCTATCCTTAAATGATCCAGTCGGATTTTCACCCTCATTCTTAACGTAAAGATTCTTTAATCCGATTTTACCGGGGAGTCTTATGCATCTGTTAAGTGATGTTCCGCCTTCGCCGAGGCTTACTCGACGCTCAAATTCGTTCACTGGAAGGAGCTCTCTATACCGCCAAACGGATAAAGACCTTCTTCTCCATATATCCTCAATATCTTTGGGGATTTCTGAGAGGTCATATTCAACTGATAATAGATCTCCACATCTCTTGCAGGTGTAAATCACCTGATTGGGATTATACCTTGATCCGCAGCCTATGCACTCCAAATGGAATGGTATCTTCATTAACTCACCATCCAAATGGGAGAGTCCCCTACCAAGTCAATATTTATCTGCTTAAAGAATTTTGGGCTAATAATCGGTGAAGTAGTCTTGGCCTGTAAAGAACTCTCTCATGACTTAAAGGATCCTGCATCTTTCATCATACTAAATTGAAATATCTTGAATGCCATGAAATCTGATTTTTTCCGTAAAATCTTTAAGCGGAAGAGTCTTCATCTGTCTGAGACACTTTATATCCAATTCTAAGAGTAATTTGGCTTTTTCGCATTCTAGAAGTAGTTTCTCCATATTCTTCCTATGATCTTCGCTGAAGCAAGAGATATTCTTCCTGAGATAATTTATTGTGGAGGATAATTGCCGCTCAACTATCTCTTGAAAGAAGCGTTCAAGGACATCTAATATCGATCTTACTGCCTTATACAGCTTTTTTCTTCCCTTCTTCTTATGAGTGACTAATCCGATGGTCTCAAGAAATGAGAGGCTACTGCTAATGAGACCCGTGCTATAACCAGTCAACCGGGTAAGTTCATCCTGCGTCAGGTATCCCCCGTGAAGCAGTAGAGAAGTGAATATCTTCCCTACAGCCTCGCCTAAGCCTAGCTTAGATATCAACTTTGAAATCATCGAAATGAAATCGTCAGCCATGCAAGATTCAATGCCCATCTCATCACCTAAAAAAGTAATTTTTCATAGTTAAATATAACAATAATTCATTTTGCGGCAAAAATCGACGTAATGAAGGCCCTTGGTAGATAATATAGCACTTTTCAATAGATTATGAATTTTTAGAAAATTATAAATCATTATGCCTCTCCATATAATGATGAGCGGCGAATGAAAAACTCCCTGGAGTGCATCATCAGGTTATCAAGGCCTTTGGGCTGGAAGGCGTACCTTTGGATGGCTATAATCGGTTATATAGATGGAGCTAAATCCTTAACTTTCAATCCTCTATTCGCATATACAATATTATCCTATCTGGCGATGGCATTTGCAGTGAATGATCTTTTCGATATCGATTCTGACTCATCGAACCCCTCAAAGAATAATCTTCTATGCTCCCGTAGATGCGACAGGAAGCATGTCATATTTTTGTTGGCAAATCATATATTGGCCTGTCTCTGCTTGTACGTGCTTGATCTTAGCATATTTATGCTTTATATGTTCATGTCATGCCTAGCAATAGCTTATAGCGTCCCTCCGATCAGATTGAAAGGCAGGTCATTCCTTGATGTGGTTTCGCATGCATTCTTCTTTGGAGGGTTGCTATATCTCTATGGATATTTCACAGGGGGAGGAGAGATCCATGTGCTCAGATGGGCCAAGTCTATACTTCTCTCATTATACTCAATCTTCTTGCAACTGAGGAATTTACGTGAGGATCGCATATATGATATGGCCGCTGGAGATCAGACGACGGCTGTGGCTCATCCAGAGGCTTCAAGGCTTACCTTAATACTCACCGGGTTGTTATTGACTGTATTCTCGTCTGCTCATCTTCTATCATGCGCAATTCCTTTAACTTCCATAATCTTCCTTGTCTCATTCTTTCTTGGATATAAGCTGGGCTGGGAACGTTTCATAGATTGCCTATTCGTAGTCTCAGTAACGATCTCCTCTTGGTGGTCGCTTTGAGGATACTCATGGTCTCAGAGTGGTCACCATGCACATATGGGGGCGTTGCATCACAAGTTAGGCTTCTCTCAAAATGGTTTAAGAGCAGAGGACACAAAGTAAGCGTATTATTCAAGGAAGGAGAATGTAAATATCAGAATGCTATAAAAGTAAAGGCTGTATTCCCCCTCGATTCTCATATAGTTCCTCCTTCTATTCAAGAGGTTAAATGTACTATTAAAAGGATAAAGCCTGATATCGTGCATGTGCATCACTCTTTTACTCCTCTTTCATTGATTGCCGTTAGAGCCTCAACAAAACTTAAAATACCATGTGTCCTTACAAATCATTCTTTACCCCCAACTAATGATATAAATCACTGGATGAGGATTTCCTACATAACCCCGCATAGATGGTTACTTAAACCGACACTTGTAACTGCCGTTAGTAACTCAGCAGCGGACTTCATAAGGAGATTTCTAGGTCTAAAGAGCGAAGTGAAGGTTATCCCGAATGCTGTGGATACGGATGAATTTAAGCCGTGTGTACCGCTTCACCTTAGAGAGGACGCCATCCTTTACTTGGGCAGACTTGTGCATAGAAAGGGGGTTCATATACTCATAAAGGCCATGAAGTATCTTAGGAGGTGTGGGATAAGAACTCGTCTCGTTATAGCTGGCAAGGGATATATGGAGCCGTTCCTCAGGATAATAGCATCCAATACTGACGACATCATGTTTATGGGCGCTGTTAAGGAGATAGAAAAGCCTCGAATATACGCGATGGCCAAAGTATTCGTTCTTCCAAGTCTTGCAGGCGAGAGCTTTGGTGTTGTACTACTAGAGGCTCTATCCTCGGGAACCCCTGTTGTCGCCACTAGAGTGGGAGGCATACCAGAAATAATAAGATGCGGCATTGAAGGGATCCTAGTTAATCCGGGGGAT
>Ga0190363_1001214_pt1 | contig 15284 bp, 13 predicted proteins | sample 48721867_MG_FD_161272 | JGI IMG/M metagenome (GOLD analysis project Ga0190363, IMG submission 161272) | Hydrothermal vent microbial mat bacterial communities from Southern Trench, Guaymas Basin, Mexico - 4872-18-6-7_MG | ecosystem: Environmental > Aquatic > Marine > Hydrothermal vents >... | reverse complement strand
TAATCGTTTAAAGCTTTAAAGTTATCAATATCTAAATAAAGCACTGCAAATTTTTCTTTTTTTCGCATTCTTTCCTCCAGCTCTTTCGTAATAGAAACGTTTCCCGGAAGACGGGTTAAAGGATTTGCATCAAGCTGAATACGTGCTCTTCTTATAAGCATTCTTACACGAGCAAGCAGCTCAGGAGGTGAAAAAGGTTTTACCATATAATCATCAGCACCTGATTCTAATCCATATACCTTATCTTCTGTTTCTCCCTTTCCTGTAAGCATAAGAATAGGTGTATAAAGAGTAAAGATATCCTGACGCAGAATTTTACAAATTGAAGGCCCATCAATATCAGGAAGAAGATAATCTAAAATTATAAGATCTGGAGGGGACTTTTTAATTAATGAAAGTGCCTCTTTTCCTGTATAAGCCTTTAAAACACTAAACTCATCCTGTAAAGTTACTTCTATAATCTCTACAATATCTTTATCATCATCTACCACTAATACCTTAGGTTTCTCCATTTTCTAATCCTCCATCTTTCAATTTTAAAGTAAAATAAAATGTAGTTCCTTTATTCAACTGTGACTCAACCCAGATTCTCTCTTTATGAATATCAATAATTCTTCTCACTAAAGAAAGACCTAAACCCGCGCCTTTCACTTCTCTATTTACAGGATTATCAGCACGAAAAAACTCATTAAAAATTTTTTCTAAATCATCCTTGGCAATCCCGCATCCGGTATCTTCTACAGAAACTACAGCCTTTTTCTCCTTTTTTTGACAACTCACTGTTATTCTTCCTCCCGAAGGAGTAAATTTTATCGCATTATTGATAAGATTTATTAACACTCTTTCTATAAGATTTCTGTCCATATACACTTCTAAATATGAAGGTAAATTCAACTCTATCTTTATATTCTTATTATCTATCTGAGGCATTAAAAAATCAACTACATCTTTTATAAGCTGAGGTAGATCATGAGGAGCGATTTTTATTTCAATTCTTCTTGACTCAATTCGTGAAATATCCAAAAGAGTGTTAACCATATTAACCAATTTGTCCACATTTTCATCAATTTTTTTTAATCTCTCCTTTGCAGGGGGAGGAAGTTTTCCAAATTTTTCTGCCACAAGAAGAGAAGAAAATCCTTTTATAGAAGTAAGTGGAGTTCTCAACTCATGCGAAACAGATGAGATAAATTCTGACTTCATCTTACTTACTCTTTCCAATTCCTCTAAGGATTTTTTTAGCTCAAATGTTTTCTCCTTTACCTTATTTTCTAATTCTTCCCCTGCCCGATACAAAGCTTCAAAAGACCGGATATTATCCAGACAGTGTCCTAAATACATGCAGATAATGGAAAAAATCTCTTTCTCTGCTTCACTAATTCCTCGCAAAAGTCTGCATTTACTTACAACAAAAAACGCACTGATTTTTGCTCCGCTTATAACAGGACCGGCGAGAAACTCATCAAAAAATATTCTCTTTCCCTCCTTCTCAACATCTCCTTTGGGAAAATAAATAATCAAACGAGAAGTTAAAACTTTTTCTTTTAAAAGATCTTTAATTACAGACAATTCCTCTTGGGAAAACCCTACATTTATCTTTATCTCCTCCTCAGGATAAGTAATAATTGCTCCCTTCTCAAAACCCAACTCATTTATAACTTTACTATCTATTCGCCTAAAAAGCTCATCTTTATCTAAAATATTTAACGAAAAACCAATAAAATCTTTAAGAAATGATAATTTGCGAAATTTATCCTGAATCTCTTCTTGGTAAATCTTTATCTCTAAATCACTTTTAATAATCAACTTCGCCTGCTCATCTAATTCAGTAAGTTCCTTTTCTAAATTTTCTATCTTCTTCTTCAATAAAACATTTTCCCTACCCAAATATGCTCCATAAGCTAAAACTACCACAGTAATCCCAAACAGGCCAAATATCAAAATTGTAGAAAGATCAATATAACTCATTTAAAAAGAACCAAATGAAATTTTCCTTCTTCAACAGTATACTCCTTAAAATATACATCAAAATCTATACAATAATCAACATAAAACCCTACTAAAGAAGCTGAAGAAAATTTTTTCTTAAGAAACTGCAATTCTTCTTTAATTTTCTCTTTTAAAATTTTTTCTCGTAACAAAGACTCAACTAAAAAAACTACTTTTGGCGGAGAAACATTCTTTAATTCTTCCTCTATCTTCTCAAATAAAACCTCCTCTTTCAAAATCATAATATTTCCTCTTTCTCCTTCTTTAACCTTTCCCAAAAATAAAAGTGAACCATCTTCCAAAACTTTCTTTATAGAAATTAATCTATAGCCTTCTTCTCTCTTTACTCCTAAAGGATAAAGATAAAACATCTTTCTTTCTTTAAATATATCAATTTTCTCCCGCAGATATTTTTTATAAATCTCAAATGCAGGATGATTATCTATCTCTAAAATAATTCTTCTCTCAAAATCTACCTTGGTAAAAATAAAAGATTTCCCCAAAGACACAAACCCACCAATTTTTTTATGCTCACCTAATACCTCTTTATCCCACCCTAAAAGCACTACTCCTTCATTAATTTTTTTATTTATAACCTGAAAAACCCTTCTTTCTTGATCCAGAAAACCTGCACCTAAAAATCTTTCCCTTTTTCCCAAGCCAAGCTTTAAACCAATCAAAAAATCATCCAAATTTATTCTTCCTGATAAAAAAGTAGAAATGAAAGAAAATTTAGGCACATTCTTAACCAATTTTCTTAAACCCACTTCAATATCTTCACGTGTCTGTGTAGTAAGAGTGTTAAAATATATTTTTGCCCCAGGAAATACACCAGAAAGAGTAACAATACCACGGGGAAAAACTTTTCCCTCATAAATCAACAAAGGTGTATTAACACATCCTAAATATTTTGGATTAAGCATATCTACAATTAAGGAAGCTAAAAAAGGCAGCCGGTAATGGGAAGTGAAAAAAAGCAAAACAAAATCTATCTGACGTGGCAAAAAACGCTTGGTGTGTAAAGATATTTCTCTTATGGCTTCTTTCTCATCCAAACTTTCACTAAAAGCTATAGCAAATTCACTCATTTATTTTTTTCCATAAATATTCTAAATAAATCAATAGGCACAGGCACCACCAATATAGAAGACCTTTCTGAAGAAACTTCTACCAATGTTTGAAGATAACGCATCTGTAAAGCCATCGGATGATCTTTAAGCATCTGGGCTGCTTCTTTTAATCTATTTGCTGCCTGATATTCACCTTCAGCAGCAATAACCTTTGCTCGTCTTTCTCGCTCAGCTTCAGCCTGACGAGCCATTGCTCGCCGCATCTCCTCAGGCAAATCCACATGTTTTATCTCTACAACCGACACTTTTATTCCCCAAGGGTCAGTCTGTTTATCAATAATCTCCTGCAAAGCGGTGTTAATCTTTTCCCGATTAGATAAAAGCTCATCTAATTCCACCTGCCCAATTACACTACGCAAAGTTGTCTGAGAAATCTGTGAAGTAGCAAAATCATAATCTTCCACCTCAATTACTGCCTTTATTGGATCCATTACCCGATAATAAACTACCGCATTTACCTTCACAGAAACATTATCCTTAGTAATAATATCTTGAGGGGGAACATCTAAAGTTACTGTGCGCAAAGATAACTTAACCATTCTATCAATAGGATAAAGCACAAAAAATATTCCTGGACCTTTTGGTTTTTTTAATACTCTTCCCAAACGAAATATTACTGCTCGCTCATACTCATTTACTATTTTAATACAGCTGAGGATATAAAGAATGAAAAGAAACACTAAAATCTTAATCATCCTACCTCCTTTTTTCTTACCCACAATCTCAACCCCTCCACTTTCTCTATAATCACCTTCTCCCCTTTATTTATCTTCTCTCGAGACTTCGCATCCCAGATTTCTGAAGCAACTCTTACCTTTCCATACTCCTCAATATCCGTTAAAGCCTCTGCCTCTTTTCCTATCAATCCTTCAATACCTGTGGAAGGTTTCTTCTTTTGAGCAGCAATAATTTTTCCCAAAAGGAAAAGACTTAAAAAAGCAAAGAAAATAGTTACAGGTAAAAAATATTTATAAGAGACTTTAATAAGTTGAGGTTGATTAAACATCATAATTGTTCCCAAAAACAAACATACCGCTCCTCCTAAAGTAAACATTCCAAAGGTAGGAGTAAACGCCTCCACAATAAAAAATATTATTCCCAAAATAATTAAAACTATCCCCGCATAATTTACAGGAAGAATACTTAAAGCATAGAAAGATAAAATCAAACAAATTAAACCGGCAATTCCAGGAAAGCCAAATCCAGGGTGAGTAACCTCAAAAATAAGACCTAAAAAACCTAAGGTAAGCAAAAGATAAGCAATATTAGGATTGATAAGAGCATTAAGAAACTTTTCAGAAAAAGAGATATCAATAAATTCTACTTTTGAAGCTTTTGTAGAAAGAGTTATCTCCCCTCCTTTTATCTTTACCTTCCTGCCATCCAGTTTTTTTATCAATTCTTCTAAATTATCTGCTATCAAATCACAAACATTTTTCTTAATCGCTTCTTTCTCAGTCAAAGAAATACTTTTCTCTATTGCCTCTTTAATAAATTTTTTTGAACGATTCCTTGCCTCAGCAATATTCTCTGCCCAAGTCAAAATATCCTGCATTATTTTTTCTTTTAATTTCTCATCCAACTGCCCCCAGCTACCTTTTCCAATTATAGGATGGGCGCTGCCTAAATGAGTTGAGGAAGCCATCGCCAATATATGTGAAGCGTAACTTATAAATACTCCCGCTGAGGCTGCTCTTGCTCCCTGAGGAGAAACATAGGTCACCACAGGGATAGATGTGTTAAGTAAAAGTTTTACAATTTTTTGTGTAGACTGAAGAAGACCTCCAGGAGTATCCAGCTGGATAATTAAAATACTGTTTTCTTCCTCAGCCAATTTAAGAGCACGTTTAATATATTCATGTGTAGGAGGACCGATTATATAATCTTCAATTTTGATTACTTTTATATCCTGAGAATATGAAAAGAAAAGAGAAGAGAAAAATAGAGAAAATAAAAAAAGTTTCTTCATCAATCAAAAATCACTGTTTTATTATTATACACCAAAATTTTTCTTTCCAAATGCCACTTAACTGCTCTTGATAAAACTATTTTCTCTAAATCTTCCCCCTTTCTTTTTAAATCCTCCAAAGAATCCCGATGTGTAACCCTTACTACATCCTGTTCAATGATAGGACCAGCATCTAACTCCTTTGTAACATAGTGAGATGTGGCACCAATAATCTTTACTCCTCGCTCATATGCCTGCCTGTAGGGATTTTTTCCTACAAATGCAGGCAAAAATGAATGATGAATATTTATAATTTGATTAGGAAATTCATTAACAAACTGTTCAGATAAAATTCGGTCATAACGCGCAAGAACTACCAACTCAATATTTTCTTTTTTTAACAAAGCTATTTCTTCTTCTTCCTGTTTTAATCTATTCTCTTTATCTATATGAAATTCAAAAAAATTTATACCAAAATGAGAAACTAATTTTTGTGCATAAGGGTAATTACTAATTACCAAGGGAATTTTACATCTGAATTGATTGCTTTGATAACGATACAACAAATCGTAAAGACAATGCAAATGACGTGAAACAAATATTGCCATGCGAGGAATTTGAGAAGAAAAATAAAGCTTCCAGTTCATAGAGAATTTTTCTGCTATAGAAGTAAACTCCTCAGCAATTTTGTCTTGAGGAATATTAAAACCTTTTAAAGACCACTCAATGCGCATAAAAAAAGTGTTCGTCTGAAAATCTATATGTTGATCTGCATGTTCAATATTACCATTATTTTGATAAATAAAATTAGTAATTGCAGCCACAATTCCTTTTCTATCAGGACAAGAAATTAAAAGAATCGCATTTTCCATCTAATTCCTTCCGCAATTTGCACAGTTACTCTTTCTGCAACTTGAACAGGATAAACTTTTCTTTTCTCTAAAATTTATTTTAAAAAATCGCCAAGCTTTCTCAATTTCTGAAGAACCACAGGAAGGACACTTCAGTGCAGGTTTTTCTCTTTCTATCCCTACAAGAAGGTCAAAAACAGAATAACATCTCTTGCATTGATAACTATAAAGAGGCATCTTTTTATTTTATCATAAATTAGAATATTTTTTATTTTAAAATTCTGGATATTTTGACATTTTTAAAAGAATCTCTTAAGGAAAATTCTTGAATCTTTATTTTAACTTTTTTCTTAAACACATATATTCTTCTTATTGTTTCCGCATTAGTAATTAAAGCCAATATAAATAAAGTAGGAAAAAGTTTATTTACAATTGCTCCCAGCATTATAATAAAATACCTTAAATCTCTTCCTACTCTCACTTTTGGTTTAACTTTTTTTTCTTTAAATAAAGCATCGTATTTAGTAGCAGTATAGCTATTCATAAAACTTCCTATAAGAGCAAAAAAGCCTACAATCCATATATTTAAAGAAAAAGAGATTTTACTCAACCCTAAACAAATTCCCAAAATTAACAAAGCATCAGCATATCTATCCAGACATGCATCAAGCCAGCCTCCATATTCAGACTCTTGAAATTTTAGCTTTGCTACCTCCCCATCGCAACCATCAATAATTGAGGAAAATTGAGTTATTAATCCAGCTATAAAAGTATTTAAATAGCCTCCCAGAGAAAAAAGAAAAGCGGCCAAACTTGCAGAAATAAAACTTATAAAAGAAATCATATTAGGAGTAAGTTTAGTTTTTACTAAAAATTTAGTAAGAAAACGAGACAAAGGACGATTTAATTTTCTTGAGATAACTCCATCGGTAATTTTCCCCGTCTCTAAAAGAAGTTCTCTTTGGGCTATTCTTAGTTCTTTCTCAGTATCAATATCTATCCAGAAATTATTGTTTATATCCAAGCCTCTTACCTTTTCTGTTTTAGATAAAATTTTTATTCCTTCTGAGAGAGTAGTTTTGCTTTCTTTTACCGCTTCTTTCAAAGCATCAAAAATTGCTGGAGAAAGCAAAAATATTCCTGTATCTATTCCATCCCATTCTTTTAAACCTTTACCGATATTCTCAATATAGCCATTTTTCAACTTAACTTTAGTGGCGTCATTTAAATCTATATACTCTTTAGGATTTTTATCTATACAGAGTATCCCTCCTTCTTCTAATTTTTGCTTTTTTAACTCCAACAAGATTCTATAATCGAATATGTGGTCCGCCATAAGAAGAATAAAATTTTCTTTTAAAAAAGGAGATGCTTTAAGGACACTTACCCCATTTTCTTTTTCCCACTCATCATTATCTATATACTCTATATTTACTCCATATTTTTCTCCTTTACCTAAACTTTCTTTTATCTTTTCTTTAAGATAGCCAACAACAATAAAAAAATCTTTAATCCCTGCTTTCTTTGCGGTCAAAATTACACGTTCAATTAATGTTAATCCTAAAAGAGGAATTAAGGGCTTGGGAGAGAAAAAATTCTTTATCCTTTTGCCTCTTCCTGAGGCAATAATTAAAGCTTTCATCAAACTTTTCTTTTACCAGCAATAAATTCTTCTACCATCTTTTTTGCCTCGTTATCAGGAATCTGAACGGGAGGGTGTTTCATCGTATAGGCAGAGATAGAGATTAAAGGTCCACCTATTTTTCTTTTCAAAGCTAATTTACAACATCTTATTGCATCAATAGCACATCCGGCAGAATTAGGAGAATCCTCCACACTTAATCTTAACTCTAAATTCATATCTATCTCTCCAAATATTTTCCCTTCCATTCTTAAAAAACATAACTTATTATCCTTCAGCCAAGGCACATAATCAGATGGCCCAATATGAATATTTTCCTTCTCCAGGCGTTTATCCTCAAGCACTGATTGCACAGCTTCGGTTTTAGAAATCCTTTTGGATTTAAGTCTTTCCTGAGCCAGCATATTTAAAAAATCAGTATTTCCTCCCACATTCATCTGATAAGTCCTTTCTAATTTTACTCCTCTATCTTTAAATAATTTAGCTAAGGTGCGATGGGTAATTGTAGCTCCAATCTGGGCTTTTATATCATCTCCTATTATAGGAATATTTCTCTTTTTAAATTCCTGAGCAAATTTTTTATCTGAAGCGATAAACACAGGAATGCAGTTTATAAAAGCAACTCCTGCCTCAAGACAACACCGTGCATAAAACCGAGTTGCCTCTTCACTTCCTACAGGAATATAATTTAAGGCGATTTCTGCTCCACTTTCTTTTAAAAGTTTTACACAATCTACAGGTTTCTTTTTTGCCACAATAAAGGTTTGATCTGGAGGATAATTTTTCATATGAGGAGCAACCCCATCTAAAACATGCCCCATCTCTACCTTTACTCCTAACTTAGGAACATCACAAAATACCTTTGTACAATTGGGTTTAGAAAATATCGCCTCACTTACATCCTTTCCTACCTTTCTTTCATCAATATCAATCGCGGCTACTACCTCTATATCATAAGGTTTATATCCGGCAATATCCCAATTCATCAGGCCAATTGCTTCTTTCGGTTTTTTATAGCGATAATAATAAATACCCTGGATTAAAGAACTGGCACAATTTCCTACCCCAATTATAGCAATTCTAATCTTCTTCATAATACAATCACCTCCTTATTCAATTTATAACCTTTACCCTAAAATCTTAGAATTTCTTTAAATCAGTGTAGGCTCCCTAAGATGATAATATATTTATCAAAAAATAAAAAATTATGCAACAAAAAAATGAGTGTGGCGGGAAGCGGATTTGAACCGCTGACCAAACGGGTATGAGCCGTCTGCTCTACCGGGCTGAGCTATCCCGCCACTATAGTAAATTTTAATTTTAATATTTTTGTTGTCAATCTTCAATATATCTTTTTTATCTCCACATTTTTGTAATAATGATGAATTATTTCCTTATAAGAAAAACCATTTTGAGCCATTTTTATTGCTCCTTCCTGAGAAAGACCAGCTCCATGACCAAAACCAGCTCCCCACAGAATTAAAAGCTCAGGTTTATTCTTTTTATATTTAATCTCAAAAATAAAAGCACTGCTTTTTAAATGATCAAAATGTTCACGAATGTAGTAATCCTTCTCAATTATTTCCTTTTTATCTACAAAATCAATCTCTATCTTTTTCTTATGGGCGCAGTTTCCTTCCTCAAGAATATTTATTTTTCTCAGTTTACTAAGAGATTCACCAAAAGCCAATTTAAAATCTTCCTCATCATAAATTCTTTGCCAACGAAAATTTTTACTCTGCGATGAGAAAAAATCCTCTGGATATGATTTAAACCATTCTTCTTTTTTCCTTGCTGAAAAATAAATTTTATCTTTTTTATTATTATCTTCACGATTAGAATAAAGATATTCTTTTTCTCCAAAAATATCAGAAGCCAGGCACCCTCCACAATTGGCATGATAAAACGCCTCAATAAAGGAATTCTTATATATAATTACCTCTCCTCGTGTTGCATCCACCGCTTTTCTTATGCGAGGCGTCTCTGCACTCAATCCCCGATAAACCTGACAATGCACATCTTTGCAAAAATCAAACCCTTCTTTTTTATGTCTGCCTAAATTTTTAAAAGCAATTGTTCTTGCTACTACAGCCTGAGCCTTTAAAGCCTCAAAAGGGGAAGAGGAAGGAATTTCAGAAGATACTACCCCATAAAGATATTCCTCAAGGCTCAGCTGATTAACCAGAACCAAACTTCCCCTTTTTGATAAAAAAATTAATAAATCTCCTCTATAGGCATTATCCAAGATTTTTTTCCAGTATTCTTTTTCTCCATAAGTTACATTTAACACATAAAAAGGAAATTTACTTTCTATCCTTACAGGAAGTATAATTTTTTCCTTGTTTTTTTTATAGCTTAAAAAAATTTCTCCTTTTTTTATCTCTATTCGGTAAAAAACACCTCCTAATCCTTTTATTTTCTTTTGAGGAGTATAAATAAAAAATGAACCTCCACATTTAAACATAATTTTTTCTGCTTCCAAGATTTTCACTTTCACTTGTGGAGAGAGACTGAGTCTTTTTACCTTAAATAATTTTTTTTTCGCTCTTTTCTCCTCCAACTCTTTTCTTTTTTGAACAAAAAAACTCTTGCCTAATTTCTTTTTCACAAACAGTAATGCTTTTTTTATCTTTCTCTGCTGAGGATAGAAATTAAATGCCTTGGAAAGATATTTATAAGCTTCTTTGTATTCATTTAATTCCATCAAAGATAAGCCTAAATAATAATAAGCAAGCCTGATACTGGGATCAATTTTGATAGTTTCTTTAAAATATCTTTCTGCCTTCCTAAATTCTTTTTCTTGAAAAAAAATTTTCCCCAAGCGATAAGAAGCAATACTTATCTTTTTTCTGTTTAATACTTCAAGGTAAAATTTTTTTGCCTCTTTTTTCTCATTTAAATCCTCACAGACTAAACCAAGATAAAGATAAATTCTCCAGTTTTTTTCTTTTACTTTATTTAATAAAGAAAAGGCTCTTTTTGAATCTCCCTCAAGATAGGAAAGCAAACCCGCAAGATAAAAAAATTCATCCTTTTTTATCTTATCTTTTAATGTGAAAAGTAAATCCTGTGCTTTTTTATATTGAAACTTTTCTTTATAAAGATAAACCTCGTTTATGTAATCTTTCTTATGGCAGGTATTTAAAGAACTACCTAATAAAGATAGACAGAATGTGGAAAAAAGAAGAAAAAAAAGTCTTTTTGTCAATTATTCTTCAATTACTTTAAATACTTTATCATTTGGATGCACTTTTTGAATAACTTTTACTCCTACAAGATCTCCTTTCTTTGCCTCCTCTACAGGTTTGTGTTCTATCTGCATAGACTCTACAACCTGTGTGAAATCATCATGAGCTCCCTTGATATGAATTGTATCTCCTACTTTCAAATCATCAGTGAGTTGAATTATTCCTACTGAAATTTTCCCAAAATAATGAGTGATTATCCCAACCTCTTTCTCTTGCATATCAACCCCCTTTTTTTCAATTATACCTTTCCTCTCCTATTATGGCAATATTATATTTTTCTGCTTCTTTTAAAAACCTATCTTTTTCTAAAATAATTACCTTATCCTTCTCAAGAACTAAAGCTTTCGCTCTTCTTTTCAATACTTTCAGCGTAAGCATTCCCACCACAGGAACATCAAATCTTAAATCTTGTTCTTTTTTGGCAAATTTTACAATTACTAAATCCTTACCTGCCAGTTTATATGCTCTTTTAATAGTATTATCTGTTCCCTCAATTGCCTCAACAGCCACAACTGCTTTATTCTTAATAACAATAGTCTGACCGATATCCAACTCTGTAAAATGAGAGGCAATTTTTACTCCAAAATGAATATCCTCTTTTAATTTTTCATCCACATCCACATTATTCATTAAGCCTTTCCCTGCCAGATAATTTTTTATAAAGATTGTGGAATCTAAAAAATAAAATCCTTCTTTTTCTAAAAAATTAATAATTGCATAAAAAATAGAGTGTGGTCGCCAGTCAGTGCTTTCAGCTATACTCTGCATAATGCTATCCCAGTTTTTTCTACTTTTAAAAATACGAAAGGGAGAAATTTGGCCTACCATCACACAGTCTTTAATTTTTTCTTTTTTAAGGATTTTAACTAACCTGCTTAATTCTCCTACCTCCAACCAATAGGTTTTATCTGCCAGTTTTTCTATTAAAGAAGAGGTCTCTTTTCTAAAACCAATGGCAATGATTTCTTCAACTTCCTTATTCTTTTTTGCTTCCTGAATAAATAAAAGAGGAAAGAGTTTATTTCCTGCCAATACCGCCAATCTCATCGAGCAATTCCTCTTTTAGAGGAAGAGATAAAGTCTAAAAGTTTATTAATCTCCTCCAAGAGGGGCAGTTCTTTAAGAATAATCTGGCGGGCTACAGAAAAAGTATGATTTTCAAAAAATATTATTTTATAGGCTTTCCTTATTATCTCTATTTTTTCTTTTGAAAAGCCGGCTCTCTTTAATCCCACAATATTTATCCCTCTCACCTTTGCCGGATGCCCATCACATAAAGAATATGGAGGAACATCTTGCACTACCTTAGAGCATCCCCCAATAATGGAGAAACTGCCTACACGACAAAACTGATGAATAGCCACAAGCCCTCCTATAACTACTCTATCCTCAATCTCCACATGTCCGGCTAAAGTTGCAACATTGGCTAAAATATTATTGTTACCAATTTTACAGTTGTGAGCGATATGAGAATAAGCCATAATCAAATTATTATTTCCCACAATTGTGGAGGAACCCTTTTCTGTGCCTGGATTAATAGTAACAAATTCACGAATTGTATTATTATCTCCAATAACTACAAAACTTTTTTCTCCTTTATATTTTAAATCCTGAGGAACACTGCCTATAACTGCATAAGGGAATATATGACAGTTTTTACCAATCTGAGTATATCCTAAAATCTGCGCAAAACCTTCAATACAGGTAGATTTTCCTATCTTTACATTTTTATCTACTACTGCATAAGGGCCAACCTTTACATCTTCATCTAACTGAGCTTCAGGATGGACAATTGCCGTGGGATGAATTTTCACACCCATTGATGTATTATATCAAAAAAATAAGAATAAACAATTGTCTCTTTAAAATGTGTCAAGCCAATTTAAAAATGTCCTGTTTTTACCAAAATAAAAATGTCCTGTTTTAATCTTTAATTAATACCAATTCTTTTGTGTCTTTTTTGCTTTGTAAAAGAGCTTTTTCTTTTGCCAATCTTCTTTCATACAATGGCCTCTTCCAGGGATGCTCCATAGGAGGCCGATAAATCTTTCTTGGTTTAGGCTTGGGTTTTTCTTTTGGTGGTCTTGTAGCTATTGCTTTATATCTTAGTCTCCTGCCTTTATAAACAATATACATCTTTCCATTTATTCTTTCCTGGACTGTTACTTTTCTGCCAATGTTCTTGTCTAGTATCTGGTAGAGTTTTTTGTTGTGGACTATAGTAAAGTCACTTCTTACCGGATGTTCTGTCTTTATGCATAAGATCGCATCAAGGTCTATACTTTTAGGTAAAGGTCTATGTAAGTTGCCTTCTTTTATAGGCTTAACACTGAATCTCTTATTATGCTTAGGCAAAAACTCTTTTAAAAACTTATTTGCTTCCTCTATTGTACTTATGCCTCTTAAGCGCATCTCTTTTATCAGTCTATCCTGGTATGTTCTAAATGAGCGTTCTGCTCTTCCTTTTGCCTGAGGAGAATTGGCGTGGATTATTTCTATTCCTAACTGGTGAGCTGCCCTCTCAAACTGGCTCAGGTGTCCTCTATTATTTAACTCATCTTCAATTGTAGGTTTGGCTGTTGATTTATAGGTAGTATGTTTGTCTAAATAGAGGCTTTTGGGTATACCATAGCGTTTTATATAACGTTTAAGGCTGTCAAAAGCAGGTATTGTGCCTTCGTATTTGTAGAAACGGGCAAATTTTATGCTTGTAGCATCGTCAATATAGCCTATAAGCACACACTTTTCTCCTCTTCCTTCAAACCAGTCGTGATGTGAGCCATCCATTTGTACCATTTCTCCAAAGTAGTGTTTACGCTGGCGCCAACTCCTATGCTTTTTGTGCCGGCGTTGTTTCTGCCATTCTCCTTTCTCAATAAGCCAGAGTCGTAAGGTTTCATCACTTATTTTAATCTTATCTATTTCCAAAAGTTTTTCACTTGCTAACGTCGGCCCAAATCCTTGATATTTTTTTCTGTATAAGGCTATTACTTTATTCTTTATCTGCTTGGGTAATCTCCTGTGAGAAGGCTGGCCTCGTAATCTATGAATTATTCCCTTCTCTCCCTCCTCCCTTATCCTTTTAACTATTCTACGTATCTGTCTTGAGCTTAATCCAAGCATTTCTGCTGCTTCAATTTGCTTTAATTTCTTTTCTAAAACTTGTTTGATTATATGCAACCGTTTTAATTCTTTCTGGGTCATTGTGATAATGTCCTTTTCTGCTAAATATCCTCCTTTCAAAAAGAGTATTATAGCAGGCTTAAAAGAGGACATTTTTATTTTGGCTAAATAGGACATTATCATATTGGGGTTACATATTAAATTTTTTTTCAAAAAACCAATTAAACTCCCAGAATTAACCTATTCTATTCTAACTTGACATTTCATGTCAGACATAAAATGTCAAGTTAAGTGAAAATAATTATTTCCATCCCTGGGGTGGAAATGGGTGGGATGATGGCGATAGATATAGAAAGGAAGGGCAACAAAAAGAATAATTAAAGAAATAAATTGAGAGGTAGAAAAAATCCCGATATAGCCTCGTTCATCTCCTCTTAAAAACTCAATAAAAAATCTAAAGATTGCATAAATAATAAGGTAAAGAAAAAACAGCTCTCCATCAAATCTTTTTCTTTTTTTAAAATTTACAAGAAAGATAAAAAGAAGAAAAAGAAAAAATGCAGAAATTAACTGTGTAGGGATAACCTTTTCTCCACTTGCTCCCGCTAAAGTATAAGGAGGAAATTTTATGCCCCAGAAAGCCTTTGTGGGTTTTCCATAACAGCACCCGTTAAAAAAGCAACCTATTCTTCCAATACTGTGTGCTAAAGGTATTGCCATACTTACTAAATCAGCAAGTTTTAAAAAACTTTGTTTGTATTTTTTTGTCAAAATTAAAAAAGTCAGAATCCCAAAAATTAATCCTCCATAAAAGACAAAGCCACCACGAGAAAAAATAAGGTTCAAAGGATGTCTCAGAAAATATTTAAACTCAACAAGGATATAGAATAATCTTGCTCCAATAAACCCCATAATAATTGACCAAAAAATTATATCTGAGAAAATTTTCTCATCAATTTTTTCTTTTTTTGCCTGTTTTAAAACAAAGATATATCCAGCAATGATAGCCAAAAATACAAATACTCCATAAGTATAAATTGTAAAATTGCCAATTTTGAATAATACCGGATGCATTTAAATCTCAACAATAACGTTTAAAGGACCGTCTAACTTTAAATCTATCCTCATAAATTCTGCAAAAATACCACTTTCTACCTTTATTCCTTCCTTTTTCAAAAGAGAAATAAATTTTTCAAAAAATATTCGCGCTTCTTCTTTGGGTTTTGCTTTTTCAAAAGATGGTCTTCTTCCTTTTTCTACTGATGCGCATAAGCTAAAATTGGGAATACATAATAAAGAATAATTTTTATCTTTTAAAGAATACTTTAACTTTTTATTTTCATCTTCAAAAAT